>Ga0335070_10000015_pt1 | contig 297650 bp, 254 predicted proteins | sample Lox_Sample_13_FD_206722 | JGI IMG/M metagenome (GOLD analysis project Ga0335070, IMG submission 206722) | Soil microbial communities from Loxahatchee National Wildlife Refuge, Florida, United States - Lox_Sample_1.3 | ecosystem: Environmental > Terrestrial > Soil > Wetlands | place: USA...
CGCGCGGCAGTGTCAGATAGAACCCGACAAAGCAGTCGAGCGTCCATACCAGGGCCACGATGCCGAGAATCCACGCGCCTGTGTTGCCCATAGCTACGGTCGTATGCAGGTCGTAGACGAACGGAAGAAACCTCACATGCCAGTTGGGATTCGTGCAGCAACGTCCCAGTTCACGTCCCGTGTACGGATCAAGAATCAGGTGGTCGAAGCCCAACTCGTAAGGTTTGCCAGTGGCTGGATCCTTGCGAGGCCGTAAAGAAATGTTGACCTGATCTTTCCCGACGGAGAAAAAACCTGGCTTTGCCTGCGGCACCAGTGCCTCAGCGTGCTCCGCCAGAGACGCGGGATCGAGCGGAGTCTGTCCAGGTTGGACTTCGGCGTGGTACCGCGGGTTCAAGAGACGATCAATCTTCGCGCGAAACGCCAATATCGTTCCTGTCAGCCCGACCACAACCAGAAAAGCGGTCATCAGCAGACCGGTCCAGCGATGGAGCCATACAAAATAGCGGTGGATCATGGAAGACCTCAAAACGACAGCTTTAACGCGAGTTGAATCGACCGGGGGCCACCGAATTGATACAAGGGGCTCAAGGCACCGCCTCCGCTGCTGTTCCCGCCCAAGTACTGTCCCAATGTCTGCAGGGAATAACCGAACTGAGAGTTCGAACCAAAACCCAGATTGAGCGCACTATACGGGGGTGCGAAATTGGGATGGTTCAGTACGTTGAACATTTCTGCGATGAACTGGAGTTTCAAAGATTCGTGGATGGGAAAATCCCGATGCACTGCAAAATCCCACTGTGACGCGGGAAAACCCCGCAATGCGTTTCGCCCAAGATCGCCCTGATGCAGGACGTTTCCATTCGCATCGACGGGAGGGAAACAGAAAGGACCGACGCAGGACATATTTGGTCCGTCCGGCGTGTTATTGATGATTTTCCCTCCGGGGTATTGCGGCCCATAGAGGTAAAGGGGAGCTCCTGGAAGCACGTCTGGCCTCACGTAAACAGGTTTTTCAGTGAATGACTGACTTGTTTTAATCGTTACGTCTACGGGTGGCGATGAATAGGCTTTGACGATGGTCTGTACGGACCAGCCACTCAAAATAGCGCCAACGAATCGATCCTGCTTGTAGGCGGGAATGTCATAAGTCACGGCAACAGAAAACTGGTCACGAATATCGAAGTTCGAAGGCCCCCGATTGTCACTGATCCCTTGTCCGCCCTGGCCGAATACGGTCGAACCGGTATCAATACTGTGTGCCAGGGTGTAGGAAGCCAGCGCCTGAAGTCCGTGGGAAACCTGCCGTTGAAACTGAACTTGGAGGGCGTTGTAGCTGGAAGAGCCGCCGTTGTAGAACAGCCCAATTCCCCCCGGATAACTCGCAGGAGGAGAGTTGTAAGGGAAGATTGTCTGCACCAGCCTTCTTCCAGCTGCGCCAACGTAGGAAACCGTTAAGTTTTGCTGATTGCCGAGTTCTTGTTGCAGGGCCACATTCCATTCCAGCGTATAAGGCATTTGAAAGTGCGGGTTGAACCCCAGAAGTAGGCCACTGTTCGAGGAACCTGGAGGCACAATGGGAGGCGGCGCAGCATAGGCGGGAGCGAGCGGAAAGGTACCACCAGTGGGTGGGTACACGACGGGAAGTTGGCTCCCGTCATAGAAGCCGTATCCGGTGTAAGGATACGCATAGGCGACGAGATTTCCGGCTGCGCCCGCGGCCAGATCGTCATAGAGCCCAAACCCACCACGAAGCACGGTGGAAGGGGCGCCATTCTTTTGCAAAAGTTGGTACGCAACGCCAACGCGCGGCGAAAAATTCCCATAGGTAGTTTGATAGGCCGGTGTGCCCGGTGGAGCTAATACGATCTGCGAGTAATCACTGAGGCTAAAATTCTCGAGGGCCGGAAAAGGCGGGCCGTCGATTGTTTGCGGGGGAAATTCGACACCCCAACGCAAGCCGTAGGTTAGGGTAAGGCGAGGCTTGAGCTGCCAGGTGTCTTGCGCAAAAAGGCTAAAGGTCCGAAACAGAAACGTTGCGGGAATGTTCTGGTTGGTGAAGGCAAAGCCGACAAGGCCGGCCTCGGTGCTGGGATAGTCATTAAACTGCGCATACTGGGAATATTGGGCTGGGGCGAATCGCGGTGACAATCGACGATAGTCCACTCCGAATGCAAATCGGTGGACACCCTTCTGAATGGCAAAGTTGTCCAGCAGTTCGATCTGGCGCTGTAGGCTCTCTTCTCCCGCTCCAATATCGAGATACCCATTGGTGGTGAATCCCGCCTGGAAGCCAATATTGGCGTTCTGCAAATTGTAGCCATTGGGTAGAGGCGGTGAGGTTATGGGAGTGGCGCCGCCGAAGTTGCTCGACACGGAAGCGCCCGTACTATCCAGTCGACTGTAGTTAAATCGGAAGTCATTGGTGATGTTTGAAGACAGGGACCAGGTCGTTCCCACGGTGAATGTCTGTATCGTCTGCGATTGAACTCCTTTTTGACTAAGGGTAACGCCCGACCCCGGCCCAAATCCGTATTGCGCAATGCTGGATGGCGAATAGTTGTATCGGCCAAAAAGGTTGAGTTTGTCGGTCAAACGATCATCGATCCGGAGACTGTAGGCATCGAGCGAACTGGGATCAGAAAAGGTCGCATTGAACTGAGCCGCACCATTCCCTAGGTCGGGCTGGTTGGGGTCGTACGGATAGGCATTCAGAAACTGCTGCACCGCTGGTATCGCGTCCTGACGTGCTTGGAGATCGGGGACCTCGGTCAGCGCTGTTTGAGGCAACCGGAGGCGTAGACCCTCATAGGAGAAGAAAAAGAAAGTCCGGTCTTTCCGAACCGGCCCGCCGACAGTTCCTCCGAAATCGTTTTGTTGCTCCGGAGCTTTAGGAAGAGGAGTCGGATTGAAAACATTGACGCCATTGAACCAATTGTTAGCGTCCAAGACCGTATTTCGAAAATAGTCAAAGAGAGAACCATGGAACTGGTTCGTGCCGGAGCGTGTGACGATGGAAATCTGACCACCTGCTGTAAGACCAGAGTCCGGCGCAGCGGTTGAAGTCTCTATGCGAAACTCCTGCAGCGCGTCCACCGACACGAGACCGTTGGTCCCACCCGATAAGCTAGTTGCGCCAGCCTGTCCCCCAAGTCCCGCTCCTGGATTGCCGATATTCCCGCCTATTCCGAAATTGGCGCTGACGCCATCCACCGTCCAATAGTTCGACGTCTCACGCTGCCCGTTCACCACGAATGTATCCGTGTTTCCCGAGCCCGCGGTGGGGATCACCCCCGGCGCCAGTTCAATCAACGATTGAAAGCTCCGGCCGTTCAGCGGCAGGTTTTCCGCGAATTTGCGATCCACGACGGTGCTCACGGCTGCGTCTGTGGTGTTCATTTCCACCGAGCTTCCTTCGACCATGACGGTTTCCGCTTGCGATCCGAGTTGCAACACGAAATTTTGTTCTACCCTACCTTCGACTTGAAGCGTGAGACCTTTAGCGACGATCTCTTTAAAGCCTGCTTTGGTGACCACGACTTGATAGTGGCCGGGAGTGAGGCTGCTGAAAAAATAGATGCCTGCAGAATTTGTTGTGGAAATACTGGTGTTTCCGGTTTCAATTCGCGTTGCCTTGACCTCAACTTCCGGCACTGGTCTTCCCTGGGGATCCACAACGGTCCCACTTAGCGAAGCAGTGTCGCTCTGCGGGAACACAGATGCGGCACAAGTTAAGATCACCGCAAGAAAACCCATAAGGGGTCGTGCAAACCTACGAAAACACATAGAAATCTCCTCGGTCGCGATTCCAACGCGAACATTACGGACAACTTTATTCAGTGGTTCTTAGAGGGAGGACCGAGGAGGTCCGCGCTGACCGAGAGAGGAAATCGAAAATGGAAGAGAGGAAGGAATGATCTTGGAGAATACGTAACTTACTACGGGTACTGTCCTTCCGAGCGGCTGCGCAAAGTGCGGGAGCGAAGTGGCAGTGGGAACGGGCAGGAGATTTCGATACGGGCACTCAGGAGCAGTTGTCCGAAGGTTAGGTTCTTGAGTAGCGTGGGATTCCGCCCACTGCATTTCCATTTGGCAATGGTGTTTCCCGTCGCGACGGCAGCATAGCGGGGTTGCGTTCGCCGTCGTAGCCATCACGAATGGGGCAAGCGTGCCCCACGCGATGACGGAAAGCACCAAGATGGCAAGGAATCTCCGCATAATGGTCAGTGGAAAGTAGTACGGACTTCGTTCAGATACCAAGCAAGATACGACGCAGCGCCAAGTATGAATCCAACCCTAGTCATTTGCGGCCTCGATTATGGCTGTCTTGACATCCAGGCCGGTTTTTCCGCTCCACGATACGATCACAGTCTTTCCGGTACGTTGCATCCTTGGATAACCTAGGCCGCGTTCCGTACCTGTGGCGATGATGAATTCCTTGCCCAGCTGGCCGTTGGCAGCAATTTTTCGACCCAAAATACGTGTGCTGTCACCTTTGTGTTGCAGCCAAATACAAACGGCGCTTCCGTCATCCAATAGAGCGATAGCCACATGCCCTACGGGGCGACTTTCTTCCTGCTGTATGTCCAGGGTGAGGGGAGACCGGAAAGTCGAACCAAGATCGTGCGATATAGCAAATCGGATCTCGGCTTTGTCGTTGGCGCCGGTGAACCAGAGCACGCCCAAGTTATTACCGTTAATTCCGAGCGCAGGCCCGTTGACGGGACACCCGTTGATCTTCCAAAGGTCATCATGCACGGTGCTTGGCACTTGCCATTTTCCGCCGATACGACGAGCGATCTTGATATCTCGGATTTCCTGTGGGCTGTGTCCCCGATAGGCAGCGAGGGCCGTAGTGGGTGTACTGGCGAAAGCGGTTGGGCAGCACGTGCACGTGTCTTCGTCGATGGTTACCTCATCACGTAGAGCGCCATTCGAATCAACGAGGACCGACATAAGGCGGTAATGGTGTTTCGCTTGATAGTCCCGCGAGTCAAGCCAAACTATCGTCGCTTGGTCGTGCCCCGTTACGGCGACGGAGTCAAAGCTATGTTCCGAAACGCTGGTGTCGGAATGGATGCGAGCGGGAACCGACCACGATTTGCCGCCTGTTGTGGAGGCAGCGGCAAATAGGAAGTTCCCCTCCTCTTTTCCTTTCCCTTTAATAACTTGCGACCATACAGCGACAAGCGCGCCGCTCGGGAGTTTAACCACGGTAGGAGGAGATGCCGAATCAGCCTCAAGTTCGCCATTGACCAATACGGTTCCTGGCTTTGCCCAACTCTGACCATTCCAAGCTGCGAACTTCAGAGCCTTGCTTGTTCCGGATGGTTCAATCCACGAAAGAATCGGAGTGCTTGCCTCCGTTACGGACAATCCAGGAGCGAGGCTTCCGTGTGAGGCTGGATTCGGAATCTCTCGAACAGTCGGGCTGGTTGAGACTCGCGCATTCCCCGAAAGCATGAATATTCCTGAAATTGTCACAATGGCAAAAGCGGTGGTTATTCTTACCATGGGCCAGTCCCTTTCCAACACACTTGTATTAAATCGTTGAATTGCTCTTGATGAATTCACTAAGCTCGCAAAGAGCTATTCGGTCCGAGGAATTAGCTCAGGAGAATTTAGAGAAGTGCGGGAGGGCCGCGTTCGGAGATAGAGCCAAAGACCGGGGACGATAAAGAGACGCTACCGGGGAAAGGAAGCCGTGAAGATACAAACAGCTGGGTTGCGAAAGCCGAGTCAGAGGGTAAGACGGCAGCGATGAGGGCAACGCCGTGCTGGCCGCGGAAAGGGCAATCGGGTGCTTGCACGCGAAGCCGCAGTTGACCGTCCTGGCTGGAATCGAGCCGGGAGGTCCCCATGTTGCAATGATGCTTTCCGTCCCTACGGCAACAGGCAGGAACTGGATCGCTTACCGAGGCCATTGCCATTGGCGCAAAGGAGCCCCAAGCGATCAGAGCAATCAGGAAAGATGCGAAAATCCTCCGCATGGTTCCGCGCATGGTACCACAACAATTATGATTAGTCTTGAAGATACGCGCTCCGAAAAAGCGGGCAGCGCATTCCGCATTTTCCTTAAGACTTGCATCCGCCATAAATCCCGGTAAACGCGGCACCGGACTCGTGTCCCGTTATAAGTAATCAGCGCTTTAATTTCCGAAACTAATTGTTCGCGCAACATTTTTGGGTGTTTTACCATTAACCCCCAAGGAGATTGAGTGCCGCTCAGCCGCTTGAAGATTCTATTTCTCGGGGTCTTTTGCCTCACAGGGATGGTTGGCTGCCTGCTAGATGCATTCGTTTTCGGTTCGAAGCCAGTCGCTGAAGTGGTTGTTTGAGTAGTCACTTCCGATTAACCAGGGAAAAGTGGATACCGGGACCTGTGAACACCGCTGACAGACCAGCGGCGTTCATTGCTCAAACCGGCGAGGGATCCGAACGATGAAGAAACGCAAACTCGGGAACAGCAACCTTGAGGTCTCTGCCATGGGCCTTGGCTGCATGAGGCTGAGTCCCGGTCACGGAGCGGTGGCGGGAACTCGGCAAGAGATGCTTGCGCTTATTCGGGCTGCCGTCGAACGCGGCGTCACGTTCTTCGATACAGCGGAAGTCTACGGTCCGTTCGTGAATGAAGAACTCGTGGGCGAGGCCCTCGCTCCCGTGCGGGAGCAAGTGGTGATCGCAACCAAGTTCGGATTCCAGATCGATTCCGAGAAAGATCCGCATCCGGTCGGTCTGAACAGCAGGCCGGAGTACATCAAAGAGACCGTCGAAGGCTCGCTAAAGAGGTTGAGGGTCGACACCATCGATCTGCTCTATCAGCATCGCGTCGATCCGAACGTGCCGATTGAAGATGTGGCGGGTGCGGTGAAGGACCTGATTCGTGCAGGCAAGGTGAAGCACTTCGGATTATCGGAAGCAGGGGCGCACACCATCCGCCGAGCGCACGCCATCCAGCCGGTGACGGCGCTGCAAAGCGAATACTCGCTCTGGTGGAAACGCCCGGAAGAGGAAATTATCCCGACGCTTGAGGAGCTTGGCATCGGCTTTGTTCCGTTCAGTCCGCTTGGCAGGGGATTCCTCACCGGTGCGATTACGGAGGACACCCAGTTTGACCCGGAGGACAATCGCGGCAGTTTCCCGCGCTTCTCGCCGGAAGCCCGCAAGGCAAATCGCGCGCTCGTGGATTTGATTGCCGCATTCGCCGCCAAGAGGAATGCGACGTCCGCGCAAATCGCGCTCGCCTGGCTCCTGGCGCGGAAGCCGTGGATCGTTCCGATTCCCGGCACCACCAGACTGGAGCGCCTTGAAGAGAACCTCGGAGCGGTCACCATTGAACTCGCCGCGGATGATCTTCAAGAACTCGACGCGGCTATCGCGAGGATCACGGTGCACGGCGACCGCTATCCGGAAGAGCTGGAACGCATGACAAATTGTTGAGAGCGAACAACTTGTGCAGGTAGATCGGAAGCACAACGCTTTAGAAGGAAGAAACACTGATGAATATATCGTTTGAAACGAGGTTGCACTGGTCACCGGCACCGAGAAAGCACTTCCGTTGATCCCGGATGGCGGATCTATCATCCTGAGCGGCTCGATCGTCTCCAGGCAGGGATGTCCAGCTGACAAAAAATGAAATTTTGAAAAAGGCGCTTGGAGCGCCTTTTTCTTTGGGTGCTGAATATGGATGGCGGTATCACTCGGCAGCGACGTCGAAGGCGTAGACGTCCTGCAGGCCGGTGTCGCGGAGCATGAGTGGGGAATCGTTGGCGTCCAGGCCGAGCCAATCGTCCCAATAGCCGGTGGGGCGGAAATCTTTCAAATCGGCGACACGTTCCAGCTTGCTATCGCTGAGGCGCATGCGGAAGACCGCCGGATTTTCTGGCCAGCTTAGGACGTAAAGATACTGGGAGTCTTTCGACCAATTGGGAAAACTGATGTTGCGCCCTTTAGTGGGCTCCGACCACTTCTGAGTGACAAAGTCATAAATGAGCAGGCTCTGGGAGTCCGAGCGAAGAGCGGCCATGTGTTTTCCGTCCGGGGACCAGCGGGGAGAGAACAAACGCTCCGATCCCGGCAAGGTGCTGACCTTGCGAGTCTTTAAGTCCAAAATACGGATGCCTGCGGTGGCGGCTCCGTAGGTCCCTCCGAAGGCGAGCGCGCTACCGTCCGGCGACCAATAGGGATCGGCCTGGGAATGATCATCTTCGGGGAGCAGTTCGCGCACCGTCCCTCCGCCGGTTGAGACCACATAAATCTTGGAGGGTTTACCGGAAGTGGTGGAGAAAAAGGCAATTTCCTTCCCGTCGGGAGACCAGCGCGGGAGAGAAACGTACAAGGGTGGATTGGTGAGCTGGAGTCGCTCGCTACCATCGAGCTTGCTGCGCCACAATGTGCCATCAGGAAAATTGACGTAAGCGGCCCATTGGCCGTCTTTTGAGAAACTGACGTGCTCCACGGACATTCCCGAGAGAAACGGCACAAAATGATCGGTCTGCGCATCGTAGCGCACCAATTCGCCGCGCGGCCTGCGTCCCACGACAAAGAGTTTTCTGGCGTCTTTGCCGGGTAGCGGCGAGAACAGCGCCAGAGGGCCTGAGGTCAACTGCACCGGCGCGGTGCTGGATTTGTGAAACCAGCCGGATGACGCCGGGAGCTCCCAGATGCTGCCTTGCGAGGAGAATACGAAATGTTTGGCGTCGTGAGTCCACACGCCGCAACATTCGGAGGAAGGATCATGCCAGCCGGCCAGCAGCGGATGCGAGTTCTTTCCGTCGGGGGACACTTCCCAAAGCGAGGTGGCGTTGGTCTTCGGGTCTTGAATTGTAAGGCGGAGCACGCTGCCATCGGGCGCCCATTGCGGGGATAACGGCCAGCCGGGCATGCTGGCCAGACTGCGCGATTCGGTTCCATCGCCTTTTGCGATAAAAAGCTCGTTTCCCTTGGCGTAAATCAGCCGCTTACCATCGGGAGACCACGCCGCCGCATGCCCAGCGGCATCTCCCAAGCGGCGCGGCAAACCACCCAGCACCGGCAGAGTCCAGAGCGGTCCATCGAAAGAAGTACCCGGCTGATCGGAAACGAGAAGGGAGGAGCCGTCCGGCGAGACATTTAAAATGCGCATACTGAGAGAAGGCGCGGCAATGGGCACGACTTCCCCGCCCGCGCTGGGAACCTGGCCGATCGAAGACGAGTTACCGACGACGGACGAGACGTATTGGAGGTAAAGGCGCGAGCCATCCGTGCCGGCAATCACTTTGCCGCGTCCATCGTTGGTGATTTGCGTGCTCGTGGAAACTTTCAGAGGCTCGACGGGAGCGGCGAGCCAGCCGGCGAGGATAGCGAACAGCACTACGGCCGCGACGCCCGCGGCGGCGAGCCAGAACCAGGCACGCGATTTGGCTATTGGCTCAGGTTGCGCAGTTCCCGTGGTTTGCGACAAGGGCATCGAGGAACGGCTGCGCCGGGAGGAAGCAGCGTCCATCGCAGCACTGCTGACCGTGAAACGTCCGGATTCCGCGTCGCGGCGAAGGCGCTGCAAATCCGCTCTCATTTCCGCCGCACTCTGATAGCGCAGGTTTCGGTCTTTTTCCAAGGCCTTATGGAGGATGTGTTCGAGTTCCACCGGCAGGTTGGGATTCAACTGCGTGGGCGGAATCGGCGCGTCGTTCAAAATGGCGGAAATGATCACGCCGAGGGTCTCGCCGCGAAAAGGCAGCGCGCCGGTGGCCATCTCATACAAAACCGTGCCGAAGGAAAAAAGATCGGTGCGCGCGTCGAGTTCCTTGCCGCGCAACTGTTCGGGCGACATGTAGGAAACCGTGCCCATCGTGGAGCCGGGGTTGGTCAGGTGATATTGCATCAAGGCGCTGGTCAGAGTGTCGGAAGAATCCGTATGGGCTTGCGTGTAGGGATTCGGGGCAACCTTGGCCAGGCCAAAATCGAGAATCTTGGCGTGGCCGCGGCGAGTGATGAAGATGTTCGCGGACTTGATGTCGCGGTGAATGATGCCCTCGGAATGGGCGGTATCGAGGGCGTAGGCGATTTCCGTGGCCAGCGAAAGGAGCATCGTTATATCGAGGGGTTGTCCGCCGATGCCGTGCTTGAGCGTCACGCCATCCAGAAATTCCATGGCGAGGTATGGGCGATTGCGGTCCTGGCCGACTTCGTAAATGGTGCAGATGTTGGGATGGTTGAGAGCCGAGGCTGCCTGGGCTTCGCGTTGAAAACGCTGCAGGGATTCGGGATCGGCTGCGAGCTGGTCGGAAAGGAACTTCAGAGCGACGAAGCGGTGGAGGTTCAAATCCTCCGCCTTGTACACCACACCCATGCCACCACCGCCAAGTTTCTCAAGAACGCGGTAGTGGGAAACGATGCGGCCAACAGGAGAGGCGGAATCCTCCATCGCCCGTCATCTTAGGGGGCAGCCGGAGGGAAGTCAACGAACGCGGAGAAAAGGTTGCGTTGTGTTTAATCGCCAGAGGTCGGGGATGGGAGTTCCTCGTACCAGGGAGGAAAAAGTTTGATCAGGATGTAGAGGATGACGAACGGCAGAAGCGTCAGCAAAATCGCAGGGCCGAGGCCTTCGCGGGTGACGAAGCCCATTTTGTAGGTGGTATAGCCGAGGAAGCTCTTGGAAAAGAGCTGGCCGCCAATAACGACATTCCAACGCATGGCCAGAATGCCGATCAAAGTGGAGAATCCAGCGATGGCATAGAGGCGCTTGCGGACTGCAACGGAAAGACGTACCAGCTGAGTGGCAGCGAGGAGCACGAGCGGCGTGGCCGTGCCCAATAAAATCTGCAGGACAATTTGCGAAACGAACAAGCGCGTGTGGACCATGAAGTCGAGGGAGCGGAAGGACTCGTCGGCTTCATAGATGCGGTGGATGAGGTCGAGCATTTCCAGCGTGAAATCGATAACGAAGGTGTAGAAGAGATATTTGGCGATGGTGTCCAGGCAGCGCATGTCGATTGCGACCTTGCGCAGGGCGCACGTGACCATGTAGACGAGCATGACGAGTGCAATGCCGGAAACCATCGCGGAGAAGAGAAAAACCACCGGCATGAGCGGTGTGGACCACCACGGGTTGGCTTTTACCGAGCCGAAGATGAAACCGACGTAACCGTGCAGCATGAAGGCCGAGGGGATGCCGATGAGGGTTATGACCCAGCCGACGCGATCGTCCACATGAAGCGAGCCGGCGCTGATGTTGTTCGAGCCGAGGGTGAGCACACGATAGAAGAAACGCTTCAGGCCGGTTGTAGTTTGCGAAAAAACCACTATGTCCTTGCGATAATCCAGCCAGATTTCCATCAGCAGCACGGCCATCAGGTACCAGAGATAGACGAAGCCAAACATGGCCATCGCCGAAGAGCGGTGGGGTGTGAGGTACATCTCGAGCGAGCGTTCCGGATGACCGAGGTGCAATTGCAGCGGCATCGGTGCAACGATCAGAAAGGCCAGCGCAGTCAGGAGCGCGAGGCGATAGGTGGGTTTTACTTCTTCGACGCGAAAAATGCGTTCGAGCGAAGCGAGGATGAACGCGCCGGCGACGAGGCCAGTAAGAAACGGATAGAGGACGATGAGGACGCTCCATTGGAGCTCGACCTCGTTCGGATACATGAATCCTTCCATTAGGGAGTCTCCTTAGCGGACCGAGCCGTCCAGGCCGTTATAAAAATTCTTGGCACCGGTAGCGAGGTGCGGCTTCAGCACCTGCACGCTGTGCGTTTTCAGGAAGGCGTGGATGGGATCGTTGGGATTTTTCAGATCGGCCAGCTGCCGAGCGCCGGTGGGGCAGTTCTCACAGCAGGCGGTGGTGAGCCCCTTTACGATGCGGTGATAACACAGCGTGCATTTGTCGGCGACGTGTTTGGTGGGATGAAAGTAACGGCATCCATAGGGACACGCCTGGATGCAATAGCGGCAGCCGACGCAATAGTTTTGATCCACAAGGACGACGCCGTCCGCGGTGTGGAACGTGGCGCCGACCGGACAAACCTGTGTGCAAGGCGAATCCACGCAGTGGTTGCAGAATTTGGGGACGAAGAAATTCTTTCCGTCTGTGAAGGCGCTGGGAGGGAAACCCTCTTTGCCTCCGTCGGGCGAATCCACCAACGGGCTTTCAATGTGGAAGTCGGAGACGTGATAGCGCTCGACCCAGGTGCGAAAGTAACCGTCGGGCACGTCATTTTCTTTCGCGCAGGCCCGAACACAATTGCCGCAGCCGATGCACTTTGTAATATCCAGCAGCATGCCCCACCAGTGATCGGCGGAGTTGTAGGTCGGCGCGGTTTCGGGAGTGCCCGCGAGGACGAACTCCCAGGCAGCCGCAGCCGCGGGAAGTAGAAGCAGAACCTGGCGGCGGGTGATCGGGGTCATTTCCTGGCTCCTTGGCTGAGGCCTGGGCTGTGCGGTTGATGGCAGGTATCGCAGAGCTGGCCGCCGGAGTGTTCCTTCGCATTCACTTGGGGAAAGCCCTGCGGCTTGGCGATATTTTCGGAGTGACACCGGACGCAGAGCTGGGCGACGTCGGGGAGTTGCGGAGTAATGCTGGCGGGGTCTTCGGCGTGCTTGGCGAGGGGGCCGTGGCAGGCCTCGCAGTTCACATGCGCGTGCACACCTTTCGATTTGGTGTCGGCCTCCTCCGGGTGACACCCTTCACAAGTCTGATGACCGGCGTAGGCGATGGGACGCGCGGTGATTTCGCCGAGGGCGTCACCCCGGAAGTGGCCGTAGCGGCCGAAGCTTTTTGGAATAAAGGAGCTGCGCAGAAGCAGGAAGAGAGCCAGGCCGAGGAGAAAAACGACGGCCATACGGAGGAGATGCGAGATGTCTTTGAGAGGGATCATAGAGGCGGTGTACGGACCAGAGACCGCAATACGAACGTTCGTTTCTATAGCGCCGGGGAGCACAGGACTATAGTGCGCAGGTCACGCTTGCCTGTGATGAGGGTCACGTGGAAGAAATTAACCCGATATCAGCAATCGGCAATCAGAGGGGAGCCGCCTGCAGATAACAGCGAGCAGAAAACCGCCCACGGATCAGGATTGTGACAGGAGGAGGGCTTCGATGCCGAGGCGAAAATCGGAGGGGGGAGTGATCAGGCTGACGACGATGTGGTTGTTGGAGGGGAAGTCGTAGAAGTGGCCGGGGTGCACGAGGACGTGATGCTGGCGGAGGAGATGGATGGCGAGGGCTTCGTCGGAGGCGTGGGGCGAATTTGGGGATAGCGGCACGCGGAGGACGGCGTACCAGCCGGCATCGGCGTGGAGAAGTTCGATGTGGGATTGCGCGCGGAGAAGGGATTGGAGTTGGGCGCGGTTTTCACGAACGCGATCGAGGATTTGCGCGCGGAGGGAGTGGCGCTGGGCAAGAAGAGTGAAAAGCGCGGCTTGCGCCGGACCGCTCAGAGAGAGAAAGGTGTCGGCAATGATTTCCAGGCGGTCGATCGCTGGTTTGACCAAATCCGGCGGGCCGGTGACCGCGAGCCAGGCGATTTTCATTTGCGGGAGCGCGGAGATTTTCGAAAGGCCGCTGAGCGTGAAAGTGAGTGCTGCGGAACTGGCGGCGAAGGTTTTAAGGGGTGGCGGATGAAAGGGAAAATCGAGGAAGACTTCGTCAACGATGAGGGCGAGATTATGTTTGGCGCAAAGCGCGTTGAGATTGGCCGCTTCGCCGGGATGAACATAGGAGCCAGTGGGATTGTTGGGATGGACGAGGAGAATGGCACGGGTGCGCGACGTGATAGCGCGTTCCAGGGATTGAAAATCGATAAACCAGCCATGAGCGTAGGCGAGCGAGTAGGGGACGAGCTTTACATCCTGGAGATCGGCGAGAAATTCAAAGAGCGGGTAACTGGGCTTGGCAACGAGGAGTTCGTCGCCGGAGTCGCAGAGGAGGCGGAAGACGTAGGAATAAGCCTCGCTGGTGCTGGTGGTGAGAAACAGCGATTCAGGATCAAGGGCGGTTTGATGATCGTCGAGATAGTAGCGGGCGACTTCACGGCGGGCGGCGGGAGAACCTTTTGGCAGCGGATCGTAGGCCAAAGCGGCGGGACTCTGGAAGGCGGAGAGAATTTCGGCGGAGTTGTAGTGAAAGCCGCAGTGCGTTGGATTGGAGGCAGTAAGGTCGAGGAGCGGCACGCCGGAAGAACGGAGTTCGTCGAGAGCGACGGTGTAGGGGTTGCGGGAGAGCGGCCAGTTGGTGCGAGTGGAGAACATTGCGGAGTTAGTTTTAGTTGTTAGATTACAGTTTTAAGTCCGTCTCGCGCCATCAGCCTGGAGTATGCCGCCTACAGCTAAGGTAGCGCCAAGAGTGATTCCACGCTCATAATTTGGATTTCCCGACAGGTAAATCCAATCTGGCCTGCCTCGTAATCTTCCACTATAAAGCTAATGCCTTCCATCCCACGTTCAGAAACATCCTCGATGTCAAAGCCCATTATCTGTTTAGGTGTCCGGCTTAGGCCGGCGACGTGGAAGTTCGAGACGTCCCTGAACTCGATCGAGACCCTAGCGCATGGCGCGGAGGACGAGGGCCAACCGCCCTTGGCGATATCGCGCTTTTGAAACAGGGCAACAATCAAGAGCTTCGACCCCCATTGATCCGACCCACTTTCGTAGCAAATAGACTCAACAAATGCCAAGTCGCCCGGGTTCCATCGCCCCAGAGTTCGGAGCACGAGTTCAATATTCGCGATTTCCTTCATGCGACACGAGACTACATTATCCGCCACTTGTCCTCAAAGTCTTTCGAAATGAGAACTGAAACCTACTGGGCGGAGAGGGCGCGGAGGACACTGGGGGCGAAGGTGGCGCCGGAGATGATGGAGCGGGTGCGAGCGAGAGCTTCGGGGATGGCTTTTTCAACGAGCGGGGAGAGTGAAAAGGAAAACGCAAAGGTCTGCGCGCCAATGGTGATGGAGAAGGCGCGTGGGGGCATAAGGTTGTAAAACTGGCGGCTCATGGAAAGCAGTAGCGCTGGACTACAGGAGTGTGTAAGCAAGGTGTGGCTTGCGCCCGCGAGGGGCACAACCGATTCGCAGTGAACAAAGCCAGGGGAAAAGCGCTGCGAGGCGTCGAGGAAGATGGCGAGTTCGCAGTGGCTAAGAGGCTCGGCGAGTTCGGGCGTCCACTGCTGGGTGGTGTGAACGGTGAGCCCAGGGCCGGCGAGTTCTTCGCGCAATTGGCGCGCGAGGTGCAGAGCGACAGCATCGTCGCCACGAAGTGGATTGCCACACGCGAGGATGAGCGTGCGAGTCATGACGGCCGGAGCACCTCGTCCAGAAGATGGCCGTCGGGAGCGCGCAACTGGACGTGCAGCGGGATGTGGCCGTCGGCGTGAGTGGAACAGCTGAGGCACGGGTCGAAAGCGCGGATGACGGCTTCGACGCGATTGAGCATGCCTTCGGTGAGTTTATCGGCGCGGACAAAATGCTGCGCGGCCTGCAGAATGCCGCGATTCATGGCCAGGTTGTTGTGGTTGGTGGCGATGATCAGGTTGGCCCAGGTGATCAGGCCCTGCTCGTCCACACGATAATGGTGGATCAGCGTGCCACGCGGAGCTTCGGCGGCGCCCACGCCTTCGTAATTGTTGAGCGAAGCGGTGGAGCGGACGTGCGTGCTGAGAATGTCTGGATCTTCGAGGAATTCCCGCATGTGCTCGAGGCAATAGAGGATTTCGATGAGCCGCGCGTAATGATAATGGAAGGAACTCAAAATGGCATTGCGCTGCAAGGCGCGGAATTCCACCCATTCCTGTTGCGCGAGAGGCGTTTCCCAGCGATCGATGAGGTTCAGCCGGGCAAGCGGTCCGACGCGGTAGATGCCGTCGGGGTAACCGAGCGGCAGATAGTAAGGGAATTTCATGAAGGTGAATGGCTCGACGGCTTCGCCGAGGTATTGCGGGTAATCCGCAGGGAGGAGGCCATCGGCGACGATTTTTCCATGAGCATCGGTGAAGCGGATGTGGCCGTCGTAGTAGCCGGCGCGGCCGTCGCTGGTGACGAGTCCCATGAAAAGCGTGGGAAAAGCGGCAAAGGTGCGAATCTCTTCGCGGAATGTTTCCACGTTTTTCTTGAAGAATTGCAGGGAGCGGAAGGCGATATCAATGACTTCAGGGATCGCGGACAAGATGGCGTCGCGATTTGCCTGGGAGAGCGGTTCGTTCACGCCGCCGGGGACGACCCAGCGCGGATGAATGCGCTTACCGGCCAGCGTTTCGATGACCTGCTGGCCGAATTGGCGAAGGCGAATGCCGCCGCGCGCGAGTTCCGGATTCGCTCGATGTACGCCGAAGATATTGCGATCCTTCGGATCGGCATCCATGCCCAGCAGCAGATCCGGAGCGGATAAGTAAAAAAAACTCAGCGCGTGCGACTGAATGATTTGCGCAAGATTCAGCACGCGGCGCAATTTCATGGCGGCGGGAGGCACACGGACGGCCAGCAAAGCGTCGCAGGCCTTGGCGGAGGCGAGGAGATGGCTGACCGGGCAGATGCCGCAGATGCGCTCCATCAGATAGGGCATTTCATAGAAGGGCCGGCCTTCGCAGAATTTTTCGAAGCCGCGGAATTGCGTGACATGAAATTGTGCGTTCACCACTTCGCCGCGATCGTCGGTCTGCAGGGTGATTTTCGCGTGGCCTTCGATGCGCGTTACCGGGTCGATGGTAATTGTTTTGCCCATGAATTCCTTTCTAGGCCCCAATGCGCGTAAGCGCGGCGATGTCCGGCGTGCGCCCGGCGAGAAGTTCGGTCAGGACGGTAAAGATGGTGTCGGCGGAAGGTGGGCAGCCGGGAATGTAGATGTCCACGGGCACGATTTCGTGGACCGGGCGGGCATGCTTGAGAAGATGCGGGAGGCGTTCGGCTGGAGTTTGCTGTTGCGCCGTTGCGGTTTCGTTGTAGGCACGGCTGAAGAGGGCGGCTAGAGGAAAGGCATTGCGCATGGCGGGCACATTTCCCGTTACGGCGCAATCGCCAAAGGCGACGAGTGTGCGCGTCCGCTGACGCAGAACCCGGATCTTGTGTTCGTCCTCGTCGGTGCTGACGGAGCCCTCCACTAGCGCGATGTCAATATGTTCCGGAAATTTCTTGTGGTCCACGATCGGCGAACAGACAACATCCACCAGTTCGCCTAGCTGGAGGATGCGTTCGTCGATGTCGAGCAACGACATGTGGCAGCCGGAGCAGCCGTCCAGCCAGATGGTGGCGAGCGTTGGTTTGCTCATCGCGTGCCCCCGCGCATTTCTTTCAGATACGTGAGGAAGTCCGGATCCTTGCGGATCAGCACGCCCACTTTGCTCTTTTCAAAAAGGGCGCCGGTGGGGCATGCCTGAATGCATTTTCCGCAACTTGTACAAGTGTCCGAAGTGCCCCAAGGCTGTTCGAGGTCGGAGATGATGCGGGAGTTGACACCGCGGCCCTGAACGTCCCAGGTGTGCGCGCCTTCGATTTCGGTGCAGACGCGGACGCAGCGCGTGCAGAGGATGCAGCGATTGTGATCCAGCGTGAAGCGCTCGTGGGAAGTATCCACGGGAAGCGTCGGGTAGCGGTAGGGGAAGCGCACCTGGGTGACGCCGAGGCGGTGGCCGAGGTCCTGGAGCGTGCACATGTTATTCGCGACGCAGACAGAGCAGACGTGATTGCGCTCGGCGAATAGAAGCTCGATCACCATGCGGCGGTACTTATCGAGGCGCGGCGATTCGGTGGTGACATCCATGCCTTCTTCCACCAGGGTGACGCAGGCAGGATGGAGGCGCGGCGAGCCTTTCAGTTCGACCAGGCAAATGCGGCAGGCGCCGGCTTCGGAGAGGCCGTCGAGATGGCAGAGCGTGGGAATGAAGATATCGTTTTCGCGGGCGGCGTCGAGGATGGTTTGGTCGGCGCGCGCGCTGACGTCGGTGCCGTTGATGCGCAGGGTTTTGACGGAAGGGGCGGGCGCGGGGCTCATGCGGACACCTCTGCAGGCGCACAGGCGCAAACTCCGGCGCGGCAATGTTTCTTTTCGATGTGTTCGAGATATTCTTCGCGAAAATAGCGCAGGGTGCTGAGCACCGGGTTCGGAGCGCTTTGCCCGAGGCCGCAGAGACTCGTGTTGCTGACCATGTCGCACAACTCTTCGAGCAATTGCAAGTCGCGGAGAGTGGCGGAGCCTTCGGTCATACGCGTGAGAAGTTCGAACATCTGTGCGGTGCCGGCACGGCAGGGAACGCACTTCCCGCAGGATTCGGACATGCAGAATTCCATGAAGTAGCGGGCGACGTTGACCATGCAGGCCGTGTCGTCCATGACGATCATGCCGCCGGAGCCCATGATGGAGCCGACTTCGCGGAGCGATTCGTAATCCACGGGAAGATCGAGGAACTGTTCGGGGATGCAGCCGCCGGAGGGTCCGCCGGTTTGCACGGCTTTGAATTTGTGGCCTTCCGGAACGCCGCCGCCGATTTCAAAGATGATCTGGCGCAGGGTCATGCCCATGGGGACTTCGATGAGCCCGACGTTGCGCACCTTGCCGGAGAGTGCAAAAACCTTGGTGCCTTTGCTCTTGGCGGTGCCGATGGAGGCGTACCATTCTGCGCCACGGCGAAGAATAGCGGGAATGTTGGCGAAGGTTTCGACGTTGTTGATAAGCGTGGGCATTCCCCAGAGGCCGGACTGCGCGGGATACGGGGGCCGGGGACGCGGCGTTCCGCGCTTGCCTTCAATGGAGGCGATGAGCGCGGTTTCTTCCCCGCAGACGAAAGCGCCGCCGCCGATGCGTACGTCCACGTCGAAGCTGAATTGTGTGTTGCAGATCTGGCTGCCGAGGAAGCCGAGGCGGCGCGCGTCGCGAATGGCGGTGGTGAAGCGCTTGACGGCGAGAGGATATTCGGCGCGGACATAAATGTAGCCGCGCGTGGCACCCACGGCGAAGCCCGCGATGATCATGCCCTCGAGCACGCGGTGGGGATCGCTTTCCAGGACACTGCGATCCATGAACGCGCCGGGGTCGCCTTCGTCGGCGTTGCAGATGACATATTTATTGGCCCCGGAGGATTTGGCGACGGTGCCCCATTTGAGGCCCGTGGGATAGCCTGCGCCGCCGCGGCCGCGCAGGCCGCTCTTGGAAACTTCAAGAACAACCTGCGCCGGAGTTTTTTCGGTCAGAACCTGCAGCAGCGCCTGATAGCCACCGACGGAAATGTACTCTTCGATTTTCTCCGGATCGATGCGGCCGGAGTTTTCCGTGACGATATTGAGTTGACGCGCGAAGAAGGCTTGTTCCCGGGAACATTGCAAGCGGGAAAGTGGCGCGTCGTCGAGTGTGCCAATCAGCTCCGGAACATCCGCTGGCGTGACATTTCGATAAAGGAGGTCGCCAGGTCCGCTGACTACCAGCGGGCCGAGCGAACAGAGTCCCATGCAGCCAACACCGCGAACGCGGCAAAGCTTTCCGGTACGCTTCACTTCTTCGTCGAGCGCTTCCTTAACTTCGCGACTATGCAGCGTGAGGCACCCGGCCGCCATGCACACGTTGAGGGAATGCGGTGACTGGCTGCGAGCGATCTGCGAATCCTTGGCGAGAACTTCGAGTTCTTCAGGAGTCATGAGGGCCGCCACCCTTCGAGTTTCTGCCGCAAACCGATGGGCTCCGCATTGCCGAGGGTTTCACCGTCGAAAACGACGGCGGGCGCTAGGCTGCAGGAGCCGATGCAGCGCGCGGTGGTCAACGAGGCATTCAAATCCGGCGTGGTCTCACCGGACCTGATGCCCAAAGCGTCTTCGGCCGTGGCCAACAGGGAATCCGCACCCTTGATGTAGCAAGCCGTGCCCATGCAGATGAGGCAGCAGTGCTTGCCTGGCGGCTTCATGGTGAACAGGTGATAAAAAGTTGCAACACCATAGGCCTGGCTGAGCGGCACACGGAGTGATTCGGCGACAAAGCGGAGGGAAGTCTTATCCAGATAGCCGAAGGATTCCTGAACGGTGTGGAGCGTTTCGATCAGGGCGTCGCGCGAGAAACCGTGACGCCGCATCGTGCCACTGACAATGCGCCAGCGCTTGTCCTCCGAAGGAAGCGCGGGTTTTTTGGCCGTGAGGGACATGATCCGATCTGCGGGAGACCCCAGTGTTTTCCAAACAAGCGTGCCAGAGGAACAATCGGCAGGCCGTGACTTAGCGCACAGCCCGGGCATGAACGGGCAAGAAATCGTGCGCGCGGCAAACGCCGAGGTTCACAAATGAGGTTGCATCAGACAAAGGCGACTTTGTTGGTCGGTTATGTGCATGAAAACAGATGCCCTGCGGAGAAACACTCAGAGTGATGAATATCTCAGCAGGAAGTGCGTCTTTGCACACAGAGGCCAGGTCATGAGTCACAAAATCGATTAAGCGTAACCATTTCTTTTATCAAGGAGATGGTCGTAAGTGAACGATTGTTCGAAAATGGTATGCCGCTTGCGATAGTCCAACCTTGTGGATCAGGGGTCAGGGACTATCTGAGTGAAAACCGCAGACTATTTCTGTGATTTCACTCCTTTCTTCCTCCACCGATTCCAGCCGCCTTCCTCAATTTCCATCCGCGGCCGATCCACTTGAGAAAATCCAATCCTCCGTCGACCAAAGCGGGAGGCCTCACCGTGCAAAGCGAAGTAACTAGTTCCAATTCGACAAACGAAACAACGAAATTCCGAAATGGCGTGGATCGCCGAACCTTTCTCAAGGTCGTAGCGCAGGCCGCGGCAGCCATTGGACTGTCCGGAAGCATGGCCGCGAAGATGATCGCGGCCGTGGAGAAGGGCGCGAGGCCCTCGGTGATCTGGTTGCACTTCCAGGAGTGCACTGGGTGCACCGAGTCGCTGCTGCGGACCTCGCATCCGGGGCTGGCAGAGGTGCTGTTTGACCTGATCTCCCTGGATTATCACGAGACGCTGATGGCCGCTGCTGGTCACCAGGCCGAAGAGGCCTTGGAAGCAGCGGTGAAGAAGAACGCCGGAAAGTTCATTCTGGTGGTGGAAGGCGCGGTGCCGACGAAAGAGAACGGCATCTACATGCAAATCGCCAACAAGACCGGCGTGGACATGCTGAAGCATGTGGCGGCGTCGGCAGGCGCGATTGTGGCCATCGGGTCCTGCGCCTCTTGGGGCGGTGTACCTTCGGCAGCCCCAAATCCGACGGGCGCGAGCGGTATCAACGAGATTCTGACGGACAAAGTGGTGGTGACCCTTCCGGGATGCCCGGCAAACCCGTACATCCTGCTCGGCACGCTGCTGCAGTTCGTTGCGCTGGGCAAATTGCCGGAGCTCGACGAGCTGGGCCGACCGAAATTCGCCTATGGCCGCGTGATTCACGAACACTGCCCGCGGCGCGCGCACTTTGACGCCGGGCGGTTCGCGGAAGAGTTCGGCGATGAAGGGCACCGGCTGGGCTACTGCCTGTACAAACTGGGCTGCAAGGGGCCCATGACGCACGCAAGTTGCTCCGTGCTGCAATTCTGCGAAGTGGTGGACGCGTGGCCCATTGGGCTGGGGCATCCGTGCTTCGGCTGCACTGAGAAGAACGTCGCGTTCACCATGCCCATGTTGAAGCCTGCGGAAATCGTGCGGCCAACGCCTCCGGCAACTTACGCGCCGGTGACCGCGCCGCAGGGCTATATCAGCCCGATTGCCACAGGAGTCGGCGGCTTGCTGATCGGCGGATTCCTCGCCGGCGGCTGGGTAGCCTCCAAGAAGATCGCGCAGAAGGAAGAAGGCGCAGCCCCAAAGGGCGATACAACCGGCGCGTCCGGCAAGGAGTAAGCCATGGACGTCAATCGCAGGGAAGTCCTCAAGGTGTTGATGGGGGGATCGGCGGTGGCCGCGGTGGCCGCGGCTGGCGCCCCGGTAGCCACGGCAGGAGATTCCCAAGAGTTCGCGCTCGACCCCGAAGCCGTTGGATTGATGTATGACGCGACGAAGTGCATCGGCTGCCGCGCGTGCATGCCCGCCTGCCAGAACGCCAATGGGTTGAAACCTGATGTAGGCGGATCGGGTGGGTTGTATATGCAGCCCGATACGCTGAATGCGCATACCAAAAATCTCATCAAGCTCTACACCGCCCCCGATGGCAGCGAACGGTCCTTTATGAAGCAGCAGTGCATGCACTGCGTGGACCCGGCGTGCGTATCGGGTTGCCCGATGAAAGCGCTGCATAAGGAGCCGAAAGGCGTGGTGGGCTGGGACCCGGTGCTCTGCATCGGTTGCCGGTACTGCCAGGTGGCGTGCCCGTTCAATATCCCAAAGTTCGAATGGGACACCGTCAATCCAAAGATTGTGAAATGCGAACTGTGCCGGCACATTGTGGGCAAAACGGTCTCGCAACCCGCCTGCACACAAGTGTGCCCGACGCACGCGGTGGTGTATGGCAAGCGGAGCGACCTACTCGCCGAAGCCAAGCGACGGATCAAGGAGAAGCCAGGCTACTACTTCGAAGACCGCGTTTACGGCGAAAACGAAGTTGGCGGTACGCAATGCCTGGTGCTCTCGCATGTGGATTACACCAACCTGGGTTTGCCGAAGCTCAGCAATGAGTCGCCCGCAGCCAAATCGCGGCAAGTCAGCGACTTTGTTTACCGTGGATTCCTGACGCCGGTTGTCGTCTACGGCGGGATTGTGGCGATTGTCCGCAAGCGCTGGAAGGAACACCTGGAACATGAGGGCGGCGACACAACCCACGGAGAGGAGAAGCGGGCATGACCGCGACTTGGGAACGCTGCATACGGCTGAAAGAGCCGCTAAAAACAAGACCATTTCTGATATTTGCGGGGCTCGCGGCGCTGGGACTTCTGCTTGGCGCCTACCGCGAACTGACCGGCCTGGGATACGTGACCGGGTTGAACGACGGATATTCCTGGGGACTCTTCAAGAACTGGAACGTCACGGCGCTGACCGCGCTGGGTTCCGGGGGATACGCGGTGGCCGTGCTGGCGTGGATCTTCAACGAAAAAAGATTCCACCCGATCATGCGCACCGCAGTGCTGACCAGTTTGTTGGGATATGGCACCGGTATGCTGGCTCTGGGTTTTGACGTCGGCCGCCCGTGGAACTTCGTATGGCTGGCGGACCCACGGACGTGGAACCACTATTCGGTTCTGTGGGAAGTGGCGGTCTGCATGACGGCTTACTTCATCCTGGCCCTGGACGTGGAAAATATGCCGCCCTTTCTGGAAAAGATGTACCGCAGCGGCGATCCGACAAAGAAAGAAAAGGCCATGAAGATCTTCCGCTTCATGCAGAGGACCTTCCCCTTCGGCATCGCGCTGGCGTTCACTCTGCCGTCGATGCACCAGTCGTCGCTGGGGCAACTGATGTACCTGGCGGGGCCGCGGGTGCACCCATTGTGGCAAACACCGCTGCTGGGGCTGCTCTATTTGTTGATGGCCTACATCCTGGGATTTGCCTGCGTGCTGCTGGTGCTGGCGCTGAGCTCCTACGCGTGGAATCTGGGATGGGACGCGGATATTATGCAGCGCCTCGGGCAAATCATGGCCTGGGCGATCACGGTCTGGCTGGTGGTGCGTTATGCCGACCTGGCCTATCGAGGGGCCCTGGGGTACATCTTCGCCTTCAACAAATTCAGCATCTACTTCCTGATCGAAGAGGCGCTGATCATCGTGCCGACGTTGCTGCTGTTCTCGAAGGCCAACCGGGAGTCACCAGCGGCGCTGTTCCGGCTGACATTCCTGATCTGCGTCGGCGGATTGGTGTACCGGTTCACGCCGACAACTCTCGCGTTTTCGCCCCTCGGCGACTATCACTACTTTCCATCAACGTTTGAAATCCTGATGAGCATCGGGTTTACGGCGCTTGCGGTAGCGGTGTTCCTGTATGCAGTAAAGACGTACGCGATTCTTCCGGCTTCGCAAGGGAAGATTGCGGCGGAAGAGGCCATGCGGCCGTTTGACACCTTGTAGCGGGGAGAATGTGAAATGAGCAATCGCATTACAGTTGATCCAATTACGCGAATCGAAGGACACCTGCGCATTGACGTGAATGTGGACAGCGGCAAGGTAAGCGATTCGTGGGCATCGGGAACGATGTTCCGCGGGATCGAGACGATCCTGCAGGGACGCGACCCGCGCGAAGCCTGGCTTTTTGCGCAAAGGTTCTGCGGTGTGTGCACCACGGTGCACGCGATCGCCTCGGTGCGCGCCGTGGAGAACGCGGTGGGTATCCAGGTGCCGCCGAACGCGCAATACATCCGCAACCTGATCCTGATCGCGCACGCGCTGCAGGACCACATCGTGCACTTCTACCATTTGTGCGCGCTGGACTGGGTGGACGTGGTCTCCGCGCTGAAGGCGGACCCGGCGAAGACGGCGTCGCTGGCGAACAGCCTATCGAACTGGCCGCGCAATGGTTATGAGGACTTCAAAACGGTACAGGACCGCGTGAAGGCGTTTGTCGAACAGGGACAGCTCGGCATCTTTACGAATGGCTACTGGGGCCATCCGGCCATGCACCTGCCGCCGGAAGTGAACCTGCTGGCGGTGGCGCACTACTTGCAAGCGCTGGAATACCAGCGGAACGCCAACCAGATTGTGGCGATTCTGGGCAGCAAGACGCCGAACATCCAAAACCTGGCAGTGGGCGGCGTGGCCAACGCCATCAACCTGGACAACCAGGCGACCTTGAACATGGACAAGTTGTACATGATCAAGAGCTTGTTCCAGGATTTGATCACCTTCGTGCACAAAGTCTACTTTGTGGATGCATGCGCGGTGGCGGCGCTCTATCCGGACTGGTTCAACTACGGCGCCGGTGTGACAAATTACCTTGCCGTACCGGACCTGCCGCTGGATAGTGCCATGAAGGAATTTGACCTGCCCGGTGGCGTGATTTTCGACGGCAAGCTGGATCAGGTCTATGCCATCAAGTCGCATGCGGACGAGCGGCTGCGGAACGGGGTTACGGAAAACGTTTCGCACGCCTGGTACGAAGGAGAAAAGACGCTGCACCCGTGGAAGGGCGAAACGAACCCGAAGTACACGGGATTCCAGGACGGCGGGAAGTATAGCTGGGTGAAGTCGCCGCGGTTTGAAGGCAAACCCATGCAGGTTGGTCCGTTGTCGCAAGTCCTGGTCGGCTTCGCTCAGGGGCATAAACTGACGCAGAAGTGGGCGGGCGAGGCGATCAAGACGGTGTCGGCAATTTCGAAGAAGCAAGTGACGCCGGGCATGCTGCAATCCACCCTGGGGCGGATTGCGGCACGCGCGATTCGAGCCTCAATGCTGGCGGACCTGGCCGAGAAGCACTGGGACCTGCTGGTGAAGAACATCGCTTCGGGCGACGCGAAGATTTACGTGAAGCCGGAGTTTGGCGACAAGGAATTGCATGGCGCCGGCTTCCACGAAGCGCCGCGCGGCACGTTGTCGCACTGGGTGGTGATCAAGGACGGAGCGATCGCGAATTATCAGGCGGTGGTGCCGACTACCTGGAACGCCGGTCCGCGGGACGAACACGGAACGCATGGTCCGTACGAAGCGTCGTTGATCGGCAACCCGGTGGCGGATGCGGAGAAGCCGCTGGAAGTGCTGCGCACGATTCACTCGTTTGACCCGTGCCTGGCTTGCGCGATTCACACGTTTGATCCGGATGGCAAAGAAGTGATCAGCGTGACGGACACGAAGTAGGAGGCGAGTATGAGCGAAACAGGAGGCAAGGTGCCCGTGCGCGTAGGCGAAAAAAGCATCGACGCGGAACACGACCTGCAAATGCAGCTCCTGGATTCGCTCTCGCAATCCATCGAACGCGGTGGCGATCTTTCGCCGATGAAGTACATCCTGGAACAGTTCATCGAGTTTTCGGATATGCACTTTCTTTCCGAACAACTGGTGATGCGCCTGCACGGATACCCCGGGTACGAGCCGCACCTGGAAGAACACACGCGGCTGATGAAGAAGGTACGGGAGATCCGCGCAAACCTGATGAAGGGCGAGAATGAGCCAAGCCTCGTGTTGGTGGCCGAATTGAAAGAATGGCTGATTACCCACATCGCCACGGAAGACGTGACGTTCGGTCAGTTCCTCAAGAAGAAGGAAGGGGCCGCGGCATGAGCGAGTTCCGGCGCATCGGCGTATTGGGCATCGGCAACGTGCTGATGGGCGACGATGGCGTCGGGCCTTACACGGTGAAGCTGCTGGAAGCGCGGTACGAATTTCCGGAGCACGTCGTCCTGGAAGATCTGGGCACGCCAGGGCTGGGGATTACCGCGGCGTTTTCGGAATACGACGCGATCATTCTGATCGATTCGGTGAGCGCGAAGAAAAAGCCAGGCGAAGTGCAGGTCTACCGGAAAAATGAGCTGGTGCAAGTGCCGCTGAAGACGCGCGTGAGCCCACACGACCCGGCGCTGGTGGAGGCGCTGCTGTTCGCGGAGTTCAGCGGGAAATGCCCGCAAGAAGCCGTGCTGGTGGGTGTGGTGCCCCAGGTTTGTGAACTGGGTTGCGCGATGAGTGACGCGGCGCACCTGGGAATGGAAGCGGCGATTCGCATGGTCCTGGAAGAATTGAACCGCATGGGTGCGGTGGTGAAGCTGAAGCAGAAGCCTGATGAACCTGCCATCTGGTGGCAGAAAGACGCTAGCACAATCTCCTTGGAAGAGGGACTCGCTCATGTGCCTGGCCATCCCCGGTAAAATCGCAGAAATCAAGGAAAACGAAGCTGTCCGCACGGGACGCGTGTTGTTCGGCGGCATTGCACGCCAGGTCTGCCTGGACTTTGTCCCCGAAGCGCTGCTGGGCGACTACGTGATGGTGCACGTGGGCTTTGCCATCAGTGTGGTGGACAAGGAACAAGCGGAGCGCACCTACGCACTGCTGGAGAGCATGGGTGTGTTGAGCGAAGAGCTGAGCTTGGCGACCGAGGAAACGAAAAGCTCATGAAGTATATGGATGAATACCGGGACGCGAAGATTGCGCACGGATTGGCGGCGGAAATCCGGCGGCGCTCGACGCGGCCGTGGGTAATCATGGAAATCTGCGGTGGTCAGACGCACACGCTGATGCGTTATGGTATCGACGAGATGGTTGGGAATAGCGTGGAGCTGGTGCACGGGCCGGGCTGCCCGGTGTGCGTGACGCCGCTGGAGATGATTGACCGCGCGAACGCGCTGGCGCGGCAGCCGAATGTGACGCTGGTGTCTTACGGAGACATGCTGCGTGTGCCGGGGTCGGAGACGGATTTGTTTCACATCAAGGCCGAGGGCGGCGATGTGCGGATTGTGTATTCGCCGACGGACGCCGTGGAACTCGCACGGAAAGAGCCGGAGCGAGAGGTAGTGTTTTTCGCCGTGGGATTCGAGACGACGGCTCCGGCGCATGCCATGGCGGTTTTGCAGGCAGAGCGGCTGGGGCTGAAGAACTTCAGCCTGCTGGTTTCGCATGTGCTGGTGCCGCCGGCGATTCGCATGTTGTTGCAATCGCCGCGAAATCGCGTGCAGGGATTTATCGCACCGGGGCATGTGTGCACCGTGGTGGGGGTGGGCGAATACGAAGAGCTGGCGCGCGAATTTCATGTGCCCATCGTGGTGGGCGGCTTCGAGCCGGTGGATTTGCTGGATGCGATCCGGCTGCTGGTGTGTCAGTTGGAAGAAGGGCGCGCGGAAGTGGAAAACTCCTATGTGCGCTCGGTGCAGTATACGGGGAATCGCGCGGCGCAGTCGGCGGTGGAACGTGTTTTTGAGGTGTCCGACAAGAAGTGGCGCGGCGTGGGGGAGATTGCTTCAAGCGGGTTGCGGCTGAAGAAGGAATTCGCGGCATTTGATGCGGAACGCAAGTTTGGATTGGCCAGCGTAACGGCGGAAGAGCCGAGCGAGTGCATCAGCGCGGACGTTTTGCTGGGCCATAAGAAGCCGACCGATTGTTCGGCGTTTGGAACGCGGTGTACACCTGAAAAGCCGCTGGGCGCGCCGATGGTTTCCACGGAAGGTGCTTGTGCAGCCTACTACCAATACCGGCGTCATCTCGTCACCCTCTAGCGAGGCAAAGCAGCAAACCGCCGCGGCGACACCCGCGTTTTCGTGTCCGCTGCCGTTGCCGGCGGGAGGGCGCGTGCTATTGGGCCATGGAAGCGGAGGCAAGCTGAGCGCGGAACTGGTGCAGCAGGTATTTTTGCCAGCACTGGGAAATCCGGTGCTCGACCGCCTGGAAGATCAGGCGATTGTCTCGCTGAACGGGATGCGGCTGGCGATGACCACCGATTCATTTGTGGTGAAGCCACTGTTTTTTCGGGGCGGAGACATTGGTTCGCTCGCAGTGCATGGCACCATCAATGATTTGGCGATGGGCGCGGCGAAGCCGCTGTGGCTGAGCGTGGCTTTCATTTTGGAAGAAGGGCTGAGCTTTGACGTGTTGCGGCGCGTGGTGGCTTCGATGCAGGAAGCCGCAGACCGCGCGGGCGTGCAAATCGTTACCGGGGATACGAAAGTGGTGGAAAAGGGCAGCGCCGATGGGATGTACATCAACACTACGGGCATCGGGCTGGTGCGTGAGGGGATATCACTTTCGGCGAGCCAGGCGCAACCGGGCGACGCCATTCTGGTGAGCGGCATGCTCGGCGATCACGGCATCGCTATTCTGGCGGAACGCGAAGGACTGAGATTCGAGACGGAAGTGAAGAGCGATTCGGCCGCTTTGCACGAACTGGTGGCGACGCTAGTAGAGGCGACCCATGAAGTGCGCTGCCTGCGCGATCCTACCCGTGGCGGGCTTTCGAGCACCTTGAACGAAATTGCGGGGAGTTCGCGCGTGGGCATGGAACTGGATGAGGCGGCGATTCCCGTGCGGGAAGAAGTCCGTGGGGCGTGCGAGATGCTGGGGCTCGATCCGCTCTACGTGGCGAATGAGGGCAAGTTGGTGGCGATTGTTTCGGCCGAAGCGGCGAAAAGCGCGCTGGCGGCGTTGCGGAGTCACCCGCTGGGAGCGGACGCACGGATTATCGGGCGCGTGACGAAGGAACATCCGCGAATGGTAGTGATGCGCACGGTGTTTGGTACTACGCGCATAGTAGATATGCTGGCAGGCGATCAGTTGCCGAGGATTTGCTAATTGGTAAGCAAAAATCAAAAGCAGATTCCTCGCTTCGCTCGGGATGACAGATTTCGGATGAGTTTGACTGTAATGGTGTGAATGTGCACGAAGTCGGGATAGCAGCTTCGATTCTGGAGAGCGTGGAGGCCGAGGCACGCCGGCGGCCGGGGGCGCGATTTGAGGTTGTGGGCGTGCGCATCGGCGAGCTTTCGAATGTGGACAAGGATGCGCTGGAGTTTGCGTTTGAAGCGCTGACGCGGAATACGCCACTCGCCGGCCTGCGGCTGGAGGTGGAATGGTGTGCGCGGCGGCAGAAATGTCTGGATTGCGCCGCGGAGTTTGCGGTGCGCGAATTCGATTTGCGCTGTCCCTCGTGCGGCACGGACAAGACAAGCTGCATCGGCGGCACGGAGCTTGATATCGCCTACCTGGAATTGGAGGAGCCATGCGTGAAGTTGTAGAGAAGAAGGTGTTGAGCGAGAACGACCGCCTGGCTGCGGAATTGCGCCAGCGCTACCGCGAGGAAAATATTCTGTGCGTGAATATCATCAGTTCGCCGGGATCGGGCAAGACGGCGATGCTGGAGCAGACGCTGGCGTCCTATCCGAAGACGGCCCGGGTGGCCGTGTTGACCGGGGATTTGCAGACCGACAACGATGCGCGGCGGCTGGCGCGTTATGGGTTTCCGGTGCGGCAGATCGTGACCGGGGGAACGTGTCACCTGGATGCCCGGATGGTGACGCGGCATCTGGACGAAATGGGATTTAAGGGGCCGGGAATTTTGTTTGTGGAGAACGTGGGCAATCTGGTGTGCCCGTCAAGCTACGATTTGGGGGAAGTGGCTAAGATTGTGCTGCTTAGCGTGACCGAAGGCGAAGACAAGCCCTTGAAGTACCCGGGGATTTTTCACCGGGCGTCGCTGATGGTGTTGACTAAGACCGACCTGCTGCCACACGTGGAGTTTGATCCGAAGCTGGCGCTGGAGAATGCCCGGAAGATTCATCCGGAGATTGAGTACATCGCATTGTCGTCGCGCACCCGCGAAGGTTTCCCGGAATGGCTGAACTGGCTGCGGGGGTTACATGAGAAGGTACAGGCCGAAACAGCAGCGGCGATTTCTTGAAGAAGAGTGGATGGTGGCAAAATCCCCACACGCAAGGGCGACGTGTGGGGCAACCGAAAGGCAAATGCCGACCGGTTTAAAGCTCGGCACCTGCCGGCCGGTCTAAAGTCCGGCCACTCCATAAACCTGCGGTAGACTGTATGCTAATTCCCATGAGTGAAATCGCGCGCACGGGTGTGGTTCGAAAAAGCATTGAAGTTACCGGGATTGTGCAGGGCGTCGGATTCCGTCCTTTTGTCTACCGGCTGGCCAATGAATGCGGGCTGACGGGCTTCATCGCCAATACACCGGCTGGCGTCAGCATCGAAGTGCAAGGCGAGCCCGAAGCGGTGGAAAGTTTTCTGGAGCACCTGCCGCGCGAGGTTCCGCCACTTGCGAAAATCACCGCGTTGACGCCGCAAGACGCCGAACCGCGCCAGGAAGATTCCTTTCAAATTGTAGCCACCCGGATGGATCAGTCGGCGCGGGTGCTGGTTTCGCCGGACGTCTGCGTCTGCGAAGACTGCTACCGCGAGATGATGAACCCGCGCGACCGGCGCTTCCGGTATCCCTTCATCAATTGCACGAACTGCGGGCCGCGTTTCACGATCATTCGTGAAATTCCCTATGACCGCGAGCGCACGTCCATGGCGGCGTTCAAGATGTGCGCGGCGTGCCAGGCGGAATACGACAATCCGGTCAGCCGGCGTTTTCATGCGCAGCCAAATGCGTGCTGGGATTGCGGGCCACAGGTGCAATTGCTGGGCGCGGATGGGGCCCGCCTGGACGTGGCGGAGCCTTTGCGCGAATCCGCTCGGCTGCTGCAACAAGGAGCAATCGTTGCTGTCAAGGGCCTGGGTGGATTTCATCTGGCGTGCGATGCGCAGAATGAAGAGGCCGTCGAAAAATTACGCGAGCGGAAACGCCGGGTGGAAAAGCCGTTCGCGATCATGGTGCGCCGCGCGGAGGATGCGGAGCGTTTCTGCGTGGTGGATGATGCATCGCGGAAATGGTTGAATTCGATGGAGCGGCCGATCGTGCTGTTGCCGCGGCGGCCGGATGTGGTGTTTGGCGTGGGCGTGGCGCCGGGAAACCGCTTTTGGGGCGTGTTTCTGCCGTATACTCCGCTGCATCATCTTTTGCTGCAGAGCGGGAAATTTGAAGCGCTGGTGATGACCAGCGGCAACCTGAGCGAAGAGCCGATCGCGATTGACAACGAGGAGGCCATCCGAAGGCTGCACCGGATTGCGGATGCATTTCTGGTGCACGACCGGGAGATCGTGCGGCGGTGCGACGATTCGGTGGTGCGGGTGGCGGCGGGGCAGCCACAGAAGCTGCGCAGGTCGCGCGGATTTGTCCCCGTGCCGGTACATCTGGAAAAGGAGATGCAGCAGGTGCTGGCTGTTGGCGGCGAGCTGAAAAACACGGTGTGCGTGGTGCGCGGGAGCGAGGCGTTCTTGAGCCAGCATGTGGGCGACCTGGAAAACCTGGAGAGTTACCGGTTCTTCGAGGAGGCAGTGCAACACCTGCAGCGCATTCTGGAAACCGAGCCGAAGGTGATCGCACACGATCTGCATCCGGATTATTTTTCGACAAAGTGGGCGCAGGAGCGCGCCGGAGTGGAACTGGTGGGCGTGCAGCACCACCACGCTCATATCGCGGCTTGCATGGCCGAGAACCACCTGGATGGAAAGGTGATCGGGTTTTCGCTGGATGGCACCGGCTACGGCACGGACGGCGCGATCTGGGGCGGAGAAGTGCTGGTGGCGGATTATGTGGGATTCGAACGCGCGGGGCATTTGGAATATTTGCCGCTGCCGGGTGGTGCGGCCGCGATCCACGAGCCATGGCGCATGGCGGTGAGCTATCTGACCAAGCATTTTGGCGCGGACATCGAGCGGCTGGAACTGCCTTTCCTTGCGGAAGTAGACCCGCGGAAGCTGGATGTCGTGCGGCAGATGATCGAGCGCGAGGTGAATTCTCCTCGGACATCGAGTTGCGGGCGATTGTTCGATGCGGTGGCGGCCATGGTGGGGCTGCGCGGCACGGTAAATTTCGAGGCGCAAGCCGCGATTGAATTGGAAATGGCGGCGCGGGATTCCACGACGGAAACGGCATACCCGATGGATATGGCGCTGGTTGGCGCGACCTGGCAGATAGGAACGAAGTCACTGTTTGATTGGTTGCTGCGCGACATTCGCAAGCAGACCAGCGTAGCGGACATGAGCCGCAAATTTCACAATGGGCTGGCGCTGGTTCTGCTGGATGTGGCCGAGCGCATACGGGACAAGACGGCGCTGAATCGCGTGTGCCTGAGCGGCGGATGCTTCTTGAATGCGTTGCTGCTGGAGACCATGATCGCAGAGTTGCGGGAACGGCAGTTCGAGGTGTTTTTTCACACCGAAGTGCCGGCGGGAGACGGCGGCATCAGTTTGGGACAGGCGGTGATTGCGGCGCACCGCGTGACGAAGTGAGAAGGGGCGAGCGGGAAGAGAAGAAGCTCCATGAAGGGACACACAGAAGGATGGCAAAATCCCCACACGCAAAAGCGGCGTGTGGGGCACCCCGAGAGGTTTTATTTGGCGTAAGCGCGAGCGGCGGTTTGGCCTTTGGATTCGGTGATGGTGATGGATTGGCCGGCGGAGACGTTGGAGAGTTTATCGGTTTGGCCGCTGGGCCAGCGGACTTCGAGCGAATCGACTTTATCGTTAGGGCCGAGGCCGAAGGTGAGGACGAGTTCGCTGGCGGAAAGATAGCTGGAACCGCTGCGCAGCATTTGCGTTTGTGTAACGCCGCCGCTTAAGATTTTCACTACCGCGCCGATGCCGTCACGATTGGACCTGGTGCCCACAAGTTTCACGCGCAGGCTTTTGTATGCCGCCGCTGCGCCAGTGGCCTCGTTCAGGAAAAGATAAGCGGGGCCGCCGTTGGTGGAGAGCAGGAGATCCAGGCGGCCGGTGTTGTTGATGTCCGCATAGGCGGCGCCGCGGCCGACGCGTGGCGAGTTGAAGCCCTTGCCGAGAGATTTCGTCACTTCTTGAAAATTTCCCTGGCCCAGATTGCGGAAGAGATGCGGCGGCATGGCGTATTTCACGTTGGGCTGCACGCGCTCGATGTCACTGTCGATGTGGCCATTGGTGATCAGAATGTCCGGCCAGCCGTCGAGATCGTAGTCGAAGAAGAAGCAGCCGAACCCGAGGGTGAGCAAGGAATCGCGGCCCACGTCGGAGCGCGGCGCCTCGTCCACAAAGAGGCCACGGCCTTCGTTGTGGTAGAGCGAGACCATCTGGTTGGCGAAATTCGTGATTAGAATGCTCGGCGCGCCGGAGTGATCGTAATCGAAGGCATCCACGCCCATGCCTGCCCGAGCCACGCCGTCTTCGCTGAAGGCCACGCCGGCAAGCACCGCCTTTTCGGTGAAGGTGCCGTTGCCATTGTTGCGGTAGAGTTTGTTGGGTTGCGTGTCGTTGGAAAGCAGAATGTCCGGCCAGCCGTCATTATCGTAATCGAGGATCGCGACGCCGAGTGTCTTGGAGGTGGGATCGCCGACCCCGGCTTTTTGCGTGACGTCTTCAAACGTGCCGTCACCGCGATTGTGCCAGAGGCGGATGGATGTGCCTTTGTAGGATTCCGGCGTGCAATACGATTTGCTTTTGCCATCGAGCGTGCAATAGAGGTCGCCTTCGACGGACCACTGCACGTAATTCCCGACGACGATATCGAGCTTGCCGTCCTTGTCGTAATCCACCCAGGCGGCGCTGGTGCTGAATTCCTTGGGGCCCATCAGGCCGGCCTTTTGCGTTACGTCGGTGAAGGTGCCGTTGCCGTTGTTATGAAAGAGGCGGCTTTGGCCCATCGCGGTGATGAAGATGTCGTCAAAGCCGTCGTTGTCGTAATCGCCGATGGCCACGCCCATGCCGAAGATTTCAATGTCGAGCCCTGCCTTGTGGGTAACATCCGTGAAGGTCCCGTTGTGATTGTTGTGGTAAAGCTTCGGCGTGGAATGCTTGGAAGGCTGGCCGGGCCAATTGGTTCCGTTGACCAGGAAAATGTCAGGCCAACCATCGTTGTCGTAGTCAATGAAGGCGACACCAGGGCCCATCGTTTCCGGCAGATATTTCTTGCCGAAGGCGGCGTTGTTGTGGACGAAATGGATGCCAGCCTGCTGTGTGATGTCGCGAAACGTGATGCCGGATGCTGGCGACTTGCTGGATTGGGAAGATTGCGCACTGACCAAGGGAGCGAAAGCAGTCAGGAGCACCGCAGCGGCGAGTTTCTTCATTTGGTCTCCGGTTGGATATCGCGGCCAACGCCGAGGGCGTCGGCGACGCGATTAATGTAATTAAACCAGGCGGCGATCAAGGTGATTTGCAGAATGCCGCGGTCGTCGAAGCCGACGGCGCGCAACTTGTCATGGTCGGTGGGGCTGCACTGCGTGGCGTCCTTGGTGATTTTGACGACGTATTCGACCATCACTTTGTCCTGCTCGCTGATGGGCGCGGCGCGGTAGTCCTTTTGCAGCGCGGCGACCATCGCGTCATCGAGGCTAGTGCGACGCAGAAACTCTGCGTGAGATTCGATTCAATAAAAGCACCGGTTGGTGACGGAAACCATGGTGGCGATCATTTCGTGCTGGTAGCGCTTCAGCGGCAGGTCGGGCGCCATCATGGCGCCGAACGCGCTGAAGGAATGGAAGAGCACGTCGGGAAAGAGCGTGTGGGAGCCGACGATGGAGTTTTCGAAGCCGCGATCAACGCTGGGAACAGGAGTGGCGTATTCTTGCGGATAGAGGTGGCGTTCTTTCATCACCGCTTCGCGGACTCGTTCGTCTTCATCCAGCTTGAAAGTTTTGATCCAGGTCATGTCGCGTCTCAGTCCTCTTGCATGGAGCCCGCCATGGCGCGAGCTTGCCGAAATAAGTCTGCCGGTCTAAAGCCCGGCCACTACAAAAAATCAAAAAGCAGATCCCTCGCTTCGCTCGGGATGACAATGGAGCTAACGGCCAGCACCGGCGGATGGCGATGCGGAAACTTTTTGTTTGGCTGCCGTCGCCGGCTTGGACTTTGGCGCGCCTTGTAGCGCAGGAAGCGCCACGGAAACGTGTTCATGCACGGCCTGGCGCTCCAGGTTGTCCTCGGGATGCGCCTGGCGGTAGGCGCCAGTAAGAGCCTGTGCGGATTCATCGGCCTTGAAACGCAGGTAGCGCTCCTTGTGATCGTTTGCGCGAACTTCATCGCCGAGGCCGGTGTAACAGAGCATCAGGTTGTAGTTGGCCTGGAGATCTTCGGGATCGATCGCCAACGTTTGCTGGAATTCTTTCGCGGCATCCGCGTAGCGCTTTTGCAGGAACAAGATGCGGCCGACTTCGTTGTGGACCACACGGTCTTGCGGGTACTGCGCCAGCACAATCCCCAGCGCTTTGATGGCGTCATCGTACTTGCCTTCGGCTTTCAACACACGCGCATAAAAGTAATTTGCACGGGCCAGATCCGGCTTGAGGGCCAGCGCTTTCAGAAGCACTTCTTTGGCGCCTTCGGTATTGCCTTCCTGCAGGCGGACGCGGCCGACGTTGGTCCAGCCGTCGAAATTTTCGGGAGCCATTTCGGTGATTTTCGAGAAGACCTGCTCGGCGCCTTTCAGGTCGCCCTGGAGAAAGAGACCGATGCCGTAGTCGTTCCAGCGGGTCCAGTCGTCTTTCACCAGGGTGACTTGCGGAGCGATGGCGGGCGCGGAGTGCGGTAAAACTCGGATCGTCTTGGAATCCTCGGCGATGGTAATGATCGGAATGTCCGGAACGCTTTTGATTTTGCCGGAAACGTCGGAGGTATCGCCGTCAAAAGTCCATTTGCGATCGTCGTGGCTCTTGGCGACATCGGCCGGCTGAGAAGGATCCTGTTTCGCGGCATAGGCAAAATGCGTGTTGAACCACTGGAACTTGCGGTAGTTGAGTTTCGAATGCAGGGTGATGTGGTCGCCCGCACTTTCCGGAATGTGCATGCGGAAATGCACGGTATCCGCGGCGCCCGGAGGTATCAGGTGAACGTAAACGACAGCGCGTGTGGCCCAGGCGTTGCGCTTGTTGATGGGATTCCCGTGGTCGTCGATCTGCAACGATTTATAGAAATGCGCGCCGGGCTCGACGGGGCCTTTCCCATCGTCCTCGGCTTTGCCGCTCCAGAAAATTGTCTGGCCCTTGTCGTCGGTTGCTTGCAATTCGAGCCAGACGTCAAAGGCATCCACGGTGCCGCCGGGGAAGAAGTGACCAACCTTGCGGGTGCGGACGACAACGTCCACCAGTTCGTCATCGCCGCGGCGAACGGCGGCGTCCACGCGGCCAAGAGGCGCCGTGATCGGGCGCGCTTCGCCGGCGGGGCCTTGCGGCAAGGAACTTTCCGCTTCTTCACCCACCGCAAAGCTGGTCGAGAGCTCCTGCCTGGGATAATCTGATCCCTTTTCCGCGGCTTTTTCCTTCGAAATCGGTGAGACCGCGAAAATATCCACGGTGAGCTGGCTATCCTGCAGGAATTTGCGGCTGGCTTCGAGCTGTGATGGATCTTGATTGGCAAACGGAACCGCGGTGTTCGCGCCGGGGAAACGGTGCGAATGCACATAGCCGTTGATGTTGCCCTCATCTTTCGAGGGAATCAGCGGCATGTGGCAATCGGCGCACATCATGGGAGTTTTTGGATAGTAGAAAGAACGCGCGCCCTGGCCGGAGACGCCGCTGGCCTGCCAGTTGTCGTACTCGTCGAAGCCGCGCAACCAGCGATAGTTGTTCAAAGGCTGGTCGAGATGCACTTTGTGACAGCCGGAGCAGAACTCCGGCACCTGCTCGCGCATGAAGGGTTTCAGGAAGACGCGGCGATGCGGTTCGGGATTCAGCTTCACCATGAAGTCGTGCAGCGCGCGCAGCACCGGGTTGTCACTGGCGGCGAGTTGGTGGAGTTTCGGGTATTCCAGTACGAAATCGCCCTGACCCATGGTGCTCTTCACATGAATAATGCTGTGGCACATCATGCAGCTCAGACCGGCATTGGCTTCGGGCGTGTGGATGCTTTCCTTAATGGGCTTATCGAATTTGCCGCTGAAAAGGAGCGCGGGGTCGTGACAGCCGGCGCACCACTTGCTCTGTTGCACCCCGTCCACTTCCTGCATGTACTCGATGGCCTTGCGATACCACTGATTGTTGAAGGACGAAAAGTGGTGCATCGAGCTTTGCCACTGTTTGTAAATGTCGGCGTGGCAACGCTCGCAGGCCTGCGACTTTAGGAAATAATCCGACGGGATGAAGTTGCCGTCTTTGGTCTGGACGGAACTGGGGAAAAACTTGCCGCTGGGTCCATCGCCTTCCTGATTCATCGTGGCTGGTGCGATGCTGGGATTGCGGATGACGTAAGCATTCTTCCAGGCGATGTTACGAGCCCACCAGGCGCCCGCGGCGATACCCACCGTAAGAAGAGCAAGCAGCGCGAAGCGAAGAGCTTGCTGAAGAAAGCCGGCATTGAGCCAATTGCGGGAAGCGAGCCCCCCTGCGGCGAGGAAAAGCACGCCGATAGTACACAAAGCGATGTGGGCGTAGAGCCAGTTGTGGAAGCGATGCGCCGTTCCAACCTTGATCAGGACAACGCCAATGGCGCCGCCCAGCAGGAAAAAGAGCCAGCCAATGCGCGCGAGCCAAGAATCTTTAGCGAGGTCTCCCAGCAGGAGGTAAAAGAGAAGTCCGAGAACGGCGAGGAGTCCAAGTCCGGTATGAAGCAGAACGGTGGCCGCGTAAAAAAGAGTGGCGGTGGGATAGGCGTAGAGATAGACCGAAGTAACGACGAGGACCAAAACGCTTAGGGAGCGCCAGCGCTGCATGTGTTTTTTCCTTCGAACCCCTGAAAGTGTATCAAGCGCGCCGAACATTAAAAATGCGGCCGGGGGTCGTTGGCCCGGCCGCAATCTTTGTTGGGGTGCTTCCAGCGTCGGCTAAGGTTAGCCAGGAGGGAAGCAACTAATGTTGGAACCTTTATAGCGGCGACCTAAAACGGGCGCAATACTGTGAAAGTATTAGGGTTTTAAAAACTCCATAATGCTTTTATTTTCAGTGATTTGGTAGGCCTTTCCAGACTTGAGCTTGGGGTATTCCTCGGTGTGCCCAGAGGGCCAATCCACAACAACTTTATCAATGACATCCTGCTTGTTTACACCGAAGGTGATGGGCAGTTCGGATTGGGAGAGATAGCTGGAGCCACTGCGCACCAGGCGCGACTGGACCTGGCCATTGGAGTAGAGGTGCACGGTAGCGCCGATGGCATCCCGATTGGATTTTGTTCCGACCAAATGCAGACGTAGGCTGCGATTCCCGGCGAGCTGATCGTTGCGGTAGAGATATGCCGGGCCGTTGTTGGTGGTGAGTAGAAGATCGAGGTCGCCGTCACGGTCGAAATCGCCGACGGCAAGGCCGCGGCCGACTTTAGGTTGTGCGAAGCCGCCGCCGGCTTCGTTCGCGACATCGTGGAATTTTGAGTTGCCATCGTTCAGAAAGAGCTGCGGCGGTTGCGCGTAGCCGACGTTGCCGCGGATGTTGCGGACGGTATCGTCAATGTGGCCGTTGGCGACGGCGAGGTCCAGCCGACCGTCGAGATCGGCGTCAAAAAAAACGCAGCCAAAACCCAGCGTATTGCGCGAGGCGGAGCCAACCCCGGTTTGCATGGCCACATCATCGAAGCCTTTTCCGTTGGAGCGGTAGAGGCCGATCATTTCGTTGTCGAAGTTGGTGATGACGATGCCGGGTTTCCCGGTGTTATCGAAGTCGGCGATGTCCACACCCATGCCGGCGCGGGCTTTGCCTTCATTGCTGAAGGCGAGCCCCATTTCCACGGCTACGTCCTTGAATTTCCCATTGCGCAGATTGCGATAAAGCTTGTTGGGCTGCGTGTCGTTGGCGACAAAAAGATCCGGCCAGCCATCCTGGTCGAAATCGACCATGGCGACGCCGAGCGATTTGGAACTGGTATCGAAGATGCCACTGGTGGATGTGACGTCTTCGAAGGTGCCGTCGCCGCGGTTGCGGAACAACCAGCAGGTGTCGCCGCGGTAGGCTTCGGGAGTGCAATAGGATTTGTGCTTGCCGTCGAGGCTACAGAAAACGTCGTGTTCGGCGGACCACCGGACGTAGTTGCAGACGAAGAGATCCAGCAGGCCGTTGCGGTCGTAATCAAACCAGACGGCGGAGGTGCTGAAGCCCAGCTTACCGAGCAGGCCGGCGGATTTGGTGGCGTCCACGAACGTGCCTTTACCGGTGTTCAGGAAGAGGCGGCTTTGGCCGATACAGGTGATGTAAATATCGGGAAAGCCGTCGTTGTTGTAGTCGCCGACGGCGACGCCCATGCCGTAGAGTTCCACGTCGAGGCAGGCAGCTTTGGTGACATCGCTGAAGGTGCCGTTGCGATTGTTGTGATACAGCTTGAGGGTAGAGCGGCGACGCTTGTGGCCGGGCCAGTCCATGGAATTGACCAGCAGGATGTCTGGCCAGCCGTCTGCGTCGTAATCAATAAAGGCGCAGCCAGAACCCATCGTTTCTGGAAGCAGCTTGCCGCCGTAGGCGCCGCTGTTGTGTTCGAACAGAATGCCGGCCTGCTTGGTGACGTCCACGAATTGAAATCCAAGAGAACTGGCGGGAAACGAGAAAGGAAGGTCCGAGGAGAAAATTCCCGCACCCAAAGAGGCTTTCAGGAAATCGCGGCGCTTCACGGAAGATTCACCAGCCCGTTGCGGATGGCGTAGACGACAAGTTCGGCGGTTTTGTGGATGCCGAGCGCGTCCATGATATTGGCGCGATGCACGGAGACGGTGTTGACGCTGAGATTCAGTTCGCTGGCAATTTCCTTGTTGGATTTGCCGGCCACGATATGCTGCAGGATTTCCAGCTCGCGGGGGGTGAGGCCGGTATCGCGTTCGCCCTTGAGATTGCCGGTGCGCGTGATTTGCGGGTCGAGAACCGTTTTGCCTTCAGCAATTTTTTTGATGGCGGCGACGAGATCGAGGTCCATGGCGTTTTTCAGGATGTAACCGCGCGCGCCGGCTTCCAGAGCCTGGCGGACCAGCGTGTCTTCGGAGTGCATGCTGAGCATCAGTATGCAGATGTGCGGGGATTTGGCGAGAATGCGGCGCGTGGCTTCGATACCGTTCATCTGCGGCAGGGCGCAGTCCATCACAATCACTTGCGGGTGGAGCTGCTCGGCGAGTTGCACCGCTTCGAGGCCGTCGCTGGCTTCACCGACGACGGCGAAGGTTGGCTCGTCTTCGAGGATACGGCGGAAGCCGCGGCGCACCAGCGCGTGGTCGTCCACCAGCAATACGCTCAGCTTATTCGACATGGGCGTCCAATCGGTCCCGCGGGATTTCGAGATGCAGCAGCGTGCCGCTGCTTGGCAAGCCCGCCACGGTCAACCGGCCTCCGAGAATTTCCGCACGCTCTCGCATGGCTACCAGACCTATCCCCGTGTGACCTTCTGCGGGATGAAAACCCTTTCCGTGATCTTCCACTTCCAGAATCAGGCGTGTGGGCTGGAAGTGCAAGCGGATCCAGGCCTCTTTAGCTGCGGAGTGGCGTGCCACGTTGTTCAAGGCCTCCTGCAGCACGCGATAAATCTGCACGCCAGCCGAGGCACCCACGGGATACGAATCTCCAGACTTTTCGTAGTGAAGCACAAGTCCGGTTTGCCTTTCCACTGTGGGGACATACCAATCGAGCGTGGATTCCAGGCCTGCTTCATCAAGCAGCACCGGATGTAGAGCCTGCGAGAGGCTGCGGATATTGTTCAGCGTGGATTGCGCGATCTCCTGAACTTCTTGCAGATCGGTCTGCATCGGCGAATCGGGAGGAAGATGCTTGCCTGTGCGGCGGAGCAGGGAACCAATCGCGGTGAGCACCTGGCCGAACTCATCGTGGAGTTCGCGCGAAATGTGGCGGAGCGTGGACTCTTGCGTGGCAATGAGCTTTTGCGCCAGGTCGCTGCGCTGGGAAGAAAGCTCAGCCACTTGAGCGAACAAGCGGCGATTATTGTGGATGAGATAGAGACTGGTGAGCACAATGGCGACGAGAATGCCGGCGAGAAAAAAGTAGAGCTGGCGCTGGACGCGGCCGTAAATTTCCGAAATTCCCGCCGTGGCGTGCTCTTCGGATTCGTTGTTCTGGACGAGCAAGCGGGAGACGGCGGAACTCAGCGCGGCCTGACGAGGTTGTAACGTATCACGAATTTGTTGGGCCGCTTCGCCTTCAAAGCCGTTTGCGGCCAGCGTGAACATGCGGTCTACGGCGTCCCAGAACTGCGCGAGGGCTTGATTCAGATAGACGCGCTGGTCGCTGGTTGGTCCGGCTTCGGTGAAGCGCGATTCCTGCTGCAGGGCGTCAACGAGATCGGTGCGGATGCGTTCGAACTGCGGAGCCCAGGCGGCAATCGGATACGGTTCGGTGGGATCCTGCATGTCTCGCATGGCCAGGGCCAGAGAGTTGAGATCGTTCTGGATGCGGAGAAGTTGCAGGGAGTCGCGGCGGTTGCGGTCTACCAATTCGCTTTGTAGCTTGCGAATGACCGCGAATTGAAACGTGATATACGCGGCGTAAGCGAGCACGGCGAGAACCGTGATCAGCAGGCCCAGGTAGAGGCCTCGGGTTGGCGCTTGTTGAGGAGGAGAAGTGTTGTCCACCGCAGAAAGAATATAACGCGGCCGTGCGCGGAACCAACCCAAGAGAAGTGGTTCCGGCTTTTGCGGGCATTTTCTGGTCTAATGTTTGGCTGGATATCCGGCAGACGCATTGTGCCGTAAGAGTACGTCGCCCGCGGGGCTGGGGCGGTTTGCCATGGACCGGTCCTGACGGCCCGGGTCAGCGTATTTCGCGCCCACGGCGCTTTATGGAGTGTGAGAGGTGATCGAAGTCGGGTTGGTGGGATTCGGATTGGGTGGGCGATGCTTTCACGCGCCAGTGATCCAGGCGGTGGAGGGGTTGCGGCTGGCCGCGATAGTGCAACGCAGCGGCGAGGAGGCGAAGCAGCTCTATCCCGATGCACAGATCGTGCGCAGCCTCGAAGAATTGCTGGATATTGGGACGATCCAACTGGTGGCCATTGCCACGCCCAATCAGACGCACTTTCCTTTTGCCATGCGCTGCCTGGAGGCGGGACGCGACGTTGTGGTGGATAAACCGTTCACCAACACCGTGGCCGAGGCGGTGGAGCTTGTACAGACTGCCAAACGACTGGGACGCGTGCTGACGGTGTATCACGACCGGCAGTTTGACGCGGATTTCCAGGCATTGCGCAAGCTGGTGGCGGCGGGCGATCTCGGTAGAATTATAAAGTTTGAGGCGCACTACGACCGCTTCCGCCCGAAGCTGAAGCCTGGCGCGTGGCGGGAAGTTCCAGGGCCGGGGAGCGGCATTCTCGCCGACCTTGGGCCGCACATGGTGGACTACGCGTTAACGCTTCTGGGAGTACCGGAGCGAATTACCGCGAGCGTGCGCATCGAGCGGCCTGGGTTTGTGACCGACGATGCCTTTGATATTTGGCTTCATTATCCGGAGAGCCAAATGGCGGTGTTAAGCGCTTCCATGATGAGCGCGTGGCCACGCTCGCGGTTTGTTGTTCTGGGAAGCAAGGCCAGCTACCTGAAGAAGAGATTTGACCCGTTGGAAAGCGAATTACGCATTCGAGTGCCCGCACCGGGTGAGTCCTGGATGCTGGAAAAGCCGGAAAACTTCGGAGAAGTGATTTCGGAAGTGGATGGCAAACTCGATCGCCGCAAGGTCCCCTCGTTTGGAGACTGGCGTGAGTTTTATGCCAATGTGCGAGACTGTTTGCTGGGGAAAGCGCGGTTGCTGGTGACGCCGGAGCAGGCCCTGGACGTGATGATTGCGCTGGAACTTGCACGGGAGAGCAGCGCGGCGGGACGCACGCTGGATTGGCGAAACGTGGAGTTGTGAAATGGCGAGTGGCGAGAAGTGCAGTTACTAGCTGAGAGTTGAAGGGTTCGAGATGTTCGATCCCGGGCGTATAATTTGATTCGAAACAAGGAGCGGCAGGTCGCCTATGAAAATCGAATTAGCCCCGTCGATTCTGGCTTCAAATTTTGCGCAACTCGGCATTGACGCCCAACAGGCCATTGAAGGCGGCGGCACCATTCTGCACGTGGACGTGATGGACGGGCATTTCGTGCCGAATATCACCTTGGGTCCGCCGCTGGTGAAGAGCCTGCGCAAGGTTGTGAAGGTGCCGCTCGATTGCCACTTGATGATCGAGAATCCAGACTTTTTTGTGCCGGAATTCGCCGAGGCCGGTGCTGACTGGATTTCTGTGCATCAGGAAGCATGCATACACCTGGACCGTACGCTGCATCTGATCGCGTCGAACGGCTGTAAGCCGGGCGTGGTGATCAATCCCGCTACGCCGGTCGAGACCCTGACCGAAGTGCTGGACCTGGTGCATCACGTACTGGTGATGAGCGTGAACCCCGGGTTCGGCGGGCAAAAATTCATTCCCAATGCGCTGAATAAAATTGCCGCGCTGGCCCGCTTGCGCGCCGAACGCAAACTCGATTTCCGCATCGAGGTGGACGGCGGCGTGGACCTGGAGACGGTTGCGGACGTGGTGAAAGCTGGAGCGGAGTTGCTGGTGGCCGGGAGCGCGGTGTTCGGCCACGGCGATATCCGTGCGAATGCCGCGAAATTGCTGGAGACTGCGCGGGCCGCAACGTTGACCCGAGCGTAGGCCGAAGAACGCCTGCTGCCACTATGGGCACGCAGGGAACCGCCGTTTTAACGGCTAAGCCGCAAACGTGATGACTTTGGATTTGGAGCGGGACTTCTTTGCCGGCGCGGAGAGTTCCGCTTCCGCGCGCAGCCAGTCCTGCATGGGGTCGCCGGGAGTGGCGCCGCGTTCGAGATAAATTTCGTAGGCACGTTGAGCGATTTGGTCCTGCGTAGGCTTGGACTTCGGGGCCGCGGTCTTTTGGGCTTTCGCCACGGGGGCTTGTGTCGACTTCGCCATTCTAAGATCTCCTTTCGAGACTGCAAGTTCAGTGTACGTCTTTGCGAACGCGCGCGGACATTTCCTCGAAGCAGCCGTGTGCCGTTACAGATACTTCGGAAAATTTCGATGAGACGAAACAGAAAGTTGGATTAACGCGGACAGTGGATCGAGTCTATAATGCGTAAGTAATATAAATAGAAAGTAATATTCCAAAGGGATAAACTGGGTGCCCCACACGCCGCTTTTGCGTGTGGGGATTTTGGCATGAGGTTAAACATATGCCCTTTGGTCTAGATCGCCGCTATGGCTGCGGAGGACTGCATTTCATCACCTTTAGCTGTTTTCGCAGATTGCCACTTTTGGAATCGCCGCATGCGAAAGATATTTTTGCAAATATATTAGGTGTGATGCGAGAGCGACATGAGTTCGCCTTGGTCGGCTACGTCGTTATGCCAGAGCACGTCCACTTCCTCATGAAAGAAGGGGTCAAAGGGAACCCATCCTATGTCATCAAGGCATTAAAACAATGTGTCTCTAGGGATTTGCGAAAACCCACCATTGGACCGGGAGGACGCAGCCTGGCGTTTACAAAGCGGGGAGAAGAGCTACCGAGATTCTGGCAGCCGCGATTTTACGATTTCAACGTGTATACCAACGAAAAGAAGAAAGAGAAATTGCTTTACATGCATGGGAATCCCGTGCGCAGAGGCTTGGTAAGACATCCAGGCATGTGGAGGTGGAGTAGCTATTGGTTTTATGAACGGGGAGAACATGGACTGGTGAAGATTGATCCCGTGGAATAGAAAACCGAGATCGTCTGATAACAAAAGCCCCACACGCAAAGGCGGCGTGTGGGGCACCCAATTTTGTGGGGATATTACGCGACGGTGATGTCTTTGCTCGCGTAAACGTCCTGGATGGTGTTGAGCAGCTTGACGCCTTCGGCCATGGGGCGCTGGAAAGCTTTGCGGCCGGAGATGAGGCCGGTGCCACCAGCGCGCTTGTTGATGACGGCAGTGGCCACCGCTTCTTCGAAGTCGTTCGCTCCCGAAGCGCCGCCGGAATTGATCAAGCCGGCGCGGCCCATATAGCAGTTGGCCACCTGGTAGCGGGTGAGATCGATCGGGTGATCGCTGCAAAGATCGGTATAGATGCGCTTATCGAACTTTCCATAGCTGGAATCCCCGATGTTCAGCGCCTGGTAGCCGCCGTTATTCTCGGGGAGCTTCTGCTTGATGATGTCCGCTTCGATGGTTACGCCGAGATGGTTGGCCTGGCCGGTGAGGTCCGCGGAGACGTGATAGTCCTTATCCTTCTTGAATGCGGGATTCCGCAGATAGCACCACAAAACGGTGGCCATGCCGAGTTCGTGGGCCTTGACGAAGGCGTGGCTGATTTCGATGATCTGGCGGCTGGCATCATCGGATCCGAAGTAGATTGTGGCGCCAACGGCAGCCGCGCCCATGTTGTAGGCTTCCTCGACGCTGCCGAAAAGAATCTGCTTGAACTGGTTCGGATAGGTGAGCAGTTCGTTGTGGTTGATCTTCACGATGAACGGGATCTTGTGCGCATACTTGCGCGCGACGGAGCCAAGCACGCCGAAGGTAGAAGCCACGGCGTTGCAGCCACCTTCGATGGCCAGCTTGACGATGTTTTCGCCGTCAAAATAGTCGGGGTTCTTCGCGAAGCTGGCCCCGGCAGAGTGCTCGATGCCCTGGTCCACGGGCAGAATCGAGAGATAGCCGGTGTTGGCGAGGCGTCCATTGCCGAACATGCGCTGGAGATTGGTCAGCACCCGCAGGTTACGATCGGACAAGGCGTAAATGCGGTCGATAAAATCGGGGCCCGGAAGGTGCAGGCGCTCTTTCGCAATCTTCGGGTTCTTGAAGCCGAGCAGCGATTCGGCCTTGGCGCCGAGGAGTTGTTCGATGTTGCTAAGTGTTGCGGTTGCCATGTGAAGCTCCTAGAAGAGAGAAATCAGAGATCAGTAATCAGAGAAGAGGTTGACAGTCTACAGTTCACAGCCGACAGCCAGAAAACAGAATTGGAAACTTACAACTAAGCACTAAATAACTAGAACTAAAGGCTAAAGACGTTGCGCCATCCGGCGGATGATTCTCCTATTCACGAACGCCGACACTTAACATTTTAGCCGCGTCGCGGTCGATGAGCCAGAGGGCATTGCCGCTGAGTGGCTGAATGAGTTGAGAGGGGAGTTGGTCGGGCTCATAGGGACCTTCCAGCACGGCTTTTAGCGCGGGCGCCTTGTCGGCGCGGGTGATCAGGAACATCACCTGGCTGGCGTGATTTGCGGCCATGGCGGTCAGCGTGATGCGCTCGGTATAGAGTTTTCCCACCCAGTTGCGAACGACGATGCGATGCGTCTCTTTCAAGGCTTTTGTGCCCGGGAAAAGAGAGAGCGTGTGGCCTTCTTCACCCATGCCGAGTAGAAGGAGATCGAAGCTGGGAAACTCGCCATCGTTCAGTTTGAAGTAGTCACGCAGCGCTTGCTGGTATTCAAGCGCGGCTTTTTCCGTGTCCGGGTATTCGCCTTTGACGCGGGTAATCTGTTCGGCCTTCAGGACGCCTTTCGAAAAGAGCGCTTCGGTGGCCATGTGGAAGTTGCTTTCGCTGCTATCGGGCGGGGCGTGGCGCTCGTCGCCGAAAAAGATGCGCAGCTTGTCCCAGGGAATCTGGCTGCGATAGGCCGGATCGTCGGCGAGCATCGCGTAGAGGGCCTTTGGCGTGGATCCCCCGGAAAGCGAAACGTTGAATACGCCTTTTTTCTGTACGGCCTGCTGCGCGGCTTTCACAAATTCATCGGCGGCGCGGCGGGTTATGGCCGCGGAGTCCGCCAGGATACGGATGTCGCGTTGGACCGGGGCAGGCATCATGTAGTAGCCGCTTTTTTCTCGGCGGCCTTACGAATGTCCACGTCTTCTTCACCGATGCGGCGCCAGGCGCGGCCGTCGCGGGCGAGCAATTCGTCGGCTTCCGCGGGACCCCATGATCCGGCCGCATAGTTCGGGAACGTGCGGGCGGGCAAAGCGTGCCACACATCGAGAATCGGTTGGATGACGCTCCAACCGGCCTCGACCATATCCGCGCGCTGGAAGAGCGTGGCGTCGCCGGCCATGCAGTCGCGCAGCAGGCGCTCGTAGCCGGTGCTGTGCTCGGTGCCAAAGTAAGTGTCGTAGTCAAAGTCCATGTTGACCAGGCCGAGGCGCATCAGCGAGCCGGGCACTTTGGCGCCAAAGCTCAGTGAAATTCCTTCATCGGGCTGGATGTGGATGACCATGCGGTTGGTTTCAATATTTTTGACGGTGGTATTGCGGAAAAGCACGAAGGGCGTGCGGCGGAACTGGATGACGATTTCCGTGGCGCGCTTGGCCAGGCTTTTTCCGGTGCGCAGGTAAAAGGGAACGCCCGCCCAGCGCCAGTTATCAATCTGAAGTTTCAGCGCGACGAACGTTTCTGTGTTCGACTGCGGATTCACGTCCGGCTCGCTGCGATAGCCCTCCACGCGCTCGCCGTTCACTTCGCCATCGCCATACTGGCCGCGAACCATGTTGGTGATGACTTCTTCCGGAGTAAGCGGCTGGATGGCGTGCAGAATCTCGGCCTGCTTGTTGCGAACTTCGTCCGCGTCGAAGGAGATGGGCGGCTCCATGGCGGTCATGGTGAGCAATTGGAAAAGATGATTGGGCACCATGTCGCGCAAAGCGCCGGCGGTTTCATAAAAGCCGCCGCGGTGCTCGACGCCGACGGTTTCCGCGGCGGTGATTTGCACGTGATCGATGTAGTGGCGGTTCCAGAGCGGTTCGATGATGTTGTTCGAGAAGCGGAAGACCATCACGTTCTGCACGGTCTCTTTGCCCAGATAGTGGTCAATGCGGTAAATCTGCTTTTCGGTGAGGACCTTTTTCAGGTCGGAGTTGAGCTGGACGGCCGACTGCAAATCGTGGCCAAAGGGTTTCTCGACGATCACGCGCGACCACTTGCCGTTTTCTTCCTTGGTCATGCCCGCGGCGCCCAATTGCTGGACAATTGAGGCAAAGAAGCGCGGCGCCACCGCCAGATAGTAGAACCGGTTTCCACCGCAACTGTTGGTCTTATCCACTTCGTCAATCTGGGTTTGCAGCCGTTTGTAGGTTTCCGGATCGCCAAAATCGCCACGCACGTAATAGATGCGTTCCACCAGCCAATCCCACATTTTCAAATCAATGGGATCCGGAGCGAATTTAGGGATCTCCGTCGTCAGTGACTTGCGGAAGCTTTCCGTGGTGGAGTCGTTTCCCGCCACGCCAATGATGGCGAACTGTTTGGAGAGAACGCCCTCCTGCGAGAGGTTCAGCAGGGCAGGGATCAGCTTGCGCTTGGTCAGGTCGCCGGTGGCGCCAAAAATGACCATGACGCACGGAGTAGCGGCGTTGGAGCCCTCAGCATGATTCGAGTTCATGGATATTGTTCCTGTTCAGGGCGCGCGATTTCCAGCGTCGCGGCTTATTGCCCGGCCTTCTTTTCAAGGTGACCACCAAACTGGAAACGCATGGCGGACAAAAGCTTTGCGGCAAAATCATCTTCGCCGCGCGAAGTGAAGCGCTGGTAAAGCGACGCAGTGAGCACCGGCGCGGGTGTAGTGGACTCGATGGCGGCGAGAATGGTCCAGCGGCCTTCGCCGGAGTCCGAGACGCGGCCGGAGAAGCGCTCGAGCGTCGGTTGTTCGAGCAGTGAAATCGCGGTGAGGTCGAGCAGCCAGGAGGCCACCACGCTGCCGCGGCGCCAGACCTCGGCGACGTCGGCGAGATTGAAGTCGTATTGGTAGTGCTCAGGATCGCGGAGCGGCGTGGTCTCCGCATCAACTTCGCGGTGCACTTTGCCCGCATTGGCGTGCTTCAGAATGTTCAAGCCTTCGGCATACGCGGCCATCAGGCCGTATTCAATCCCGTTGTGGACCATTTTCACGAAATGGCCCGCGCCGGAGGGGCCGCAATGCAGATAGCCCTCTTCTGAAGTGCCGCCAGCTTTTTCGCGGCCAGGAGTACGTTCCACATCGCCGCGGCCAGGGGCCAGCGTCTTAAAGATGGGATCGAGGTGCCGGACGATATTGGTTTCGCCGCCAATCATCTGGCAGTAGCCGCGCTCAAGTCCCCAAACGCCGCCGCTGGTGCCGACGTCCACATAGTGAATGCCCTTGGGAGCGAGTTCCTTGGAGCGGCGGATGTCGTCAATATAATAGGAATTCCCGCCATCAATCAGAATGTCGTCCTTTTCGACCTTCGGCAGCAGGTCGGCGATGGTGTTGTCCACTACGGCGGCAGGCACCATCAGCCAGATCGCGCGCGGCTTCTGCAGTTTGGCGACGAAATCGTCGAGCGAAGTGGACCCCGTGGCGCCCTCGCCGGCGAGTTGCCGCACGGAATCCGCGCTGCGGTCGTAGACCACGCATTGGTGGCCGTGCTTCTGGAGGCGCCGCACCATGTTGGCGCCCATTCTGCCGAGTCCGATCATGCCGAGTTGCATTGAAGTTCCTCCGCGAGAGATGACAACGAATCAGGAAGCTTACTTACGTCAGAGCCTGCTTGACCGCTTTTGCGATTTTTGCGAGATCGGCTTTCACGTTTGCCCCGAGGTGAATCCGCAAGGCGCGGCGGTTACGCTCGGAAAGAACGGAAAAGTCTCCACGAGCCTGCGCGGCCTTCACGACGCCGAAGGTGTATTTCTGTCCGGGCACCGGAATATCCGCGGCGTCATCGCAGGTAAGTTGCAGAAACACGCCGGAGTTCGGGCCACCCTTGTAAGCCTGGCCGGTGGAATGCAGGAAGCGCGGGCCAAAGCCGAGGCACGTGGCCGATTTTTTTGTGTCGCGCACGTGGTGCCGGATACCTTGCAGGGTATTTTCGTGGGCGTCGTTCATCTGGATGTAAGCGAGCAATGCGAAATAATCGCCTGCATTGATGCGGCCGAGGTGTGCGCGCAAGACTCCCGCGAGGTCCGAGTTGTTTTTCAGGACCGCGGCGTTCTTTTCGTCGGCAAAGAGTTTCAGGCCCTGATCTTCGAAGAAGGGCGCTTCGGAAGGCAGCTTGCCGGTATTTTCGTACTCGCTGGTGAGCTTCCGGGTTTCGATCTTGCTGGCTTCCACATCAGGCTGGTTGAAGGTGTTAATGCCGATGACCGAGCCGGCCGTGGCGGTGGCAATTTCCCAGCGGAAAAATTCCTGGCCGAGATGCATTTTGTCAGCAACGACGATGCGAACGACCGGCTGGCCTGCTTTTTCCAGCTCGGAGACGGCCTTATCCATGGCGCGATTGTTTTCTTTCGCCAGGCGCACGTAGGCAAATACGCGATCGCTGCCGTAGACCGCGGGCTTGCCGATCTTTTCGCGGTCCACCGGGATGATGCCCTTGCCGACTTTGCCGGTGGATTCGGCAATGAGCTGCTCGAGCCAAGCGCCGAGATCGGAGATGCCGGGCGAAGTGAAGATGGTGATTTTGTCGCGGCCGCTATTGGCGGCGACGCCGAGTATGGTGCCAAGGATGACGCCGGGATTCTTCTCGGGAGCGGTGGCCGCGCCGCAGGCCTTCACCATTTTCTCGGTGGTCTTCAAAAATTTCTTCAGATCGAGGCCCATGATAGCGCCGGGCACCGTGCCGAAGTGCGAAAGCGCCGAATAGCGCCCGCCGATGCTGGGCAAGCCATGAAAGATGTGGCGGAAGTGATCGTTTTTTGCGACCTGCTCCATCTTGGAGCCGGGATCGGTGACCGCTATGAAGTGCTTGCCGACTTCCTTGTCGCCGACTTTCTTGCGAATCTGCTCATAGAAATATTGCTTGAAGATATTGGGCTCGAGCGTGCTGCCGGATTTCGAGGAGACGATGCAGACGGTCTTTTTCAGATCGAGCTTATTCCCGATGGCTTTGACCTGCGCGGGATCGGTGGAATCAAGAACATGGAGTTCCGGGCGCCCGCCGAACTTCCCAAAGGTCAGGCGCAGCACTTCCACGCAAAGGCTGGAGCCGCCCATGCCCAGCAGCAGGGCGTGCTTGAACTTGGCCTTCTTGATGTCTTCCGCAAGTTTTTTCAACGCGAAGATGCCCTTGAGCTGCTCTTCGGTGACGTGCAGCCATCCCAGCCACTGGCCTTCGTCGGCGCCGGTCCAGAGCGTGGCATCCTTCTGCCACAGGCGCGCAACTTTGTTACTCGCTTTCCAGTCGGCGAGAGAAGTCTTCACTCCCGCGGCCAGCTCATTGGGGAGCTTATAGGAGATTTTGTTGAGGCTCACGCTTTCACTCCTGCGCTCTTCCCGACAGCGTCAAGAAGCGTTTTGAAGGGTTCGGCGAAAAGCCGGACCGCGTCCACAATCAGTTTGTCGGTCACTTCTTTCATCGAAATTCCAGCCGTGGCGAGATCCGCCATCGTTTTTGCGGCGCCTTCGACGTTTTCGGTGAGGCTGGGACGGAGTTTGCCGTGGTCACGGAAGGCATCGAAGGTAGCCGGCGGAATGGTATCCACGGTGTCCGCGCCAATGAGTTCTTCGACATAGATAACGTCGCGATATTTCGGATTCTTGGTGCTGGTGCTGGCCCAGAGCAGGCGCTGCGTCTGTCCGCCCTTAGCGGCCAGAGCTTTCCAGCGCGGCCCGCCGAAAAGTTCCTGATACTTCTTGTAGGTGAGCTTGGCGTTGGCGATGGCGACCTTGCCGTGAATGCCTTCGAGCAGAGCTTTTTTTGCGGGGTCGGAAACGGATTTGAGTTTTTCATCCAACTGGCTGTCCACCAGGGTGTCGATCCGGCTGACGAAAAAGCTTGCGACGCTGGCGATGTGACTGATGTCCTGGCCCTTCTTGACGCGGGCTTCGAGCGCGGAGAGGAAAGCTTCCGCGACTTGCTCATAAGCGGACTGTGCAAAGAGCAAGGTGATGTTAATGTTGAGACCATCTTCCAGCAACTGGCGGATGGCGGGAACGCCTTCGGGGGTCGCGGGAACCTTGATCATGACGTTTTCACGCGCCACGGTTTTCCAGAGACGGCGGGCTTCTTCGATGGTGCCGTTGGTGTCGCTGGCGAGGAACGGCGATACTTCCAGGCTGACATAGCCGTCGCGGCGAGTTGTTTCGGCGTAAACGCCCTTAAAGATGTCGCAGGCGTCCTGGACGTCGCGGATGGCGATCTTCTCGTACACACCCTTTGCATCGAGCTTCTTGGAGTCTGGCGAGGAGAGTATGTCGTCGTAAACGTTGCTGCTGGTAATGGCTTTTTCAAAAATCGCGGGGTTCGATGTCTGGCCGCGGAGCCCGTCCTCGATAATCATCTTCTTCAGGCCGCCCCCGGTGAGCAGGTCGCGGCGGATATAGTCCATCCAGGGAGACTGGCCGTACGCGAGGAGACCCTTGATCGGGTTCGACGCGGACTGGCTCCCGGTATTCGGCAATGTAGCAGAGGTTGTCATGACACTTCTCCTTTATCTTCAACTGGCCCAAGCCCCGATTTTACGCCGTTGAATAGGGCCGCGGCGATTCGGAAATCAGCTTTTGCACATCTTGTCTTCGAGCGCCTGGACCTTGGCCAGGCGGCGGACGTGGCGCTCCTCATGGGTGAATTGGGCTCCCATGTAGGCGCGCACCATTTCTTCGGCGACTTTTTCCCCGGTAACGCGGGAGCCGAGCACGAGGACATTAATATTGTCGTGTTCCACGCCCTGGTGCGCGGAATAGGTATCCGCGACCATCCCTGCGCGGATGCCGCGTATCTTGTTGGCGGCCACGCTGGCACCCACGCCGCTGCCGCAGATCAAGACGCCCCGCTCGGCGCGGCCGTCGAGAACAGCGCGGCCGACGGCTTCGGCGAAATCCGGATAGTCCGAAGGATTTTCGTTGTAGGCGCCGACGTCCAGCACTTCGTGCCCCAGTGAGGCGAGTAATTTCCCCATTTCGTTCTTCAGCGCGAAGCCGGCGTGATCCGAGCCAATAACGACTTTCATAGCGCCTCTACTTTCCCAGAAGTTTCTTCGCCGCAGCGACGACGTTTTCTGGCTCGAAACCAAATTTCTTCAGCAGGTCTTTGATCGGAGCGGAAGCGCCAAACGAATGCATGCCGATGATCGTGCCCTTGAGGCCGACGTAGCGGTCCCACCCAAGAGTGGCAGCCATTTCGATGGAAACGCGCGCGGTAACGGAGGAGGGAAGCACACTTTCTTTGTACGCCGCGTCCTGCTCTTCGAAAATCTGCCAGCAGGGCATGCTGACCACACGCGCCCGAATGCCTTCGGCTTTGAGCTTCTCCCAGGCGGCCATGCAATGCTGGAGTTCCGTGCCGGTGGCCAGCAGGATCACCTCAGGCTTGCCGCCCTCGGCATCGGCTACGACGTAAGCGCCCTTTGCAGTGCCCGCTGCCGGAGCGAATTTTGTGCGGTCGAGCGTTGGCATAGCCTGCCGGCTGAAAACCAATGTGGAGGGGCGGTGCGTCTGCTGCATCGCCAGCTTGTAGCATTCGGTTACTTCGTTCGCGTCGCCGGGCCGGAAGACCAGCATGTTGGGCATGGCGCGGAAGGCGGCGAGTTGCTCGACCGGCTGGTGCGTTGGGCCGTCTTCGCCGACGCCGATGGAGTCGTGCGTGAAGATGAAGAGCACCGGAATTTCCATCAAGGCGGCCAGGCGCATGCTGGCGCGCATGTAGTCACTAAAGTTAAAGAAGGTGGCGCAGAAGGCGCGAGGGCCCGTCAGCACGATGCCGTTGGTCGCCGCGCCCATGCCGTGTTCGCGCACGCCGAAATGGATATTCCGGCCCTTGTATTCGTGGGTGAAGAAATCGCCCGCGCCCTCGAACGTAAGGTTGGTCTTGTTGGATTTTGCCAGGTCCGCGGAGCCGCCGATGAGCCAGGGAATGTTTTGCGCCAGCGCGTTCAGCACTTTGCCGGAGCTTTCGCGCGTGGCCATGCCCTTGGGATCGGCGGGGAAAACGGGGAGGTTCTTGTCCCAACCGTCGGGGAGTTCACGCTTCTGCATTTTGTTCAAGCGTGCGGCCAGTTCGGGATATTTTTTTGCGTATTCAGCGAAGAGCGCGTTCCACGCCTTGCTGTCGTTTGCTCCGCGCGCGCCAATGCCGTTCTGGAAATGTTGATAGACGCCTTCGGGCACTAGAAACTTCGCATCCACCGGCCATTCGTAATTCGCTTTCGCCAATTTCACTTCAGCTTCGCCCAGCGGTTCGCCGTGAGCCTCGTAGGAGTCCTGCTTGTGCGGCGAGCCGTAGCCGATGTGGCTGTCCACCACGATCAGCGTCGGCTTGTCCGTGGTGCCCTGGAAGGTCTTGTAGCCGCGGGAAAGTTGCAGCAGGTCATTGGCGTCGGCGACGCGGGTGACGTTCCACCCATAGCCAACAAAGCGCGTCATCATATCTTCGCTGAACGACCAACTGGCCGGGCCGTCGAGCGTCACGCGGTTGTTGTCGTAGATCCAACAAAGGTTCCCGAGTCCGAGGTGGCCGGCGAGCGATGCCGCTTCTCCAGCAACGCCTTCCATCAGGTCGCCGTCCCCGCAAACCGCATAGACGCGGAAATTGAAGAGGTCAAAGCCAGGCTGATTGTAATTTGCCGCCAGCCACTTGCCGGCAATAGCCATTCCGACGCTGTTCGCCACGCCTTGTCCCAAGGGCCCCGTGGTGGTTTCCACCCCCGTGGTCAAGTGCGATTCCGGGTGGCCGGGAGTGCGGCTGCCAAGTTGCCGGAAGCGCTTGATGTCTTCCAGGGAAACTGACGGATCTTTCGTTACTTCGCCCTTTTCATTCACCAGGCGGACGCCGGCAAGGTGCAGCGTCGAATAGATCAGCATCGAGGCGTGCCCGGCAGAGAGAACAAAGCGGTCGCGGTTCATCCACAGGGGGTCGGCGGGATCGTAACGCAGAAACTCCTGCCAGAGGGAATAGACCACGGGAGCAAGGCCCATCGGCGCGCCCGGATGGCCGGAATTGGCCTGCTGCACCGCGTCAATCGAAAGCGTGCGTATGGTATTGATACAAAGCTGGTCAATATTTTGCGGACTCACAAATACTCCTTCGCAGGGCTGGGTGGTTCAACACAAGCAGGTCACTCGCCGGAATCTCCACCCGGAGGGAAACGCGAGGCATTGTACTTCAAAAGAGGCTTACTTTGCTCGTAGCTCACGGCAATGCACCCAGGCCGGGGCGGATCCCTTAAAACGCGCGGGCACTTTACCACAGCTCCATGGCTAGGATGTAACCAGGGGAGGAAAGTTACAGAAATCCTGCCGTGGGCCAGGCCAGGGAACCACGGCAAGGATTGCGTCGCGCTTGCGCCTTCGATACAGTTAAAAGAGTCAGCGCCCGGGTGGCGGAATGGCAGACGCTGAGGACTTAAAATCCTCCGGGGATTTTTCCTCATGTGGGTTCGACTCCCACCCCGGGCACCACTTCGTACCCCTCCGAAGAACCCCTACAGCCACAGTATGCGACCATGCCTTACTTTGGCCCGCGGCTAATGCCCCGAGGAAGTGTTCGGTTGTGGACAGACGCAAGTTCTGCGGCAGGATACGCTCAGAATTAATCCGCAGTTGTTTTAACACCCAAGGGCCTGCGACATCCTTGACCTGACCGGTTAGTACGGTCGCAGGCTCCTTCTTTATTAGTGGAACCCCTAAAGCCGCGAAAAGGCCTTACTTCGGCGCCTTCCAGTTGTGAATCACCTGTTTCGACCAGCAATCGCCGCATACGCTTGCGGGACGCACAAAGAGTTGGCTTCGGCGTTTGCATCGTGGGCAGCGCCTTTCCGCGGCAAGAATCTCGATCTTGCCTTTGCACTTCGTTACTTTCTTGAGCTTTTGCACGCGGAGGAGTTGATCGACTAAAGATTGCGTCCAACGTGGACCCTTTGCGCGCGCGCCCATGCAAAGCCCCTGTTTTGAATTGCAAGTTTCCGCCGTGGGCAGAAGAAGTGGCGGAAGGAGAGTAGGAGTAGAACTCGCGCGCGCAGTCTGCGTTTCCACCCCAGGAAGCGCACAGGCATTTGTCACAAACCTTTGTGACGCGGGTCACATGGCTCGCATGCGGGACCCTGTTCGGAAGAAAAATCCACCTCCGGCAGCGCTGCCCTCACGAAACACCAGTTCACTTGTTTTTCGGTGAATTGCCGGGATTCGCTATACTCCGCAGAGGGGGAACCGTGAAACGCGGCTTGGCACTGATTTTACTTGTACTGGGAGCGGCAGGAATCGTGTGGGCGAAAGACTGGAAAGCCGGTGCGATTATCGGCGTCTCGCAAACCAAAGTCACCAGCCCGATGATGAGCCGCCCTAAAATCATCATGCATTACACCGTGGTCACCGACGCTCTCACACTGCAACTGGACTACAGCTACCATCCGCCAAATAAGCAAGACGAGCCCGATGAACCAGGCAAGAACAGTCCGCCCAGCATGGCCCTGGGCGGGACCACGAAAGTTGCCGTGGAAGGGCATCACGCCTACCTTCTCGATATCAACGGCAAAGAAGTGAAAATGGAGATCAAGAAAAAGAGCAAGAATTAGGCCGGGACGTTGCCAAATTATGGGCCCTCGAAAATCTCTCCGGTGCTAGAATCCCTCCTGCTCTCTTGTTCCTGACGGGCGACTTTTGATCGCAGGAGGATATATGGCCGTACATTCCCACAAGCATCAGCACCCTGATACCAACAAACGTATCCAAGCGCTCGAAAAGCAGGTTGCCAGGCTGACGAAGGATCTTGGCGAGGTGCATAAAAAGCTGAAGACCCATAAGCACCCCCATACGCATTCTCACTGACCGCTTGCCATTGAGTCCGCTTTTCGTCTGTCCCAGGGCGGGTTATCCGCAATTCCTGCGAGGTGTTTCCGATGAGATTCAAACGCCGTTTTGCGCCGTTTGTCCTTGCCGCTTTCATGCTGTTTGCGATCTGCAGCCACGCTCAGTCTGGCGCGGACTCCCCCAAGCTGTACTTCGTCCTACTGGTGCGCCCTGCGAATGCTCCACAACTCAGTCAGGAGGCCGGAGAGAAGTTGCAGGAAGCGCACATGGCCAACATTCGTAAACTCCACGCGGAGCACAAACTGCTGGTTGCCGGACCCTTTTTGGACGATACGAAGTTGCGTGGAGTTTTCGTGCTTCGCGCCGCGTCTCTAGAGCAGGCGAAGGAATGGGTTATGACGGACCCCGCCGTCCAGGCCGGGCGGCTCGCGCCGGAAATCTATGGGCCATGGCAGGTGGACGCCGGCCTCATTCACGAACCGGAGAATACGGAAGGACTCCAGCAATACACGTTGGCGCTCCTGAAACGAGGAGAACAAACGAAAAGTACTGCCGAAGGGAGCATGGACGAGTCAAATCGCCACGCTGCGTTCGAGAAGAAAATGAGCGAGCAGGGGAAATTGGCCGTCGCCGGATTTTTTCCGGAAGATGTGGCGCGGGAAATCCGCGGCGTCGCGATCTGGCGTGTGGCGAGGGACGAAGCGCAAAAATGGACGGACATGGATCCTTTTGTTTCTTCCGGGCGAGTGACAGCGGATCTTCATCCCTGGGCCACCGGCACCGGCGTTCTTGCATCAGGCCAGCCGCTACAGTAGTCACGCCGTTCTTCGTTGCAGGTTTCCAAATTCGCGCCGGGCGTCCCCTAAATCAATCTCTCAACTGCCGACGCGGATATTGGCAAACGAATGGAACAAGCCGAAAATATTCAGCAGCCAGAGCACCACGGCAATCACCACTACGCCGTTAAGAATGGACTTGATCGTCCCCTGCATGGGGATGAAGCGATTAATCAACCAAAGCAGGACACCTACGACGATCAGTACGATGACGACATTGATCAGCGGCATAAACACCTCATCCTCTTCAAATATTCTCAGTAAGCGTATGGAATTGTGCCGACCCTGCATATACAGCGGCGAGTGTATTTCGATACGGCAAATGCCTGAGGCAGCCGCTGGGGCATTCTCATTCAGGTTTGCAGGATCGAACTAACGGCGCCAGTAGGGAGGGAAATCGACGTAGGATTCGTTGAGCGCGCCGATCGAAGAGCAGCCGAGGAGGCGCAGCGTGCGATCCACATCGGCTCGCAGAATTTCGAGAGCGCGCACAACGCCGGGGTATCCTGCGGCGGCCAGCCCGTACACATAGGCGCGGCCGATGAGCACGGCGCGCGCGCCCAGGCAAATGGCCTTTACGATGTCGCTGCCGCGACGGATGCCGCCGTCCATCAGCACGTCAGCGCGTCCGCCCACGGCGGCCACCACTTCGGGCAGCGCGCGAATTGCAGGATAGACGGAATCGAGTTGCCGCCCGCCGTGGTTTGAAACAATCACCGCGGCCACTCCTTCATCCACCGCGCGCCGCGCGTCTTCGCCCGTCAGCAATCCTTTGATCAGAATCGGCCCCGGCCAGATCTTCCGGATCCATTGCAGGTCTTCCCAACCGATCGCCGAGGTCATCAGCGCGGAGCCAACGTCCGTCAATTCCATCGGCCCTTGGCCCGGAATCACCACATTCTGCAGCTTGGGCACTCCTCCATCGGCCAGGAAGCCCGCGAGCCAACGCGGATGCGCCAGAATTTCCGGCAGGTAAGGCAACTTCGCCAGGGGATTCGTGCCGAGCAACGCTTTCATACCGTTGCGCGGATCGCGTTCGCGCATGCCGGCGACGGGAGTATCCACGGTAATGACCAGCGCGGAAAATCCGGCGCGTTGCGCGCGCTCCAGGGCAGCTTCCGCGGCAGCACGGCCGCCCACCAAATAAAGCTGATACCACGCCGGGCCTCTAGTGGCCGCTTTGACGTCTTCCAGTTTGTGGCCGGAAATCGTGGACAGGGCAAACGCCGTGCCCATTTCACCGGCGGCGCGTGCCGCGGCAAGTTCGCCCAGAGGATGCATCAGGCGGCAATAGCCGACCGGCGCAAGCACGCCGGGAAACGCAAGGTCGTGTCCCACCACACGCGCTCGAAGATCGCACTGTGAGGTTGCTACAGCCATCCTTGGGCGGAACAATATGTCGTCAAACGCACGGGGATTTTCCCGAAGCGTCCATTCATCCTCGGCGCCTCCATCCACGTAGTCGAAAACCGCGCGCGGCACACGGCGCTGCGCCAGGCGGCGCAAGTCTTCGATGTTTACAACCCGGGGAGGGCCAAGGTAGCCGGGAGCGGGAGCCATGGCACTACTCTATTTACAAATCGCAAAGAGAAGCAACGCGGAATTGGCGCGGGGCTCGAAAATGATAATTTGGCCCAGTGACATCAGTCACAGCCACATGTGACGGACCGGACTAGTCTGATAGGTGAGGCCCAGCATGGCGACCCAGGCATCCCTTCCCGAAGTTCCGCAGGACAACCCAACGGCGCAACATGCGCCCTCCCACGGGCCTACGCCATTGAAAACGAAGAAGAAGTTGGTCCGGCGCGCAGACAAGGACTACTCCGCAATTTACCGCCACAGCTTTCAGGGCGCTTTTTTCCTGCTGAATCTCTGGATCGGCGTGCGTTTTTATCTCTGGGTGCGCCAATTTGAGGTGGGAACGGCTGCAGTGCCCGTAGAACGCCCCGCCGGCGTGGAAGGCTGGTTACCGATCGCGGGCCTGATGAACCTGAAGTACTGGCTGCTGAGCGGCGAGATTCCGCGCGTCCATCCGGCAGCGATGTTCCTGCTGCTCACTTTCCTGGCCATGGCGTTTTTGTTCCGTAAAGCATTTTGCAGTTGGCTTTGTCCGATCGGCACGATTTCGGAATATCTCTGGAAGGCAGGGAAGAGACTCTTCGGGCGCAATTTTTTTCTCCCGCGCTGGCTGGATTTGCCGTTGCGGGGGCTGAAGTACTTCCTTCTCGGCTTCTTTGTCTGGGCCATTTCCACGATGTCTGCCCCGGGCATTCGCGATTTCATGCAGAGCCCTTATGGCCTGATTGCCGACGTGAAGATGCTGAACTTCTTTCGCCATATTGGTGAAACGGGGCTGATCGTTCTGGGCGTCTTCGAGGCCGCTTCCGTGTTTGTGCCGAACTTCTGGTGCCGGTTTCTTTGCCCCTATGGCGCGCTGCTGGGGCTGACTTCGTGGCTCAGTCCGATGAAGATCCGGCGCAATACAGAGCCCTGCATCGACTGCGCAAAGTGCGCCAAGGCTTGCCCCTCGAATTTGCCGGTGGACAAGTTGGTGAAGATTCAGTCCGCAGAGTGCACGGGTTGCCTTGAATGCGTGGCCGTCTGCCCGGCGGAAAACGCGTTGAAATTGAGCCTGCCGCAGATGCTCCTGCCCGGCAAGCAGCGCTTTGCCCTACCCGCCTGGGCGATGGCGGTTGGAATTGCCGTACTCTTCCTCGGGGTTGCGGGATTCGCGAAAGCCACCGGCCACTGGAGTTCTCCGATACCCGATACGGTCTATCAGCGTCTGGTGCCCTATGCGGATCAAGCGGCCCATCCGATGCCGTAAGAGAAGTGATTGCTGACCGGCGAAGAGGGGTGGTCAGCGGCCAGCGGGTAGTAGTCAGTTAGAGAAGCAGCGAGATTAGCCAGGAATCAAACGTGAGGTCGGATTGAGAGAAACACGATGAGCGCACAAACGATGCAAGGAGCCGGGAAGTTGCCTTCGGCAGAGGCGATTGAGGCGGCAGGGATACTTCAATATCAGGAAGGCGCGGTGGTCAGCCGCACTGTTCTGAAAGAAGGTGCGGGTTCCGTTACCATCTTCGCATTCGATGAGGGGCAGGGACTCACGGAACACACGTCACCTTTTGATGCCCTGGTCTATGTGCTGGAAGGCGTGGCGGAAATTCGTGTGGCCGGAAAACCAATTGATGCAAAGGCTGGCGACCTGATCTGGATGCCGGCCCATCAGCCCCATGGACTGAAGGCCGTGACGCGCTTCAAAATGATGCTGACAATGCTGCGGCCGTAGCAATTTTCCGAACCAATTACCTGGGGGCGTTATTCCGAGCGGTGCGAGGAATCTGGTTGAGGCTCATTACGCGAGAAAGCAGATTCCTCAGGCACAAAGCGCCTTCGGAATGACAAATCTTCGACGGCTCTGGGAATAAAAAAGGGCGGCGTTGCTCGGCTGGGGGAGAAGAGCAGACGCCGCCCTGGTCAGGGATGCGGATCCCGGAGATAGGGATTCCGCTCCATGGTACGCGTTACAAACTCAGCCACGCACGGTCAGGACCGGGCACGTGGCCTTTGACACCACGTTGTACGCGATGGTCATTGGGGCATGGCCGGCGAGGCTGTTGCGGGCCTTGGCGCCCATGACGATCAAATCGGCTTTCGACTCGCGTGCGGCGATCAGGATTTCCTCCACTGCCGCGCCGAAGGTTGCGCGGAATTCCGGCTTGCACCAGTTCTCGCTGCCTTCCGGCATCAGCTTGCCCATGCGCACCACATTGATTTCGCGCAGCCGTGCCACGCTTTCCTCGGTGTAAGCCGCCGCACTTTCGATCACATGCAGCAGCGTCAAGGTGGCGTTGTGCTCCTGCGCCAACGAGAAGGCATAAGCCGCGGCCTTTTCGGCGCCGGGGCCAAAGTCCGTGGCAAACAGGATGTGATTGAGTTCCACTTCCTTCTTGTCCGTGCCGTTTGGTACCTTTGGTCCGACAGTCAAAACCGCGCTATCGGACTTGCGGAAGATCTCCTCTGCCACCGAGCCGATCAGCAGTTTCTGCACCTTGCCGCGGCCATGTGTACCGGTGACAACAAGATCGATTTCGTACTTCAGGATCAGTTGTTCCAGCGCCGGCCAGACGTTGCCTTCCTCGAGCAGAACTTCATGCGGAACGCCGCGCAGTTTGCCGGAGATCAATAGGTCGGTCATGCCTTCTTCGGCAGCCTGGCGGACTTTTTCGTAAGTGGCCTGCGCGAGTTGCGGCTCGGCGAACTGGAACGGGTCAGGCGTGATGATGTGGGCGAGATAGATGCGCGCGTCATAGCGGCGCGCCAGAGCGATGGCATAATCCAGGGCGCGATCGGAGACTTCGGAAAAATCGGTCGTGACCAGGATCTTACTGATGGCGACGCGTTTCACTGTTTCCTTCTTGGTTTTCTCTGTGTCCAGGACCTGCGGCATAATTCCCTCCTCAAACCACTAAGCTCTCTCTCTCATGGAGATTCTTCTGGTTAGCGCGTGTAGTTCTAAATAGAGAGGGAGCAACTCCAGTTCCATAACTCACTCCTTGTTTTTATTGAGAACAATTGAGTTAGAGGGCAATTCCAATGCGCCGTAGGGAGCATGGGCTAACTTCCGCAAAACACTGCGCCGAATGACAAAAAGTGCGTGGAAAAGAACAGCGGAGAGATGCGGACCGGCCAGCGGGAAACTCGCGCAACAAAAAGAAAGGCAGCGGCCAGTTAAGTCATGAGCCCGTTCATCGGGTAGTTGCAGGCATTTGTTGCTCTGCGTCGTTGCAGTCGTTACTGGCCGCTGCCGAACTTATAGAAACTTTTTTATGTGGGCGTCCCTTTCTCGGCGCATCCTTTCGAGCCTTCACCGCAGACCCGAACGCCGAAAAAGGAACGCCCACTGCACAGCCTTTCGACAATCGCTCCATTGCCTAATTGCTGAGCGATATAGAAAGATGCACCTGACGTTCCTTTCCGGGGCATTTTTCCTCAGATTTGCAAATCACTGAAAATGCAGCAGTTGTTTGTGCGCAGGGGTGCGAGTATTCCATCATGTCTTTAGGATTTGCGGGATTTCACCACAAGCTCGTGTTTTCTCACCCAGGCCGGGGACTTTAGATCACGAGTTCGTCGGGGTAGCAGGCTCTTCTTCTTCGGAGTGGCTGAGCCCGAATTTCTTCATTTTGTAGCGCAGCGCGTCGCGGCTGATATTGAGAAGCTTTGCCGCCTTGATTTGGTTGCCATGCGATTGCTGCAGCGCTAACTCCACCAGCGCGTGCTCCACGTCCTCCAACGACGTGCCGCCCTCGGGAATCGAGAGAGGAGGCAAACGGCGCTTGCCAGGGACCGCGGGAACTTCCGCCACCGTCGCCGCAACCCCCGGGCTGCTCAGCACCGGGCCGCTCCTGCCTGTAGCTACGGAAAAAGGCAAGTCGTCTGGCTTCAGGGAATTCCCCTCTTCCAGAATCATGGCGCGTTCCAGAGCGTTCTTTAATTCGCGCACGTTGCCCGGCCAGTCGTAGTTCAAAAGCAGCCGGCGCGTTTCGTCGGAAATACCCTGCACGGACTTGCGGAATTTCTTGTTGTAGTGGGCGACGAAGAAGTCGACCAGCGGCAGGATGTCTTCCTTTCGCTCCCGCAACGACGGCAAAAAGATAGAAATGATGGCCAGGCGGTAGTAAAGGTCCTGGCGGAAGCGGCCCTCGCGGACTTCGCGTTCGAGATCGCGGTTGGAAGCGGCAATCACGCGGACTTCCACCTGGATATCACGCACACCGCCAACGCGGCGGATCATCTGATCTTCCAGAACGCGCAGCAGCTTGGCCTGCAGCAGGGGAGAAAGCTCGCCAATTTCGTCGAGGAAGAGGGTTCCGCCGTCCGCCACTTCAAACAGACCCTTTTTCATGGCCTTGGCGTCGGTGAACGCGCCCTTTTCATGGCCAAAGAGTTCCGCTTCCATCAAGGTTTCCGGAATTGCGGAGCAGTTGATGGCTACAAACGGCTTCTCGGAGCGGTTGCTGCGATAGTGGATAGCCTTCGCAATCAGGTCCTTGCCGGTGCCGCTTTCGCCTTGCACCAGAATCGTAGTGGCTTCGCTGGCCGCGACCTTATAGACAAACTTCATCAACTCGGTGATCTTGCGCGAAACACCAATCACGTCGTGATAGCCGGCACGCCGGCGAACTTCACCGCGCAGCGACTCCACTTCGGTGCGGAGTTCACCGGCGTCCAGCGCATTCTGCAGCGTCACGCTGAGTTCATCGAAATTGATCGGTTTGCTGACGAAGTCGTATGCGCCCAGGCGCAAGGCTGCTTTTACGTCGTCGAGTTGCGGGTCCGCGGTCATCATGATGACGCTGCGCGTTTCCCCCGCGTTTTTCAGCTTGTCGAGGACTTCGATGCCGCTCAGATCAGGCAAATGCACGTCCAGGAGGATGAGGTCCACCTGTTCCGATTGCAGCATGCGCAGCGCTTCTTCGCCGGAAGACGCTTCCAGCGACAAATATCCAAACTCCGTGCACTTTTGGGTAAGTGTCCAACGGACGAGCTTATCGTCGTCGACGATGAGGATTCGCTTTTGGGCCATTAAGTTACTCTACCATTCCCGCGAATGGCCTGCACCTTAGGGGACCCGCGTTGGTGGGCGCTCCACGGGAATGCGAATCCTGAATTGCGTGCCGAGCCCAGGAGAACTGCGCGCATCGATTGTGCCGCCGTGGGCCTCCACGATGCCCTTGGCCAGCGACAGACCGAGGCCCGTACCTTCTTTTCGCGTGGTGAAGAACGGTTTGAAAATTCTTGGCAGTGCTTCCGCGGAAATGCCTTTGCCGGTATCTTTCACCACAATGGCGACCTGCGGCGCCTCGTGCCCGAGCAGAACTTCCACTTTACCCTGGCCGCTAATGGCCTGAATCCCATTGAGAAGAAGATTGAGGACCACCTGCTGAATCAGGGCCGGGTCGTGGCAAACCTGGGGCAAGGCAGGATTTGGCGCGAATAGAACTTCAATCGGGCGTGTGCGCACCGCCTGCCGTGCCAGCATGACGGCCTGTTCGATGGTGGTGTTCAGATTCGCGGGATGAAATGTGGGTGGCCGGGGGCGGGCATAAGAAAGCAAGTCGTTCAGGATGTTCTGAATGTGGATGATTTCGTTTTGTACATCGCCTAGCACCGCACGGCTGGCGCTCTCCGCTGGAAGCTCTCTGCCCATCACGTCCACGACGCCGGCGATCCCCGCCAGCGGATTGCGAATTTCGTGAGCCAGCCCGGCGGCGAGCTCTCCAAGAGTGGCGAGATGTTCGGCGCGACCCATCTCGCGGCGGTGCAACTCTTCGATTTCGGTGCGATTCCGCTGCAACTGCTCGATCATTTCATTGAACTGCTGGCCCAGCTTGCCGATGTCGTCGCTGCGCTTTGCAAAGTCGACGCGTGCCGTCAGGTCGTCCCTTCGTACGCGGTCGATGGTTTCCATGAGCTCTTCCAGTGGCTGCTCCACCAGGACCAGCAGGACGGAAAGTAGAATGAAGCAAATGAGCACGCCGAAGGCCAGCGCTCCGAGGATCATCCATTCCTTGTTCGGAACGTTGAGGTGATACACCATTCCCGCCATGATCCCGAGGCTCACCACCAGAAGCCCGATCACGGGAATAAAAACTTTCCATTGCCAGCGGATGCCTGTGGCCCACCGAACGATGGGAGGCAGATTCATGGGGCTATCACATCAGAGGAAAGCCGGATGCGCAAGTCACTGTCTCGGCACCATGCCATTACATCGAGTATCATTCGTCACAAAGCCAGAGGAATTAACGCGCCCGCAAGATACTTCCACTAGAATCGGTTTGTCCCTGAGAATCGGGCCTCGCACGGCTTACCCGGAGGTTTTTGTGGCAACTCCCGATACATTCGATCTCGTCGTGATTGGTTGCGGCCCTGCCGGCGAAAAAGCAGGAGCTCAAGCGGCCTATTTCGGCAAGCGCGTGGCGGTGATTGAGCGCGCGCCGGCCGTGGGCGGCAGTTGTATCAATACCGGCACCGTGCCCAGCAAGACGCTGCGCGAATCCGCGCTCTATTTCTCGGGTCTAAAGCAGCGCGGCCTCTACGGCATTGACTATTCGCTCAAGGAAAATTTGACGGTGAAGGACTTCATGCACCACGAGATCGAAGTGGTGGAGATGGAGAGGGCCCGCATCCTCAGAAACCTGGAGCTGCACAAGATTGAACTGGTTTGGGGCCAGGCATCTTTGGAAGACCCGCATACGGTTGCCGTCACCGGGCTCTCGGGCACCCGCCGCCTGCGCGGCGATGTGATCCTGATTTCTACCGGCTCCAAGCCGCACCGCCCGCCGGAAATCTCCTTCGACGACGTGCATACATTCGACTCTGATACGTTTTTGCAGTTGAAGCAGATTCCCAAGAGCCTTGCCGTGATCGGCGCGGGAGTTATCGGCTGCGAGTACGCTTCCATTTTCACGGCTCTGGGCGTGAACGTCACGCTCGTGGACGGCCGCGACCGTGTGCTGCCGTTCCTCGATTGGGAAATTTCCGATCGTCTGCGGGATCGCCTGACTTCCCTCGGCATGCATTTCCTCTTCAACGAGCGCCCGGTCAAGGCGGAAAACACCGCATCCGGCGTGCGGTTGACCATGAAGAGCGGCAAGACGCTGGACACCGAGGCTGCCCTGTTTGCGGCAGGCCGCCGCGCCGCCGTGGATGGGCTAGCGCTGGAAAAAGCAGGACTCGCGCTGAGCGACAAGGGCTACATTGCTGTGGATGCGAACTACCGTACCGCGGTGCCGCACATTTATGCCGCTGGCGACGTGATCGGCTTTCCGGCACTCGCTTCGACTTCGATGGAGCAAGGCCGCGTCGCGGTTTGCCATGCCTTTGGCTTGAAATACAAGGAGCGCGTGGCCTCCTTGCTGCCCATGGGTATTTACACGATTCCGGAAATCTCCGCGGCCGGCGAAACGGAAGAGTCCTGCAAGGAGAAGGGAATTGACTACTGCGTTGGCCGGGCGCGCTACGAAAACAACGCCCGCGGCCACATCATCGGAGACACTGCCGGTTTGCTGAAGCTGATCTTCGCCCGAGCCGACCGCAAGCTTCTGGGCGTCAGCATGATCGGCGAATCCGCGACCGAATTGATCCACGTCGGCATGATGGTGCTCGACAACGGCCTGACCATCGATGAGTTCATCGAGCAAGTGTTCAACTACCCGACGCTATGCGAAATGTATAAGTACGCGGCGTATGACGGCCTTGGCAATCTCTCTGGGCACAAACTGCGCGAGGGGTAGTTCTGTATTCTCGCAAGGTGCCACAGGGCTAACCCTGCATCCAACTCTCGAGGAGAAATGCAATGCCACTTGTCCGAATTGACCTGCGCTCCGGAAAGTCTCCTGAGTATCGCAAGGCGCTGGCCGACGGCGTGCACCTAGCCATGATTGAGGCGCTGACGATCCCTCCGGACGACCGCTTTCAGGTGATTACCGAGCATCCGCCGGAAGGCTTGCTCTACGACCCGCAATATCTTGGCATCCGCCGTTCGGACGACGTGGTCTTTGTGCAAATCACCCTGAGCGCCGGGCGCAAGCCGCAGCAGAAACGCAAACTCTTCAAACGCATTTCAGAAATCCTGGCGGAATCTCCCGGACTCAGGCCCGCCGACCTGATCATCAACCTGGTGGAAGTCTCCTGGGAGAACTGGTCGTTTGGAAATGGCGAAGCCCAATACATGGATTCGTGATTAGGCCGCAAAAAGTTTTCCTCTGAAAAATACCCCGACTCCTGTAGATTCTAGCGATGCGTTGGCTGATCTCAGCGGTATTCTTCTGTCTTCTCAGTGCCATAGGTTGGCGAGGTCTCTCTCATGAACGGCCGCCGGCTGCTTCTTTGCCCGGACCGGCAGACCAACAAAATTTCCTGGGCTTCGATCGCAACGAATATCCTGGCGACGAAGCGCTTCCCGCACTTCGCAAATCGTTCTCGTTTACAGGTTATTGGCTAGGGCCGCCGCCAGGCGAGAAGACCAACTCCTGGACGGGAAAGCGCGCCCTCTTGCAATCGCAGGGCTTCGGATTCCTGCTCCTTTTCAACGGACGAACCGCTGCGCAGGTTCGCAGCCCGGAAGCCGCCGAAGAGGCCGGTCTCGCGGACGCAAAAAAGGCCGCCGTCACTGCTCGCAGCGAAGGCTTCCCCGAAGACTCCGTGATTTTCCTCGATCAGGAAGAAGGCGGGCGCTTCACCCCCGAGCAGCAGCTTTACCTTCATACCTGGGCCGAGGAGTTGGAAAAGCACCACTTCCGCGCGGGAATTTATTGTTCGGCCATTCCCGTGGACGAAGGCGGCGGCTCGCACGTCATCACTGCCGATGACATCCGCGCGCACATCGCAGATCCCGAGGTTGTCTACTGGGTCTACAACGATACTTGCCCGCCTTCGCTCGGCTGCAGCACCGAAAAGGGGATTCCCGCGCCTTCGGAAAGCGGCGTCAAATATGCCGCTGTTTGGCAGTTTGTCCGTTCACCGAAAGAGAAGAAGGCGGCACGCCATTGCCATGGCTATGCGAACGACGGAAATTGCTACGCGCCCGGCGATTCCAAACATCTGTGGTTTTTGGACATGAATGTTGCCACGTCCGCCGATCCTTCCGCCCCGCGTTGATCTTGCCGCCATCGCAAACGTGCGCTTGAGCCCTTGCAATCGGTCATTCTGAGGCATCCGATGAGGATGCCCGAAGAGTCTCAACCTGAATTCCAAGCACATAGATTCAGTTGAGATCCTTCGGCTGCAAACTTCGCGGCCTGAGGACGACTCGTGAAGGGAATGCGCAAGCTTTTCAGGTTTGGTTAAAAGGTGGGATTGCGCGGAAATTTGAAGTAGGGCAAGCGCACGCCCTGGATGAAGATCTGATCGGCGCGGATGGATGTCGGTGCTTCGAATCCGGCCGAGCCGCCGTTGGTCACGAAGTCGTCCTGATCCACGCCGTCGCCGCTGATGCCGAGCCCCCCAACCAGCACTCCGTTCTTGTACAGGCCAACGCTTCCGGGAAAAAACACCACGCCGCTTTTTTTCACGTTGGGCGGACCGGCTTGTGCGCCTTGCGTGCACGGGTTCGCCAGATCCTGCAAAAACAGATTGTAGAAAGGCCCTGGACCGGAGCCGTCAATGCCCGGCGGAAACAACGGTTGTGCTCCGAAGCTGATGGTGCGATTGGTGACCGCTGTGCCCATCGGTACTCCGGGCAAATCGTTTGCCGTGCGATTCGGCCCGTTGAAATAAACCATGTTGCGCGCCTTGCTCGCGGCCACATCAATGCTGAACACCGTGGAATCGGTCATGCGCCGCAAGCCAATCAGCGTGCCGTCCAGATCCGCCACGGCAATCGCCATGCGCGCGCTGGAATTCAGCGGCAAACGAATCGCCGCGCGGGTTTTGTTCGCCGTGGCTTCCGCGTTGTTCAGAATCGTCTGCACGTCGGAAAGTGTCAGTCCGCCGATAGGGCCATTCGCCGGCGCAATCAAATCACCTTCGGGAGGCTGCCCGGCGCTGACGATCGGGCTGAAACCTGCAAGGTATCCTCCATCCAGAGCGCCTGGATTGCTGCCCGCGGGCAGAGTGGTCTGATTCACGAAGGGCAGCGCAATGCCGCCGATGAAAACCGCGCCCGGCGGAGGTAGCGGCAACGTCAGACCAAATCCGTTCGATTCGGACGCCGCAAACGCAGCGTACTCTGCGATGTCGTGCGAAACGCCCGCGATGCCGATTCCGCCCACCACAATGCCATTCCGAAAAATGGGCACGCCGCCGGGATTCACGGCATTCGGGTCGCTGTCGTCGAGTTTCGATTTACCGGTGATGATGCCCAGACCCGTGCCGCCGCTCAAAGAAGTGGACGGGTTGACGGTTTGCCCCGGAAGAAAATTGGTCGCCAGCGTGCAGCCGCGATTTGTGTTTTCGATTCCGTAAAGATCCGCCGTGGGGGCGTTCGAAACGCCGGGCGGAAAATGAATCCCGCTGATGAATCGTACCGTCCGCGAAGAGAGCGGCGCCTGATCGTTGCTGAAGTAAGCGCCGGTACGCGCGAGCGCGACCGCAAGATCGTTCACATCCACGGGCACGCCAAAATTGCCGATATCGGTCTGCCCGGGTGTCACGCCCGCTTTGTCGTAAACGGCAAGCACGCTGCCACCCCGATCCACCACGGCGATGGCCATGGTTTCGGCGTCCACCGAAGTGGCCGCGGCTTGCACCAGGTTGGCGACATCGGCCGCGCTCAGCGCAGGCACGGTAGGTGGTGGCGGCGCGGACACGGTACTCGGTGGACTTCCACCGCAACCAATCAACAAGACGGTCAGCGCGGCGGCAACACCCAGCGCAAGAACCATGGCGAAGGCGATCGTCTGGCGCCGCTGCTGATAGGCGCGCCGGGACTCCACCGGTTTGCGTAGAATGTGTTCCATGGGGAGAGCGTCGAGGTTCATGGTTACACGCCAGGAGAAAAAAGTTAGGCCGATTGTAGCGCGATTGCCGCGAACTGGTGACTGCTTCTTCCCGGTACCCGATGTTGCGCGCCGTTAACGTGCGGCATGGAAAAAGGTTGCGGGAACGCCGCATTTTTGATTAGTTAACGCAAGACCGCTGTTCATCGCGAAGCCTGGTCCTGCCGAACCAATGAGAGGCGTCTTACTACTGCAAACGCGAGTCCCCCGCCTGGTCCGGGCGATTGTTTCGCTTGGCATCCTCTTTGCCTGCAGCGGAACCTCGATGGCTCAGCAGAGTGCACCGCCGCCGGCGAATCCGCAGGGCTCCACCGAACAGCAACTTCGTGAAGCTGGCCCCCCCCGCCGCATTCCTCGTCAACAGGCGCTGACCACGGCTGCGCTGGATGGCACGGTGCGCGAGCAGAGCGCCAGTCCTCCTGAGCGCCCGATTGCCGGAGCCCGCATCACGCTGCGCAATTTGCAGACCGCACAGGTGACGACAACGACGGCGAGCGGCGACGGCGTTTTCCGTATGCTGCTGCTCACGCCAGGGAAATACGAATTTCGCGCCGAGGCGGACGGTTATCAAGCTTTGGCGATTGCCACCCTCTCGCTCAACGCCAATGAAGTGGTCACGCTGGAAATCCATTTGCTCGCCTCAACCACGGCGGAGATGAAGTCACGCCTGCCGCGTCAGCCGGGTCTTGGCCCGCCACTCCCTGCCGAATCCAGCGAAATGACGGGAACCTATCGAGAGTTTCGCCACCGTCTGGACTCCGATCCAAATTACATTATGGAACTTGCACCGGATGTGCTGCCTCCGGTTTCCGACGTTTATAACGTGGTGCCGAATCGCTGGGCTCTCGAACAGCCCGACTATCGCCGCTATGCACCTGCTGGCGAGTACATCTACGTCAAGCATCACTGGTACGACCCGTTCAACCGCAACCGCTTCAAAGGCGATGAGCCGATCTGGCCGGAAGTCTTTGGCCAGCAGGTGTTTTTGAACGTCACCGCTTCCGAGACCACGTTCGTGGATGGCCGGCGCGTTCCTTCCCCCAGCGACGTCAGCGCCGCGCAACCCGGGAGCGCCGACTTTTTCGGACGCGGCGAACAGTTCTTCCTCGATCAGACCTTCCGCTTCACAGCCGACCTGTTTCACGGAGACGCTTCGTTCAAGCCCGTGGACTGGCGCATCCGCGTCACCCCGGTGATCAGCCTGAACTACCTCAGCGTGCGCGAACTCGGCATCGTCGGGCCGGACGTTCGCGCCGGCACCACCCGACTGGATTCTCATGTCGGCTTTCAGGAGATGTTCGGCGAACTGAAGATTCGCGACCTCAGCCCGAATTACGATTTTGTTTCCGTGCGCGCGGGTATCCAGCAGTTCAACGCCGACTTTCGCGGTTTTTTGTTCGTGGATGAACAGCCGGCGCTGCGCATCTTCGGCAATTTGAAAAGCGACCGCATCGAATACAACGCCGCCTATTTCAACTTCCTGGAGAAAAACACCAACAGCGGGCTCAATACCTGGGACCGCCGCGACCAGCAAGTCATCCTGGGCAATATCTATATTCAGGACTTTTTCTTTTCCGGTTACACCGCCGAATTTATCGGCGCCTACAACAAAGACGATGGCGGCTTGCATTACGACGACAACGGCTTCCTGGTGCGTCCCGCGCCCGTGGGCAACGTCATCAACCAGGGCACCGGGGCGATCACGCATAGTATCCAGGTCGGCTACTTCGGGTGGTTGGGCAGCGGTCACATCGGGCGGCTCAATCTCACGCACGCGTTCTATGAAGCTGCGGGCAAAGACAGTTTCAATCCCATTGCAGGACGAAAGGTCACGGTGAACGGCCAGATGGCGGCCGCGGAACTTTCCTACGACCGCGACTGGATTCGCTTTCGCGTCTCCACTTTTTATGCTTCCGGCGATCATGATCCGCGCAGTGGCCGCGCCAATGGCTTCGATTCCATCGTGGATTTGCCGAATTTTGCAGGAGGGCTCTTCAGCTTCTGGAATCGCGAAGGTATCCGGCTGACGGGCTCCGGCGTTTCGCTGACCACTGACGGCAGCCTGCTGCCCAATATGCGTTCGAACAAAGAAGAGGGGCAGGCGAATTTTGTCAACCCTGGCATCTTTCTGATGAATGCTGGCACCGATATCGACATCACGCCCAAGTTGAAGGGCTTCGTTAATTTCAACTATTTGCGCTTCATGCGCACAGAGCCGCTGGAATACGTTTTATTCGCCGCCCCCATCCGCCACAATATCGGCGAAGATTTGGGTGTAGGCGTCGAATACCGTCCGCCGCTCACCGAAAATATTATTCTCACCGGCGGTGCTTCGATGCTGCAGCCGGGGCAAGGTTTCCGGGACATCTATACGGGTCGCACGCTATTTTCGGTTTTCGGTTCCGCCAAGCTGACGTTTTAGTTGCATAGGATGATAACGAAGCCACTATCGCATTTGCGCAAAGCCCTCCGCGGCGAATTCGGCCGCCCGCGGCTGCTGGTCCTTTTTTTCCTGGCCGCTTCGTTTACTTTGGTTTTTCTCGCCTGCGATCGCTCTCCGGTAACCGCGTCCGCGCAGGAACCTCAGGGGCCAGTCCGCGGCGAGTCGCAGGAAGAAGCCATCGCGCGTTCCACTGGATGCGTTTCCTGCCACACCGCCAGCGACGAGCCGACCATGCACCCCTCGAAAGGCGTGCACCTTGGTTGCACCGACTGCCATGGCGGGAATAACTCCGCCGTCATCGCGCCGGGTACTTCACCCACTTCCCCGGAATATCAAGCCGCAAAAGAAAAGGCCCACGTCCAGCCGCGTGATCCGTTTTTCAAGAATCAGACGCGTGTGCCGGAGCGCGCTTATACCCATTGGCTGAAGGAATCTGCCGAATACGTGAAATTCGTCAACCCCGGCGATTTTCGCGTCGCAGCCGAAACCTGCGGCACCCCCGGTTGCCATCCCATCGAGACGCGGCAAGCTTCCACCAACATGATGACGCACACGGGATTTCTCTGGGGCGCCGCGCTTTATAACAACGGCGGGATCCCTTTCAAAAACGCGCGCTTCGGCGAAAGCTACAGCCGCGACGGCAAGCCGCAGGCGCTCAAGACCGTTCCTGCCCCCACTCCCGAAGAAACGCGCAGCAAGGGCGTTCTTCCGGAACTCACGCCGCTCTATCGCTGGGAAATCTCGCAGCCGGGCAACGTCTTGCGGGTCTTCGAACGCGGCGGTGAGAAAAAAGCAGAAATCGGCAACCCGAGCGGCGAAGAGAATCCCGGCAAGCCGGACGACAAGCTGAGCGACCGCGGCTTCGGCACCGAATTGCGCACCGATCCCGTATTTCTTGGTCTGCAGAAAACGCGGCTCGTCGATCCAATCCTTTCGCTTCCCGGCACCAACGATCATCCCGGCGATTACCGCTCCAGTGGTTGCTCTGCCTGCCATGTGATTTATGCCAACGACCGCGACCCCGCGCACTCCGCGGGTTACGCGAAGTATGGGCATCTGGGCAACAGCGCTTCGCTCGATCCCACGATTCGCAAGGACGAATCCGGGCATCCCATTCGTCACGCCTTCACCCGCGCGATCCCCTCCAGCCAATGCATGGTCTGCCATGTCCACCCTGGCACAAATATGGTGACGACTTATTACGGTGTGACGTGGTGGGACAACGAAATTGACGGCGACAAAATGTATCCGCCGGAGCAGCGGAATCCCAGCGAAGAAGATCGCTACCAGATGGGCCTGCGCAATCCGGAGGCTGCCGCCACGCGGGGTCTCTGGGGGCAGGACAAATTCCTGGAGCAAACGGGCAGCCCCGAATTCAACGCCAAACTGAAAACCACGCAGTTCGCCGATTTTCACGGCCACGGCTGGGTGTTCCGCGGCGTCTACAATCACGACCGCAAGGGCAATTGGCTCGACAAAGATGGCAAGCCAATCGCTTTCGACGATCCCCAGCGTTTTCAGAAAGCCGTACATCTTGCTGATATTCACCTGGAAAAGGGAATGCAATGCGCGGATTGCCACTTCGTCCAGGACAATCACGGCAACGGCAAAATTTATGGTGAACCCCGCGCGGCGATCGAGATGGATTGCGTGGACTGCCACGGCACCATCCGTCAGAAAGCCACGCTGGTCACTTCCGGCCCGGCTGCCCCGGATGCGCCGCGTCCTGGCGAGCCACGTGGGCGGCACCTGGAAGCGCTGCGCACGCCGTTTGGCCTGCGGCGTTTCGAATGGCGTGGCGACAAGCTCTTCCAGCGCTCGATGACCGACGAAAACGTCGAATGGGAGATTGTGCAGACCAAAGACTCGATCACCCCCGGCAACGCGCACTTCAGCCTGAAATCCCTGCGCGCCAAATTGATGAATAAGGAAGGGAACCTGTTGTCGCAGGTCCCTAGTGACGATTCGCAACTCGCGCACGCCAATTCTTCGATGACCTGTTACGCCTGCCACACTTCCTGGACGCCCACCTGCTTCGGTTGCCACCTGCAAATGACCGCCAACGCGAAACGCCCGATGCTGCATAACGAAGGCATCACGACGCGCAATTACACCAGCTACAATTTCCAGGTGCTGCGCGACGACGCCTACTTTCTCGGCGTGGATGGCACCGTCACCGGCCACCGCATCGCGCCTGCGCGTTCTTCCTGCGCCGTGCTGGTCAGTTCGCAGAATGCGAACCGGGAATGGCTCTATTACACGCAGCAGACCATCTCCGCCGAAGGCTTCTCCGGCCAGGCCTTCAGCACTTTCGTGCCGCACACGGTGCGCGCCAAAGAGACCAAACAGTGCTCGGACTGCCACGTTTCGAAAGACAACGACAACAACGCGTGGATGGCGCAGTTGCTCCTGCAGGGCACGAATTTCATGAACTTCATGGGCCGCTACGTCTTCGTGGCTACCGGCAACAAGGGGTTCGAAGCCGTCACCGTCGCGGAACACGACGAGCCAGAAGCGATTTACGGCAGCGACCTGCAGCGCATCGCTTACCCCGACAATTACAAAAAGTTCGTGGCCGCGGACCGTCAGATGCATCCCGTCGCAACCCACGAAGGCACTGTATTCGACATTCAGGCGCGCGGCGAATATGCCTACACGGCCAACGGCAAAGGCGGTTTGCGGGTCTACGACATTGCGAACATTGATAACAAGGGCTTCTCCGAGCGCGTGACTACCGCGCCGGTTTCTCCCATCGGCCAGCGCTTCTATGTGCCGACAAAAGACGCGGTTTCTGTGGCCTCGCCCACGACGCTGGGTGTGGACCCGCTGCGCGCGCGCGTGAAAGAAAACGAAGAGCAGCCGATTCATCTGATCTATGGTTTTCTCTATGTCGCTGACCGCGAAGAAGGCCTGGTGATTGTCGGCACGCCCAGCCTCAAAGCAAAAAGCCCAGGCGTTGGCACGCTCCTCGATGGCAATCCAACCAACAACTTTTTGCAACGTGGACTCACCTTCAATCCCGATGGCGCGTTGACTGGCGCGCGCCGTATCGTCATCGTTGGCACCTACGCCTACATCCTCACCGACAAAGCTCTGGTCGTCGTGGACCTCGATAATCCGCTCGCGCCAAAGATCACTGCCACCCTTGGCGCTCCCGCGCTGCATGATCCGCGCGCCGTGGCCGTGCAATTCCGCTACGCGTTTGTTGTGGATCGCGAAGGCCTGAAAGTTTTGGACGTAACCAATCTGGCCCAGCCAAAACCCCTGCCCAGCGCGATAGTGCCTTTCGACGATGCGCGCAACGTCTACGTCGCGCGCACCTATGCCTATGTCTCCGCCGGCAAACAAGGTCTCGGCATCGTGGACGTGGAAAAGCCGGAATCCCCCAAACTCGATCAGTTGTTCACCGCCGACGGCCTCATGAACGACGTCAACGACGTGAAGATCGGCATGGTCGCCGGCAGCGCGTTCGCGTTTGTCGCGGACGGCAGGAACGGCATGCGGGTCTTGCAAATTGTTTCGCCCTGGGATGATCCGGCGCACTTCTCCGGCTTCAACCCCCGGCCTACTCCCAAGCTGATAGCCACGGCCCGCACGAAAGGCCCCGCCCTGGCCATTTCCAAGGGGATTGACCGTGACCGAGCCGTGGATGAGTCCGGCAACCAACTGGCGGTCTTTGGCCGACGTGGCGCCCGGCCGATGACTCGGGAAGAGTCGGAAAAGCTCTATCTCCGAAACGGAGATGTCTATAAGGTCGCCGATGAGCCCGAAGGACAAGGACAGCCGAACGCGGCGCCGGCTGCATTCCAATGGGGGGACTGGCTGAAGCGAGCCCGCACATGGCTCTCGGGTGGGTACTAAAACCGCTCTACCATTTTCGTCGCTTTTTCTTCGCCATTTAACCCCTGGGTATCACCTACTTGCAAGCCTCTGATTTCAAAGCAGTTCCCCTGCTAACCCTTTTTCCTTCAACCGTTTACCCTTCCGCCGCATCTTATTTAGTTCTAACCTTTCATTCACGTATTCCGTGCATGACACCCATCAAAATTATTCGTGCGGGTGTTCCCGTGGTATATGGTTAACGTGGATAGGAGAGGCAGTACCGAGCCGCCAATCCGGTTCAAGACCGCAAGTAGCGGCCGCAAGGAGCCCTCCCGGTGAGGGCATCAAAAGGAGTAAGACCTAAATGGTTAAGCAATACCTTCTGGCGAGCGACTTCGACCAGACCTTGAGTTTCAATGACTCCGGCGTAGTGCTGAGCGAGTTGATCGGCCTTCACAGCTTTCACGACAAGGTGAAAGGCCTGGCCGATATCAACTTGGTTCAGCAAGGCGCCGAACTTTCCTATTTAATTCTTCACGACCCGGACTTTCGCCGGGTTCGTAAGGAAGATCTGATCGCCACCGGAAAGCGCGTGCGCCTCAAGCATGACGTGGACCTGTTTGCCCGGTCGCTCGAAAGTATTTCCGGCAACTATAAAATCTCGTTCTATGTGATTTCGGCGGCGCCGCAGGAGATCATCCAGTCGGCGTTGGAAGGCATCATTCCGCCCGACCACATTTTCGGCACCAGGTTCCGCTACAACGAAGGCACAGGCGAGGTCGATTCCATTATCCGCGCTTCGGCGGGCTGGGGAAAAATCACGGTCCTTGAGGAGTTGCGCGCGACGCTCGGCATCAGCCACGACCACATCATCTACATGGGCGATGGAAGCTCGGACCTGCCCGTGATGATGCACGTCAACCAGCACGATGGGCTGACGATTGCGGTCTCCGAAGCGAAGTTCATCACGCGCATCGCTCGCCGCACTGTCTTGAGCGACAACGCCATGAGCGTGCTGGTTCCGGTGCTCGAAGAAGTGCTGCACTGGGATTCCCCGGAAATCCGCCGCTTCTTCGCTTCACGCGGCCTGATGCTCCGGGAGTGGGACAAAATCCGCACCGATATGCTGACGATCGAAGACAACGGCGTGCCCAGCGCTCCGGCGATCGTTCAATAGCCAACGAAAGAGAAGCCCGGTAAGACTCAAGGGGATTGTGACCGGTAGCGCTGGAGACAGTGCTCCCTTTTCTCCTGCGACCTGTAAGGAACCGCCAGCAGGGAAGTGGCGGATTAGCTCGCCGGGCCGATGCGAAACTCGATAATCTGGGTCGTCTCTTTCGGGCCGGGCTCATATTCCGTCATTAATGCTGCCCTTTCGGCGTCCAATGCCAGGACGGGATGCCCGCCGACGACATGCGCCTTCTTTACCTTGCCATCCGCGCCGATCTGCACTTCCACGCGCACGGTTCCGCTCAGGCTCAAGCGTTTTGCGAGATCGGAGTACTGCGGTTTCACCGCGACCTTTACGCGGCGTGGCGCATCTCCCTCCGCGCTTTGCGCGGTGATGCGTCTGGCAGAAAACCCGGATAAGGAAAGGCAAAGGAGTAAGAGCAGGGAACACGAGACCCAGTCGCGCAGGAGCAGGGCCTTTCCGTCAACACGCACGCTACCATCCTCCGTTTCTTTGAGAGAAAGAATTCAGGGCCCAAAAACACCAGTGGTTCTTTGACGCGATTGCTCGTGGCGTTCAGCGACGCGCTTAGTTCCCCGCGCCAAAGTGAAATTCAAGCACTTGCGTGGTTTCTTTCGAGCCGGCTTCAAATTCCGTGCTCAACGCCGCCTTTTCCGCTTCCGAAGCGAGGACTGGATGTCCACCCACGGTGCGCGCGCTTTTCACTTTGCCGTCTGGGGAGATGTGCACTTCCACGCGGACGAGCCCGGAAAGATTCAGGCGCTTGGCCAATTCAGGATAGGTTGGCGTCACCGAGGTTTTAACTTTGCGGGGGGCATCCCCTGAAGTTTGCGCCGCGAGATGTGGACCTATGGCGAACATCAAAGCAATTGCGAACAAGAACAGGGCCCCCAACGCACCGGCGCGAGACGCCGGGTCTTTGTGGATCGCAGACACTTTGGATTCCTCCCAGAGAGACATATGCATGTGCCGGTCCGAAGGCGAGGCTGAAGTCCTGGCAGGCCCTCGCCTAACCTCCTGAAAGTGTGGAACTTGAGAAGCACCCCAAAGTCACTTATTCAGGGAGTCAGCGCAGAATGTCTCAGTCCGCGGTGCGGCCTCGCATCCGGCGTCTCTTCTTGAGACTTTTTTATCGGCATTACCTACAGCTCACCGGGAATTTTGCTATTCTTTGCGTTCCCAGGAGGTTGTCATGGCCCGCAAGAACATCCTCATGCTGGTGGGAGATTACGTCGAAGATTATGAAGTGATGGTGCCGTTCCAGGCGCTGCTCATGGTGGGCCACACGGTCCACGCGGTTTGTCCGGGCAAGAAAGCGGGCGAAGCGATCCGCACGGCGATTCACGACTTCGAGGGTGATCAGACCTACTCGGAAAAGCGCGGTCACAATTTTTCTCTGAACGCCACTTTCGACAACGTGCGGCCCGAAGAGTACGACGCCCTGGTGATTCCTGGCGGCCGTGCGCCGGAGTACATCCGGCTGAACGCCAAAGTATTGGACATCGTCCGCCATTTTGCCCACTCCAATAAGCCAATTGCCGCGATCTGCCACGGAGCGCAAGTGCTTGCGGCCGCGGGCGTGCTGGAGGGGAAGAAATGCAGCTGCTACCCGGCGGTTTCGCCGGACGTCACGCGAGCGGGCGGCACCTACGTGGAAGTCGCCATGACCGAAGCGGTGGAAGACGGCAATCTGATCAGCGGGCCGGCGTGGCCGGCGCATCCTGCCTGGCTGGCGAAATTTCTGAGAGCTCTGGGAACGCGGATCGAAGCCTGAGTGCAATTCGGAAGCGAACCAAATTTTCGATTTGCCGCTGCGGGATATTTCATAGCTGTTTTACCCTTCCGAAAAGGCATGGAAGCGTCCATAATCATTTGTTTTGCTAATCCACACTGAGGCGATCTGGGCAACATGGCAAACATCAATGTAAAGAAGGGCGTGATCGGCATCCTGACCGGAGGTGGCGACGTTCCCGGGCTGAATCCCGCGATTCGCGCGGTTACCTTCCGCGCCTTGCGTGAAGGCTACGAAGTCATCGGCATCCGCCGCGGCTGGGCGGGACTGGTGGACATGATCCGCGACGAAAACCACGACAACTCCAATAACTTCCAGCGTCTAACCGAAGACGTTGTGAACCGCGCGGGCCGCACCGGCGGCACCTTTCTGCACTCTTCGCGAACGAATCCCGCGCGCGTCGGAAAGAGCAGCGTCCCGGACCACCTGAAGGGCGAATACAACGCCGAGAAAAACGACCTGACTCCGGAAGTCCTGAAAAACCTGGCATGGCTCGGCATCGAGTACATGATTCCCATCGGCGGAGACGACACGTTGAGCTACGGCGTGCGCTTGTATCAGGAAGGCGTGCGCGTGGTGGCCATTCCCAAGACGATGGACAACGATGTCCCCGGCACCGACTATTGCATCGGCTTCAGCACCTGCATTACGCGCACAATCCAGATGACCAACGCGCTGCGCACTTCCGCGGGTTCCCACGAACGCTTTATGGTGCTGGAAGTTTTTGGCCGCTACGCCGGATTCACTGCCATGCTGCCCACGATGGCCGGTGCCGCGCACCGCTGCGTTATCCCGGAGCATAAATTCAAAATCGATCAGCTCACCGAACTCCTGGTGAATGATCGCAACCGTAACCCCAGCCGCTACGCGATCGTGCTCGTTTCGGAAGGCGCCATGTTCGAAGGCGGCGAGATGGTGTTCCAGAAGGAAGCCGCGGATGCGTTTGGACACAAGAAGCTCGGCGGCATCGGCGATCTCGTGTCCGAGGAGCTCACCGAGCTTTCGCCAAAATTCAACAAGGGCAAGAAGATTGAATGCATCAACCAGAAGCTGGGCTACCTGGTGCGCTGTGGCGATCCCGACGCCATTGATTCCATCGTGCCGATGGCTTACGGCAATCTGGCTTTGGACTTGCTCCTCAACCGCATTCACGGTCGCCTCGTTGTGCTGAAAAACGGCCGCTACGACAACATGCCTATCGAAACCGTCACCGCCACCAAGAAATTCATAAACATCAAGGAACATTACAGCGTGGATCGCCTGCGGCCGGTCTTCAAGAGCTTCGAAATGAAGCCGCTGTTCCTGATGACCAGCGAATTGTCATAGTCCATTCATTGGGTGCGCGGGCAATTCCGCTTGCGCGCCCGGTGTTCTTCCTGCATCCTTACGCTGCTCTTTTTCTGCGACCGCCGCAGGCTTTCGCCAACGAGGGTTTCCATGCCCGAAGCTACTCCCGCAGGCCCCACACCCGTCACCCATCATCGCGCGCTCATCGTCGATTCGAATCCGGAGTTGAACCAGCTCATCACGGGGATTCTCGCGCAGGAGGAGTGGGAAGTGCACCTAGCCGTAAGTAACGGCCTGGCTCTGGAGATGGCCAAGGCGAAGCCTTACGATCTGATTATCACCGGCGAGAAAACCACCGGAATGGAAGACCTCGAGTTGCTCCGCAAGTTGCGGCTCGTCCGTCCCCACACGCGCCTGATCATTCTTACCGATGAGTTCACACCCGGCGATGTATTGGCAGCCATCCGCGAGCGGGCCTTCAGCTATTTCTCGCGCCCCATCGCCAACGAACGCCTCGCGGAGATGATCCGCATTGCCATGTGCGAGCCCTTTTGGGATGACGGCATCGAAGTCCTCTCCGTCAAGCCCAACTGGGTTCGCCTGTGCGTCCGATGCGACCTGCCAACTGCTAATCGACTGCTTCAGTTCTATCGCGAGGCCTCCGACCTGCCCGAAGCCGAAACCGAGGAAGTTGCCGCAGCCTTCCGCGAAATCCTGATCAATGCCATGGAGCACGGGGCGCATTTCGATCCAACGCAGCACGTCGAAGTCAGCTATGTCCGCACAAAGCGCATGATCCTGTGCCGGGTGAAAGATCCCGGCCAGGGCTTCTCGCTCGAAGAACTCCAGCACAGCGCCATCGGGAACCCGGAAGACGATCCGTTCAAGCACATGGAAACGCGCGAGGCCCAGGGCAAGCGGCCCGGCGGGTTTGGAATCCTCATGGCCAAGCGCCTGGTGGACGATCTGATCTACAACGAGAAGGGTAATGAAGCTCTGCTGGTGAAATACCTCGACAAGCCGGCATCCACTGCCCAGTCCTAAGCTCGTTTAGAGTTTCTTTGCCAATGAAAAAGGCGGAGCAAGCCCAAACCGCCTTGCCCCGCCTCTCCGTCCAACCTCGTGGAACCCCTATTGCGATAGCCGGAAGGTCACCGAGATACTCAAGGCTACCGCCACGGGCTCATCGTTTAGGTATGTCGGCTCGTATTTCCACTGCTTCACGGCATCGATCGCTGCCTGAATCAGCAGCGGTGGCCCGGAAACTACATTCATTTGCACCACGTTTCCGTGCTCGTCGAGCACGGCGTCAATCAGCACCGTTCCCGTCATGCGCGTCTGCCGCGCCAGCGCCGGGTAAGTGGGTTCGACGCGATGGAGTAAATGCGGTTCGCGAACGTGTCCTCCGACGCGGACCGGCGCCCTCGATTTCACTTCGGGCGCTTTAGGCGCGTCGGTCGTGGTCCGCACTCCGCCAATCACCCCGCCAAGCACTCCACCCATGCTTCCGCCAGCCACTCCTCCGGGAACGCCTCCGGGTACTCCGCCGAGCCCGGCATCATCGGGAAGCGGTGTTTCCTTGATTTGCGCAATCTTTTGCGGAATCACGGTTGGCGCAAGCAGCTTCCCGGCATTTTCAAACACGCGATGTGCAGCCGGCGCTTTCACCGCGGCTACGGCCGGTGCGGGTGGCGGCGGAGGCGGTGGAGGCGGCGCGACAAGGAATGTGGACGCGAACTGCTTCAGATTGAGGGTGTCCGTGAAATAAAGCCCTGCAAAAACCGGCACTGCCAGAATCGTGGCGTTGAGCAGCAGGGAAATAAGGAAATTCGCGCCTCTCGATCCGCTCATCATGCGATTCGCTTCAATGATCGAAGATTGAAAGCTGCCGTCCGCAAAGTGCTTGTGAGGCGTGGACAACAGTTTGGCGCGTTCGGGTTTTGGTTGAGGAGGCTCGAGAACGAGAGTCTCGACGTGATTTTGTTGTTGAACTTCCGTTTCGGGAGGGACTTCCAGATGTGTGGACGGAGTCATGGCCCTTTCCTCCACACAATTTGGCGCAAGTCCCGTGCCACTCTAGATACGTTTAATAGACAGAAAATAATGGGCTTAGAAGCGTTCGCGACGATCCAGGCACATTCTTGTGAGCCAAGCGGCTCACATTCTCGCGCACCTGCGCCAACTCACACACTTTGCCCCGAAGTGACCCGCATCACGATGAAATACGCCGCAATCGCTGCGGCCAGAGACAATGCGATCATGAGTCGCTTGCGATTCGGTTCCGGCCGGTCTTCCAAGAAATCTCCAATCGAGGAGCTCAGGAAAAAAACCTCCGCGCCAGTTGCCAGGCTTGCGGCCACTTCCACCAGCCCGAACTGGCGAAACAACGCAAACAGAAACGTTGCGCCGCAACTGACAGCACATAGACCGGTGACCCCAATCACGATGAGGTGCGACTTCAGGTTGGGCGTGCCCGCGACGCTGGTTTCCATGCCCCACGTTCTATCATGTAACTGGCTTTCGCGGCCACACATCTTAAGGCCATACTAATCTTTGAGGTGACACTTGGAAACGCGCTCTCTTGGAAAAGGCGGTCCGCAGGTATCCGCGCTGGGCTTGGGCTGTATGGGGATGTCCGAGTTTTACGGCTCCCGGGACGATCAGGAATCCATAGCCACGATTCACCGTTCCATCGAGCTTGGCATGCACTTTCTGGACACAGCGGACATCTACGGCTACGGTGACAACGAGATTCTGGTGGGCGCCGCGATCCGCGACCGCCGCAACAAAGTCTTCCTCGCCACCAAATTCGCCATCCTGCGCGACCGCGCGAATCCCAGCCTGCGCGGTGTCAGCGGCAAACCCGAATATGTTCGCGCCGCTTGTGACGCCAGCCTAAAGCGCCTTGGCGTGGACACCATCGATCTTTATTACCAGCACCGCGTCGATCCGAATACGCCGATCGAGGAAACCGTTGGTGCTATGGCCGAGCTTGTCCGGCAAGGCAAAGTTCGCTATCTCGGACTCTCCGAGGCCTCCGCCGCCACGATTCGCCGTGCGCACGCGGTGCATCCCATCGCGGCGCTGCAAACTGAATATTCGTTATGGTCCCGCGATCCGGAAGATGAAATTCTACGAACCACGCGTGAACTGGGCATCGCCTTTGTCGCCTATAGCCCGCTCGGCCGGGGTTTTCTCTGCGGTCAGTTCCGGAAGTTCGAGGACTTGCCGGCCAACGATTACCGCCGCAGCTACTCGCCGCGCTTCATGGGAGAGAATTTCCAGAAGAATCTGGACGGCGTAGTTCGGCTGGAATCCATCGCCAAGGAGAAAAACTGCACGCCAAGCCAATTGGCGATTGCCTGGGTGCTGGCGCAGGGCAAAGACATTATTCCGATTCCCGGAACGAAGCGCCGCAAATACCTGGAAGAGAACGCCGCGGCCGTGCAGATACAGCTAAGCGCCGAGGATTTGCGGCGCATCGAGGAAGCCGCGCCACGGGGCACCGTTGCCGGCGAGCGCTACGCCGAAGGCGCCATGAAAATGGTTAATATTTGAGAACGATTACTTCCCGCCGGTTCGCAAAGCGGGTAGCACATAGGCCGGCTTCACTTCCTTGCGCTTCGACCAATCGTGGTAGGTGTGGCATTCGAAGCAGCGCGACTCGGCGTGATCAGCGCCCGGGGCATGGCAAGTTTTGCAGGTAGCTAAATTCGGCACCAGAACGTCGCTTGTCTCTTTGCTGGCCAGCGCCCTGGGATGGCAGCCAACGCACGCAAATCCACGATGCGCATCGTGATCAAACCGCGCGTGCGGTATCCAGCGCTGCGTGAGTTGCGCGGGCGCCACGCGTGGCAGATCGCTGCCGGGCACTGTGCTCAGCGCGTGACACTGCTTGCAGGTCTTCCGCCACAGCAACTCTTCCGCGTCTGCCGTGCGCTCGCCCACCCACTGCGCTGGCGTCAGCACGCGCACCTCCGGCGGAATCGGCTTGCCCGTCAGGTCGCGCTTCGGGTCGCGCACCACGCGCACTTCCCCGGGATGCGCCGCGATATACTCCTGGAACTTCTTCAGCAGAAAGGCATGAACCACTTCCGGCGTGTCGTGCGGCACGCCGATATCGAAGCGCTTGTCAAAGGTCAGCAGGTGGCAATCGGAGCATGCCGTCGCGAATCGCACCGGGGCCATGTAAGCGCGGGGCATCACGTGCCGGGGTTGCAGTGAACCGGCATTCACCGGCAGCAGCACATCCTTATCTTCGTATGTAACCTTCGCGTCCACGTACGCCGAGTCGGCATACGGCCACGAACTCCGGTAACCCTCCGGCCGGTGGCAATCGCTGCATTCCATCTGCACGATCGGCCCATTCGGTCCGCGGCGAATCGGCTTCATGTGTACAAAGTGATTCAGCAGAATCGTGCCGGGATCTCTTGCGCCCGGACGGTGCGCCCCAACTTCCGGATGGCCATCTTCCAGCGTCCGGATATGCGCGTAGGCGGGCAACGCACCGGCTGCCACCTTCAAGTCGGAGTGGCATTCCGAACAACTAATGTTGCTCGACTCCACAAGATTTATGCGGCCACGGTGTTCCACGTGGCAGACCGCACAGGCCGGCACGTCCGCCTTCACTTGCTCCTGGTGGTGCACCGGGCCGTCGTGACAGGCCAGGCATCCCGCGTCAGCTGCTTTTGCGCTGAACGCGCCCGCCTGCTCCACGTGGCAGGCCTCGCAATGGCGCTCCAGCACGGCGTGCGCGTTGCTCATACGTCCGCTCGAATAGACGCGCGAGTCCCGCGAAAATCCGCGCCATGCAATCCAGCCCAGCGCCAGCAGCGGCGCCAGAATCAACAGGAACAAACGCACGCGCTTGAACAGCGTAGGCCGCTTGAAATAGTTCAAGTCGATGCGCTGCGCGACGCTCTTGGTTGTTCGAGTTCGTGCCAAGCTCTATTCCACCCTGATTGACCTGTCATTCCGAGGGCGGTTTATGCCCGAGGAATCTGCTTTTGCACGATGGCCAAGCAAAAGCAGATTTCTCGCCTCGCTCGAAATGACAAACCAATTCCTAAAATCAATACCGTAACGCCATCACCGCATGAACCGCCCCCAGCAAAATCAGCGCCAGCGACAGCGGGATATGGACCAGCAGCCACCCGTGCAGCCACCGGTGCAACAATTCCTGGCGCATCAACTGCCGCGTCTCGTTGCAAATATCCAGCAAATCATCCAGCGCGGGATGTGCTACCGGAGGCATCACGCGCCGCAAAGCCGCAAACGCGCTCTTCGCGCGCTCCGGATCGCCGAGGCGGTGCCGTTGCCAGAAAGGCGCTTCCAGAAACGCGCGCACCTCCGAAAAATAGAAGACGCGCAGCGGCTTGCTCTCTTCTTCGCTCAGCAGCACAATCTCCGGCGCCATGGCCACCGCCGCGCTCGCTCCCGCGCTTACGGCCGCGGAAGTCCGCAACGGCGCCGCTGTCGCCGCAATCGGGCGCAGCGCCGTAAAACCTCCCGCTCGCTGCCCTTCATCAATTTCTTTCACTAGCCCCAGCCGTCCACACACGTTTTCGATCAGCTTGTCCGCTTCCATGCGCAGCGCCCGGCGCACGTTTCCGATTTCGTCGTAGATCGTTTCCAGCGGCACTTCGCGGGTCATCTCGTTGGGCACAAAATGCTGCAGCGCCGCGCCGTAAACGCCGCTGCCCACAACGATGATGGTCAGCCACATCAGCACGCGCGTCAGCGTGCCTCCGAAATGAAAGCCGCCGTGAAACAGAATCAGCGGCAGGCTCAGCAGGCCCAGCCACAAATGCCCGCGCATCCACGCCTGCGCGCGTCCCAGCCGCCAGGTTGGCACGCGCTTCCTGGCTCCCAGCAACGCCGCAAAAATCATGAACGCGAAACCCAGGACGCCGAAGACCAGGCCCATGAAGCTGCCGCCGCTCGGCCCGGACGGCGATTGCGAAACGTAAATTACGTAGGCGATCGCGCTCACCACCAGGATCACGAGCGACGCGGTGGCCCAGTGACGGTGTGACTGGTCGATTCTCATCGCCTCATCCTCACCGGGCACCGTCCTGGCCGATCATTTGCCCGAAGAACTTGCGCGGGTCCACGCGGTGCGCCGCATCGTGCGGGCACGCGTAAACGCAACTTGGTTCCTTCAAGTGCGTGCAGAGATCGCAGGAAGTCGCCTTCTGCTTGACCACCGCTTTCTTGCGCCCAAAGTTCTCCGGATCGTCGGCCATCACTTCAAAGGGATGCAAATTGATATTGCCGTAGGGGCAATTGCGCGCGCACAAGCCACAGCCGATGCACCAGTCCTCGATAATCACTTCCAGCGAATGGCGGCGGCGAATCGAGCCCACCGGGCATCCGACCATGCACAGCGGATCGCGGCATTGCCGGCAGGAGGTGGCCACCAGATAGTTTTCGAAGCGCAAGCCATCGCGCACCAATCGGGTCACGCCGTCATGCGCGTCCGCGCAGGCGTTCACGCAGGCATCGCAGCGCGTGCAATTCTGCAAATCCAGAACCAGCAAACTTTGCGCTTCCATCAGCCCCTGCGAGAGGAATTGGTCGAGCGGCACGCGCTCCAGCATTTGCAGACGCTGTTCGTTGGCGGCGCGGCGCTCTGCGGCGACTTTTTCGAGTCCCGCCCGGATATTCGGGAAGCGCGCCACCATCTCGCGGAAATCGTCGCCGGAAATCTTCACCACCTCCACGTGGTCCAGCGCTGTGCAGGTTGCTGTGCGAAATCCCCCGCCCAGCAGCCCGATCTCACCGAAGTAGTCGCCGCGCGAAAGATAAGCCAGCACCAGCTCGCCGCCGGGGTACTCCTCGGTGATTTTCACGAAGCCGATGCGCACCAGATAAAAGCAGTCCGCCGGATCGCCTTGCCGAGCGATCACCTGCCCGGGCGCATAGCGAATCAAATCCACGCTTTCTTTTAAGTGTTCGATGAAATCCGGCGAGAGTTCCGCAAACATGGGCACGCCACGCAGATGATTTTCCAGCGCGCGCCGCCGGTAGTTCTGGTCAATCTGCGCGCGAAAGGTTTTGTTCTTCTGCATGATGTCGAGCACGTTGCGCAACATCTCGTACGCCACGACATCACTCTCCGCGCGCACCGTCGCCGACCGCGGATAAAAATTCATGCACGTCATTTCGCCAAAAAGATCGCCAGGGCCGAGTTCCGCGACGGGATTCCCGTAAGCCAGGTCCACGGACGCATCGATCGGAATGGTGCGATCGTGGGTCTCTTCCGAACGCTTGTCCTGTTCGCGCCCGACCAGCGAACTCTTCAGCCGCTTGAAGAAGCCCACCGCGCCGCCCTCGGTCTTCACGTGCGCGATCGGCGTGGAAATCGAAACCTGCGCCTTACCTTCCAGGATGAAAAACGCAGTAGAGCCAAAATCGCCTTCGCGGCAGATTACTTCGCCTTTCCGGAAATGCCGCCGCACGATCGCCCCGCGATTCAATTCCAGGAATGTGCCGGAAACTCCGGCAAACACCGGCAACTTGTGCAGTTCTTCGGATGTCAGCGCCGCGTCGGCGCCGCTCGCCAGCGCCGTGCCCGCTACGCCCTTATTCGTCAGCGCTCCCGTAGGACACGAAACCATGCACTCGCCGCAGGAAATGCAGGTGGAATCGCCCATCGGCGCGTTCAGATCGAACGCGATGCCTGCGGAATATCCTTTGCCCATGCGCCCCAGCACGAAGTTGCTCTTGATTTCGTCGCAACCGCGGATGCAGCGGTCGCACAGGATGCAGGCGTCATGGTCCACGGCGATGGCCAGCGACGAATCGTCGTGACCCCGCGAGAGGGTGCGCTTCGGGAAGCGCGATGCGCTAATTCCCGCTTCCTTCGCCAATGTTTCCAGTTCGCAGTCGCCGGAGTGCTGCTGCCGCGCGCAGGGCGAAGGATGATCCGCCATCAAAAGTTCCAGCAGCGTTTTTCGCGCCGCGAGAACCTTCTCGGAATTCGTCTGCACCTTCATGCCGGGTTCGACCGGCCGCACACACGCCGCGCCCAGCACGCGCGCGCCGGTGTCCACCACACACAGACGGCACACGCCAACAGGCGTCTGGCTCTGCAAATGGCAAAGCGTGGGAATCGTGACGCCGTTCATCCGCGCGGCGTCAAACACCGTCGTGCCTGGCGGCACCTGCACGGTTTTCCCGTCAATCGTCAGTTCGATCAAACCCGCGGGCGTCATGGCCGTATCCCTACGCGCGGTAGTTCCGCCAGACGGTTCGCCGCCGAGAAGCAAATTCCACTGGGACATTCGCCGCGCAACGCGTGCGCTTCCACTTCTTTTCTAAAATGTTTCAGTACGGACTGAATTGGCGCCGGCACGATCTGCCCCAGCCCGCAGATCGAAGTCTGGCTCATGGCCGCCGAAAGGTCTTCCATCAACTTCAAATCCGCAGCGAATTGCGATTCACTTACAGCGCCCTGCGTCCAACGCGTAATCAATTCCACCATTTTCTGCGAACCCATGCGGCACGGGACACACTTCCCGCACGATTCATTGCGATAAAACTTCGTGGAGTTCAGCGCCATGTCCAGCATGCAGGTATCTTCATCGCAAACCACTATCGCGCCCGACCCCAGCATTGACCCGGCATCCGCCAGTGCCTTGAAGTCCAGCTTCACATCCACCAGTGAAGCCGGCAGATAGCCCGACGAAGGCCCCGAAGGCGCAAATGCCTTTAGCTTCTTCCCGCCGCGAATTCCTCCCGCGTGGCCGAAAATCACATCGCTCATCGAAGTGCCCATCGGCACTTCGAACACGCCGGGATGCTCCACCTGGCCGCTGACACCCACAAATTTCAGCCCGCGCGACCCGCCCACGCCCGCGTTCTTGAACCATTCCACGCCGCGTGCCAGAATCTGCGGCACATTGGCGAACGTTTCCACGTTGTTGATCACGGTCGGCTTCTGCCACAAGCCAAGCTGCCCGGGAAACGGCGGCTTGTTCCGCGGTTCCGCGCGATGTCCCTCAATCGCTTCAATCAGCGCGCTCTCTTCGCCGCAGATATAACCGCCGGGACTCACAAACACTTCCAATTCGAAATCCAAATCGCTGCCGAGAATCTTTTTGCCTAGCACCCCGGCTTTGGCGCAACGCCGCAACTCCTCGCCAAAAATCTCTTCCTGCAGCGGATATTCGTGGCGAATGTAGAAAATCCCCTTCTTCGCGCCGGTCACCAGCCCGGCAATCGCCATGCCTTCGATCACCAGATGCGGCAGATGGCTGATGATGAAGCGGTCCTTGATCGTGCCCGGCTCGCTCTCATCCGCGTTGCACACGATGTATTTCACCGGATCGGCTTGTTTGCGCACCAAATCCCACTTCATCGAAGTGGGAAAGCCCGCGCCGCCCATGCCCCGGAGTTCCGCCTCTTTCAGCAGCGCCAGGACGCCGTCCCAATCCTTGCTCGTCGCCAGCTTCCGCAGCACACCATACTTCTCGCCATCGCCATAGGGATCGGAAGCGCACGCCACCCGCGCCACATGGGGATGCTCGGCTTGCGGATGATCGCCGCGCATTGCCAGTCGCGCGAGGTCTTCCACCTTGTCGGCGCTCACATGGACGTAAATCTCGTCGTTCACTGCCACGGCCGGAGCCTGGTCGCAGCGGCCCAGGCAGCTCACATCCTTCATCTGCACATCTTCCGGCCGCAAGCCCGCAAACCGCCGCCGCAATTCCGCCCGCAATTCGCAAGAGCCGTTCAGATGGCAGCTCATGTCGTCGCATATGCGTACTTCGGCCTTCGCGGGGGGCGTCAGGTGAAAATGAGGATAGAAACTGGCAACGCTGTGAATCTGGTAAAGGGGGGTTTGCGTGCGTTCGGAAAGGGCTTCGAGTTCCGCCTTGGGCAGATACCCGAAACGCAGTTGGATGGCTCGCAGTTCGTCGAAGATCACGGGGTCTGGTCTCGTGAAACTGCGCCGCATTGCGCACAGCCCGGCGCATTTCCGGGAAATCGTTACCTCGCATACTAGGTGGCCAGCGCCGAGTTGTAAATAGCCACGTTGGGAAGGGACGCACGCCACTCAGGCACGTGCCTACTTCCTTCGTGCTGCATTCATCTCGCCCGTCGCGAGGCGAAAGGCGCGCTATTTCTTGGCTGGCTGCGCCGTCGGCGGCTGAATGCCGTTCAGCCGCAAATACATGGCTGCGGTGCTGTAGTGGTCGGCCCCGCCACTTGACAAAATCAGCGCGGCCATGGCGCGAGGCGCCTGGAAGCGGCCGAAGAAATCCATCATATCGCCCATCTTGTCGTCAGTGAGGTTCGCCAGCGTGGAACTGCAGAAATCATAAGAGGCTTTCGCAGCCGCTTGCAGTTTTTCCTTAGCGTCGGTTTCCTTGACTTCGTCGGCCTTCGGCGCGGGAACATCGGCGATCTTCGAGCACATGTTGTAGTTAAATTCGACGACATGAACCACCAGGTGCCCGAAGCTGCTCTGATCCGGCGTCGGTTTATATCCGAACTTGTCCGCGGGCATGGCGTCGATGGCCGCCATCATATTTTTCATCTGCCGCGGAAAGAGGATGCGCGCCGAAGCGGCCACCGGGTCTTTCGCGGGTCCCGCGGCCTGCGGTGGCGTGGACTGAGCGTTTGCAAGGCTGACCGTGGCGCAAAGCAGCAATAAAGTCAGAAGTACAGTTTTCATGGAGCGATTCCCTCGTTTCGTTGGACGGGTCGGTGAGCTCGTGGAGTACCGGTTTCCAGCAGGCCCGAACCGCCATTCATCATACACTTCTCCTTCGATGACGCCCATTGCCAATCCGCGATTCCTTCGCCCTGAAAAATTTCCACGTAAGAAACCAGCGATACCATTGGCTGGTGTTGACTTACCGGCCTCCCGGACGTTATAAATCTTCAGCACTTTCGCGTATCCCGCATGGGAATTCACCGCAATCCATCGTTCGCTCGCGCCGCATTCTTCCTCGCGGTCTCGTCGTTGTGTTTGTTCTCCGCGCATTGTGCCTCCACCGATACGCCGGAGCCCATCAAGTACATCGGCCCCGGCTCTTGCGCGGCCACCAGTTGCCACGGCAGCGTGAAGCCCGTGGCCGGCAGCCGTATCCTGCAAAACGAATACTCCACCTGGATCCTGCAAGACAAGCACAGCCGCGCCTACGCTGCCCTCACCGGCGAAGTCGGGGAACGCATGGCGCGCATCCTGAAGTTGGGCCAGAAGGCCGAAGAAGCGAAGAAATGCCTGGATTGCCACGCGCTCTACACCACTCCGGAACAGCGTGGCCGCCCCTTCGAACTTGCTGACGGCGTTTCCTGCGAAAACTGCCACGGGCCCGCTTCGGGGTGGCTCGGTCCACATACCACCAAGACTTGGGCGCACAGTGACTCTCTAAAGCTCGGCATGATTGACACCCGCGACGTGCGCGCGCGCACCGACCGCTGTCTGCAGTGCCACCTCGGCACCAAAGACAAATTTGTTGACCACGAAATGATCGCTGCCGGCCACCCGGACCTTTACTTCGAACTCGATTCGTTCTCCGCCGTAATGCCGCGCCACTGGAAAGTCCCGCGTGAATCTGAACCTGGGAAGCCAGTGGAAGACGGCACCTGGGCGGGTGTTCGCGATTGGAGCACCGGGCAGGCTGTGCAACTTCGCGCTGAGATGGACCGCCTCGTCTGGCGCGCCCGAAACGAGCGCTTCGATAAAAAAGACGTCTGGCCCGAATACGCCGAGCTTTCTTGTTTCGCTTGCCACCACTCATTGGGCCCGGCAAAAGACAGTTGGCGCCAGGAACACGGTTACGAAGGCCGCCGCCCGGGTGATCCGGCGTGGAACTCTTCGCGCTATGCCGTTTTCCGGTTATTGGCCAAGCAGATTGATTCGGCGAGTGCGCAGGAATTAGACAAGCAGCTGCTCACCGTCTCCACCGAAATGAGCAAGCTCAACCCGGATCGCCAGGTTGTGGCCACGGCCGCCTCCGCTGCGGCTCCCTTGGCACAGCAGATTGCCGACCGGCTGGCGGGCATGCAATACGATCAGGCCATCACCCTGCGCATGCTGCAGCGCATCGCCGATGACGCCGAGAACATCTCCCTTGCCGATGAGCGCGCCGCCGAGCAAGCCGCCATGGCTCTCGATTCGCTTTATATCGCCTACGCGAAGGACACCAAGCCGGCCAATGACGCTGAAGTTCGCGCCGCCATCAACCAGCTATTCCAGCAGCTTGAAAATCCCTCGGCCTATAACGCCGACCAGTTTGCCGCTGCCCTGCGCCGCATCCGCCCGATGTTCCACTGAGTCGACATGAAGTTGTCATCCCGAACCCCGCGTCTTTTGCAGGGTGAGGGATCTGCTTTCGTTTCCAACCGCCCGTCCACACCAAGCCGGCGAATCTCAACTGAAAATCTTTTCAGTCCAAATTTATCCTTGGTATCACTCCGCGGTGCTAGCGTAGAACGCGTCCAGGATATACATTTTTGCTGAGGGGAAATCCGTTATGAAAGCACCTTCGAAACACCTGCCGTTTCTTGTGCTCGGGCTTACATTGCCGTTCGCGTTGACGCTGGTGAGCTGGAAGTCCAACGCCAATCCCCCGGACAACGCCCAAAAAGACGCCGTCCTGATCGGCGCGGGCGATATTGCGGATTGCTCGGATCTCTCCGGCGCCGAAGCCACCGCTAAATTGCTGGAGGCCAATCCCGGCACGGTAATGGCCCTGGGTGACCTCGCCTACCCCGATGGCTCGGAAGAAAACTTCAAGTGCTACGACCGTACCTGGGGACGCGTCAAGAGCCGCACCCGCCCGGCCGTAGGCAACCACGAATTCCACTCCAAAGGCGCTACTTACTACTTCCAATACTTCGGCGCTGCCGCCGGTGATCCCAAAGCCGGCTATTACAGCTATGAATTGGGTTCCTGGCACATTGTTGTGCTGAATTCCGAATGCAAAGAAGTGGGCGGCTGCGAAGCGGGCTCCGCGCAGGAAAAATGGCTCCGCGAAGACTTGGCCGCCCATCCCGTGCCTTGTACGCTCGCTTACTTTCACAAGCCACGCTTCAGTTCAGGGTTGAATCATGGCGACGATAAGGAAGTCACGCCACTCTGGCAGGCGCTCTATGATTACAACGCGGAACTCGTCTTGAATGGCCACGATCACGACTACGAGCGTTTCGCCCCGCAGGACCCCAACGGCAAGGCCGATCCTAAGCGCGGCATTCGCGAATTTGTTGTCGGCACCGGCGGCAAAAGTCACCGCGAATTCGGCCTCACGAAACCCAACAGCGAAGTCCGCGACAATACCGCCTACGGCGTCCTGAAGCTCACCTTGAAACCCACCGGCTATGACTGGCAGTTTCTCGCGGAACCCGGCAAGACCTTCACCGACTCGGGGTCTGGCAGTTGCCACTAGCAAGAAAGATGTAACGAAGTAAGGAGGTACTGAAATAACGACAAAAGACGGAATTCTCTGGCTCTTGCTTCACTTCTTTACATCTTTACTTCGTTCCTTCATTCCTTCGTCGGGTGCGCTAAAATAGAGCCTTCCGGCCATTGCATCCATGAACCGTCTGGAACACTTCTTCTGCTCCACTTCGCTGTGGCAGCGTATGACCCACCGGTATCTGCTTCCCTGGATGCTGTCCGGCACGCGATTGGGCGAACACGTTTTGGAAATCGGCGCCGGCTACGGCCCAGCCACAGGTAAGCTGCTCGAACTCGCCCCGCGGGTCACGGCGCTCGAATACGATCCGCGCGCTCTCCGGCGCCTCAAGGCAAGCCACAAGCAAGCGCATTTGATGGCCCTTTGCGGGGACGCCGCCATGCTCCCGTTTGCCGATGAGTCTTTTTCGTCCGCGGTCGCCATTCTTGTGCTGCATCATCTGAAGAGCAGGGAATTGCAGGACCGCATGTTTGCCGAAGTCCATCGCGTCCTGCGGCCGGGCGGCTCCTTTTTTGCGGCGGAAATTACCGATGGCTGGCTGAATCGTGCCGTGCATTACAAAAGCACGTTTACGCCTGTGGCGCCAGCTTCTGCGTTTACGCGGCTGACCGCGGCAGGCTTTTCTCGTGTCTCGGTGGATTTTCGCCGTGGCAGTTTCCGCATCCGTGCCCGCAAGGCTGCCGAAGCTTCCGCGCCTGCCGCTGGCGCGCTGGCCCGCTCAGCGATTGCCTAACGGGTGGCCTAGTTCACTGTGGGTCTGAATCACCCGCAAAATCGCGTCGCGGGAAACGATCCCCACGATATGCGCCGAACCGTCTTCGCCGTGGCTCACCACCGGCATCTGGTTCACGTCGGCGGCCATCAGCCGCTCCAGCAGGCGAATTAGCGGCTCTTCCGGCGCGGCCCAGATAATTTTGTCGCGCGGCACCATCACTGCCTGCACCGAGTTCATTGTCCATTCGTCGCGCGGCACCTGATTCAGCGCAGTCACGTTCATCATTCCGGAGAGCCGGTCGCCCATCGTCACGATGTGCACGCGCCGCCCCGTGCGCAGCGCTTCGTTGCTGTACTCCTCCAGGCTCATGTTCGCCGGAATCGTCGGCACTTCCTGGCTCATGACGTCCGAGGCATGCAGCCCGGTCAGCGATTCGCGGATCGTCACTTGCGCCACGCTCATCTGCGCCGCATTCAGCAGATAAAACCCGATCAGCACGTACCAGATTTCACCGTAGTTTCCTCTGAACAGTGAAACCAGCCCATACGCTATCAGCGCATAGGAAATCAACTTGCCGCTGGCTCCTGCAATGCGCGTGGCTCGCGAAAAGTCCTTGGTCGCTCCCCACACGATGGCCCGGAACATTCGCCCGCCATCCAATGGAAATCCGGGCAGCAGATTGAATAACGCCAGAATCGCGTTCGCCCGGGCGAGGTATTCGAGCGGAACGCCGAACTTCTCCTTGCCGGGAAAGAGCAGGCTGAGCCCAAAGAAAACGGCCGCCAAAAGACCGCTGGCCAGGGGACCGGCCACGGCGATATTGAATTCCTGCATCGCCTTCGTGGGTTCACGGCTGATGCGCGCCAGCCCTCCGAAAATAAACAGAGTGATCGAAAGCACCCGGATCTTGTAGGCCTGCGCCACCGCGCTATGCGCCAGTTCGTGCAGCACCACGGACGCAAAAAACAGGATGCTCGTCAAGATGCCGGCCGTCCAGCTCTCCGTGGTGGTCCAATCCGTATGGTCAACTTTGAATACCTGCTCGGAGAGCAGATAACAAACCGCCACGAAGATCAGCACCCAGCTGAAATCGACGAAGATGGGGATGCCCAGGACGCGGCCAACGCGTATTCCTTGTGATTGCGACATTTCTCCTAATCGTACCGCAAATTCTGCATCAGCATCCCTTTACAACTGCATCTCGCAAACACAAGTCCACCTAGCCACCATAAGGATAGCCAGGTGGAGTTGATGGAAGCGGCTTGTCGAGACGAACTGTCAATCCACCCGCAGCAGCAGGCCATCTCCGTTTTTCAGTTTTAGCTTGGGCTTCGCCGACGCCAGAATCATCGTGCCTTCCGGCGAAGTTCTCCCCGCATGCACAATCTGCAAGTATCGGATTCCATAGGTGCCGCATGCATCGCCGGAAAACACCCACAATGCCTGCGGACGGTCATTCCCCTGCATTGCTCCACGGCAACGTGTCCCCGCTTTCGCGCTTGGCTGTACCAGCACCCCATCGTTCACAGACCTCCCGATCACCTTCGAAGTGTCGTCCGCGCTCATTACGGGGCCCTGTGCGCCGTAGACCGTATCTCCCCCGATCTGTTCAGTCGGCAGCCAATTCCCAACATCGCCTTCTCCTGGAGTCTCGATGGGCACACTAGTGTCCAGAATGTCCATAAAACCCGCGATGGCCCGCAGGTTGGTCTGCACGGGAACCCACTGGCCGTTCATTCGCACCTTATCGAATCGCAGCGAAACCTGCTGCAGTTGACCGTTCGCAGCGGGGATCACCTCCACGATGTGGCCCTCCACTAGAGATCCTCTGCGAATTGATGACCCGTTGGGCAAGGGGACTTCCTGGGCGATTCTCCCCTGCAATATTTCTCCCGACTTGCATTTGTCGAATGAGAACGTCGTGCGCAGAACCACGGGGAGAATCGTACCTGCGGGGATTTTGTTCACGGTGGAAGCAGCCGGAGCCGCTGTTGTTGTTTGTGCGCGGAGAGAGGGTGGGCTAGCGAGGGCAGCCGCGAAGAGGAGAACGAAAAAAGTTCCTAACAGTATTGCATTACAGCAGACAGCTTTGTATTTCATAGACGGATCCTCCTGTCGACTAACGCATCTTCACCTCCGTCATTTGATCTATCCTCCTTCCCAGGTCTAGGCCCGGACCTCCAGCGAAATATACGCCTCGGGTTTGTGCAAGGCAATCAAGTCAGACCAGTCGCACCGGGTTGGTTTGGCCCGTTGCGGGAAGCTCTTGCCCGGCTAAAGCCAGGCGGGTACAGCGCTGCTCCCAGGCTGTGGCTTCCCGTACACGGCGCGTCCCCGCTCCCACGCCTTAACTTCTTCAGTCACGACTTAACTCATTTATTTTCAGCATCTAAACTCTGGTCCCCCACCTGCCATTCCCTCCCGCGAAGCCGTACACAGCCCGGCGCACCGAGGAGAACACACATGGAAACGATGCTTGGTTTCGCAGGAGTCGCAGTCATCACCACCCTCGCCCTGTTCACCGCGCTGGCCCTTGAAAGCGCGCTGCTCCACGCCATGCTTCGCCTGATGCAGCCCGCCACCGCTGACCGCCGCCCAATCCGCTTGCAAGTCGCGCAAGGGACGCGCCTCGTGGCTCGCGCGTTTGGCAGCCGCTAGCGGCACCGGCAAAGTTTCCGGCCATCCCCTGAACGAGGCCCGCGCCCGCAGTCGGCTCCTCGCAGGAAAACCGGAGAAGGTACGAAAGGAAAAATTATGTTGGCACTGAAAACTTTACTCACGCTTCTCGGCGTTGGCTTTTTCTCCAGCGCCGCGATTCTGGTCATCTACGACATCGTTATGGCGGCTCGCCTCCGATGGCTCCTCGAGCAAACCAGCGCGGAACCCGGCCAGGAGGCGGCGCTGCGCAAGGCACCGCGCCCTTTCGGGCCGGTACGCTGGCGGCTGGCGCTGCAACTTGCGGCGGCCGGAATCGTGCCGGTTTTGCTCTCCACCAGCATCATTGTGGTTCCGGACGGCACCGCTGGCATTCGCGTCAGCCAAATCTCCGGCGCGCGCCCCGGTACGTTGTATCCGGGAGTGCACTTCGTCACGCCGCTCGTGGATAGCGTGGCGCTCTACGACACGCGCGAGCAGGTTTACACCACGGCGCCGGTCGCCGGTATAAAGGGCGCCAACGAAGTCCTCACCGTGCAGGCTCGGGAGGGTCTCAACCTCGGTCTCGCCGTGAGCGTTCGCTACCGCATCGATCCTTCGAAGCTCTACACAATCCATCAGAATTTGCCGCAGCCAGTGGGAGAACAGGTTGTCGCCCCCGTGGTCTCCTCCACCTACCGGCAGCTCGCTCCAAATTACGTCACCCGCGAAATCTTCGCCCTGAAACGCGAAGAACTCCGCACGCAAGCCGCCGAAATCATCAAGACGCGCCTCGGCACGGACGGCATCGTGGTCCGCGAAGTTCTTCTGCGCGACATTCAGTTGCCCGCTGAGTATGCCAAGGGCCTCGAGGGCCTCTTGCTGAAGGAGCAGGAGAACGAGCGCCTCGGCACCGAACAGGACATCAAGTTCAAGGAAGTCAAAATCGCCGAGCTCGAAGCCGAAGCCCAGAAGTCCCGCGACGTCAAACAAGCCGAAGCCCAAGCGCAAGTCCGCGTCCTGCAAGCCAAAGCCGAATCCGACGCCATGCAGTACACCCTGCCGCTGAAGCAGAAGCAGATCGAGCAGACCAAGCTCGAAGCCGAAGCCCGCAAGGAAGCCACGCTGCAAAATGCCGAAGCCGCCGCACAGGCCAAGATCATTGATAGCAAGGCCGAAGTCGAGCGCCAGCACAACCTCTCCGACGCCGAAGCCAACCGCATCCGCGTCACCGCCGCTGCCGATGCCGAGCGCATGAAGTACGAAGCCGCCGTGCTGAAGCAGAACCCCCTGCTCATCCAGAAGATCATCGCCGAGCGCCTCAGCGACAAGCTGCAAATCATGATGGTGCCCATGGACGGCAAAAACTTCTTCGCCTCCGACGTGATGCGCTCCGCCTTTCAGAACAACCTCAATTCGAACGGTAACGCCGACGCGCCCACGGGCGACGAGAACCCGGATGACCCGGCGCCGGTAGCCACCGCGCAGCACAAGCAGGGCCGCCGCCCGTAAGAGCACGAAGTAAAGAAGCAACCAAGGAACGAATTTCGGAGAGGCGGTTCGAGCAAGGCCGCCTCTCAGGAACGCCGGCCAATACCCCTGTGGGTGGCCCGGACCGCGTCGCTGGAGGAGATGCCATGAGCCAAAAGACAAGCACCGCCGCGCTTGCAAATCGCGAATGGCAATCCCACCGGCGCCGCGCTCCGCGCCACCCGGCCGGCGAAAGAGGAAGTAACGAAGTAAAGAAGCAACGAAATAACGAAACATCAGGAGCTTTCGGACAGGCACGACTCGCGGTTCGCCAGGAGGAAGCCATGAATAGCAACGCAACGAACGGAAATGCACGGACGGTTCGCCAGATTCTACCGGTGATTTTGCGGATTACGTTTTGCCTGGCACTTTGGACGCTGGGCGCCCTCTCGATGACTGTCGTCGAGGCTCAAACGCGCGACCATCGCGCCGCGCAGAGTCTTCCCGTGAATCGTGCGCGTGTTGAAAATCTCCAGCGCTGGGTCAACTCCGGCCACGATACCTGGTGCCGCGATGCCAAATCCGTCGCCACCAAAACCATTCAGCGCGTTTCGCCCGAATTCGCCAATTACGATTTCGAACTCGCTTCGCTGACCACGCAGGACGGCAAATCTTCCGCGACGAAAGCCGTCTACACCTTCCATTCACTCGATGGCCACACTTCTTATCGCGTCACGCTCCGCCGCTTCGCCTGGCAGAACAAATCCGCCGACTCCCCCGCGAACCGCATCTGGGTTCCCGTCCGCGTCGAGACAATCACCCGTGACTCCCTCGACTGAGCAACTCCCATGATTTCCACCAAACAAACAACACACAACCCTGACCTGACACGCCGGGCGGCCCTGACCAAGCCGCCCGGCGCCCTCTTGTTTTTGAGTAGGGAAAAGCCCCCGCTTCGGAAAGCGGCCTCTACAAACGCGGTTGGCAAGGTTCAGCGAGAGAAGGGTGATAGCATTTAGAAGTCGTTCGAGAGGTGAAGATTGCGGCGGATGTGGGCAGGATTTGCGGTGTGTGCGTTGACGATAGGCGCGGCGGTGGCGCAGGCGCAAGGCCCGTCGTGCGCCGACTTGCGCGCGCAAAAAGAAAAAGTCTACGGCTTCCATCTCGCGCAGCTCACCGAAACGCAGATTGACGCCAAGAGCAAAGAAATCGACGCCTATTGGAAGCAGGTGCAATCCTCCGGCCCAGGCGCCGTCGGCTGCCTCAAGCAAATGCTTGCCGAGGAAAAGACCGATCACCTCTTCCAGTTCGACGCCGCCTCTTTCCTTTTCCAGCTCGATAAATCGCCGGATTCGCTCAATGTCGTTAAAGACGCACTGGCCCAGACCGATTTTCAGGAAACCGATCCAGCCAACTATTTGTCTCTGGCGCTCGAACTCGGCCAGCGCGGCGTGGACATTCAGTCCCTGGCCGGCAAGATCCTGCTCTACCCCAACGCTGTTGTGCACATCTCCGAGCATGCTCTCGATCTGGACTCGGATACCGCCGCGCTTTTTCTCTATGGCAGTATGGACCCGAAAAAAGCCAGCGACGCGCTCATCAAACAGCTCCAGGCCGAGCAGCCTTTCGTCCGTGCCGCTGCTGCGCACCTTCTCGCCGAGCAGATGACCGAGCCTGCCTTTCGCACGCTGAGCGCCTGGAGGGGCGTTGCCGACATTCAGGAAGACTACCGCCGCAACGACATTCAAGCCGTGATGAAATACGAAGCTCCGGATGCCCTCAGCCTCGCCCATCCCAAATGGACCCGGGAGCAAGTGTTGCAAACCATTGCCGGCCTGCCGCACACGCGCGCGGAATTTGACGACGTAATGAGCACCAAGGGCGCCGAATTCGACCGCGAAATGCGAGAGAAGCACGCCACGCAGGAAGAACTCGCCAAGGCCGTTGCGGAAAGCGCGCCGATTTACGGCATTGCCGACCACACCGCCTTCCAGAACGCGGCCGTGGCCACATTAACGGCGGACGATTTTGAAACCATTCGCAATGCGCGCCGCAAGGCGCTTTACAACGTCTCCGACGAGAGCCTGTCGGAGTATCTGGCGTATACCCAGATTATGATCCGAATGCTGAATCATCTGGATCTTTACAAGGATTATCGGACGCACTGAGAAGAAAGCAGCGTCGCACGGCGGAGCAAGCGTGGACTCTTCGGCGGAACATCCCAGGACAGAAAATTCGGCACGTTTCTTTGTCGCCTTGGCCTTATGCGCGGCGGCGTTGGCGGCGGGACTCCTGTTCCTGTTTGCTTCGCGGGCCAGCGCCGAAGACAACGCGCTGCAGGACGCGGCCAATCGCCTCGCCGAACGCGTATCCTCCGTTCCCGGATTGAAAGGTCCGCTGCACCTCGACTGGCATGCCGACATAAAATGGACCGAAGGCGAAAGCGAGCGCTGGCAGCAAGCGGTGATAGACGCTTTCGATGATCGCTCGCTGAGCTTCACGCAAGATCCGGCCACACCGGCGCCTTCCCTGGCGGTCTACGCCGAAGAAACGCCGGCGCACGTCGTGCTCACGGCCAAATTTCATCTTGGCGAGCGTGACGAAGTGCGGATCGTTCAAGTTGCCCGCGCCCTGCTACCTCCCGCCGAACTCCCGGTCACGCCCGTGCGGCTAAATCGACAACTGATTTTCGAAAGCTCCGATCGCATTCTGGATGCGTCTTCGTTGTGGAGCACCGAAGGAGGCGGCCTCGCCCTGCTCTTTTATAAGAATTTCGAAGTCGTCGCGCAGCGCATCGATGCCAAAGGCGCCGTACAAAAAGAGATTTCGCTGGCCGCCGCCAATCTCAAGCCCACGCGCGACCCCCGCGGCGAAATGAATCCGCAGGGCAGCTTCGTCTCGGTGCAGCTCTTGGACAAGACCTGCGATTTTTCCTGGGATTCCTCGAAAGACGTGAAATGCCACGCCGATAAGCCCTTGCCGCCGGGCAAATCCCTCTGGCGCCCGCCCACCGGACTGGCCGCGCCCTGCGACGAAAGCGACTGGAAACTCATCATCGCTTCGAGTGAACCCAACGCTCGCGGCGTCTTGCAGGTGGTGCCCGATGGCGCCGCCCTCGGCAGCGATTCCAGCGTGCTCAGCGAATTTCCCGGACCGGTTTTGAATACCAGCGGAGAAGCGAATCTCAATGGAGCGCTGGTCGTCGTCCGGAATTTGCGTACAGGAAATTATGAGGTCTATAAAATCTCTCTGGCTTGTGGCGATTAGACTCGCGCTGGCCGCGTTGATCGGTTCCTCTCTTCTCGCTGCGCCTCCACATTATGGCGGCACGCTGCGCGTCAAGCTGCGTGCCGCCAGCGTCTCCCTCGATCCCCGTGAATGGACACCCGGCTCGCTCTCCATGGCCGAGAATGAAAAAGTCGCCGCCCTCGTCTACGACCGCCTGGTCACACTCGACGACTACGGTAAATTTCAGCCTGCCCTGGCCATGGAATGGACGCATGACGCGTCCTTCAAAAACTGGCAGTTTAAGCTGCGCCCCGGCGCCCGCTTTTCCGATGGCTCGCCGCTCACGACCGCTCATGCGGCCACCGCCCTGCAATCCACGCTGGGCAAAAATCTCGAAGTCAGCGCAACGGACACTAGCGTCAACATCCATGCCCTCCACCCCGCTCCCGACCTCCTCGAACAACTCGCCTCTGGCCGCAATTTTATTTTTCGCGCGCAACTCGATGGCACCTTGATCGGCACGGGCCCCTTCTTTGTCGCGGAAACAACGGCTGCTACTCCCTCGGAAACAAATCCTGCGGCCATCAAGCCCGCGAAAATCAGGTTGCAAGCCAACGAAAATTGCTGGGCTGGCCGGCCGTTCGTGGACTTCATCGAAGTCACCCTGGGCGAACCTCCTCTGCGCCAACTGATGGACCTGCAGATCGGCAAGGCCGACATTGTCGAACTCGCCCCCGACCTCGTCAGGAAAGGCCGCCAGGAAGGACTGCGCATCTGGAACTCTGCGCCGCTTACGCTCGTCGCTCTGCGCTTCGACGATTCGCTTGCTTCCCCGGCTGCCGATCAACTTCGCGAAGCCCTATGGCTCGCCCTCGACCGCGACACCATGGCCAACGTGTTGCTTCAAAGGCAAGCACAGCCCGCGGCTGCCCTTTTGCCGCAGTGGCTAACGGGATATGCTCTTCTCTTTGAGAGTCCCATGAGCCTGGAACGCGCCCGCGAACTTCGCGCGTCGCTTCCGGAAGGCGAGCCGGGTGCGGCACAAGCACTCCGGCTGCATGTGGACGCTCCCGGGGATCTTTTTAAGTTGATGGGGGAACGTGTGGCAGTGAATGCGCGGCAAGCGAATCTGCAGGTACAGATCGCCTCGCCAGGAAATGCAAACGGCTTGTCCTCTGCATTGTCGGCCAGCGCCGATGGCTTGCGCCTGTTTGCCTGGCGTTACGATTCGCTTTCGCCGCACGCTGCGCTTGACGCCATGCTGCGGCAGATGCCCGACGGCACTGAGGTGCCCGCTGCCGCCAGCGATCCCGAACAGCTTTACCTGCAGGAACGCCGCCTGCTCGAAGAGCGCCGCATTTTGCCGCTCGTATTTCTGCCCGACTACGTAGGCATTCGTTCCGGCGTCCACAACTGGAACGCCACGCCGTGGGGCGACTGGCGCCTCGCCGATGTCTGGCTCGAATCCGAAGACTCCTCGCTCGCTAAATCTTCCGTCGCCACGCCACGCGAAAATTCCACGGTCCGCACTCCGGGGGCAAAGCCATGACCTTCCGCACGAAAGTTTTCCTGATTTTCCTGATCACCGTGCTCGCCTCGGTGTCCCTGGTGGCTTATGGAGTCACCCACTACACGCAGCGCGCTTTCGAAGAGATGGATGGGCAGCGCACCCAGGCCTTGGAAGTGCAATTCAAAAAGGAGTTCGACCAGCGCGGCGAAACCGTAGTCCAGCAGGTCGAAAACATCACGAATGCCGATATCACCGTGCGTATGGTCCTCGATCTCGCACGCCCCAATGCCGATGCCTCTCTTTATTTGCATGACGCCAACGGCGCCGCGCAAAGCCACGGCCTCGATTTCGTTGAATTCGTAAACTCCGATGGCACGCTCGTCTCTTCCGCTCAATATCCCGCGCGCGTCGGCTATAAAAACGACTGGGTCACTTCGAACAAGAACTGGGACTCAACCGGAGCATTCCTTAAGCGCGAAGAGCTCCCGGACGGCGTCGCGCTCTCTCTCACCGCCGTGCGCACCCAGACCGTTGGCGACAAAACCGCCTACATCATTGGGGGCCGCCGCCTCGACAAGAACTTCCTCGCCACGCTCGAGCTTCCCGCTGGCATGCGCGCGCTCCTCTACAGCAATCTCGATTCCAGCTTTGTTCCTACCGATTTGAGCGACGCCGGAGGGGCGGTCGCGCAAGCCGACGAGTTTCGTCCGCTCATCGAACAGATTCAGAAGCACCCGCAAGATACGCTCAAGACGATCGCCTGGAACAACGATCCGGCCAGCGCCGAAACGTTCCACGCCAGCCCGCTTCTCGGCCGCAACGGCGAACTCCTCGGCGTCCTTCTGCTCGGAAGTTCGGCTCGCGAACTGGTTCTCCTGAAGCGCCAGATTTTGAAAACCGCCGCCGCCGTTGCCCTTGCAGCGCTGCTGATTGGCTTGCTGGTGAGCTGGTGGATTTCGCGCCGGATCACGCGTCCCGTCGAGGAGCTTGCCAATGGCGCCCGCGATGTTGCTTCCGGCCGCTGGGACACGAAAATCGACGTAAAAGGCAGCGACGAAATCGCGCAGCTCGCCAGCGCCTTCAATGAAATGACCGGCACGCTCGCGGCTCAAAAGGAAAAACTGGTGCAGACCGAGCGCGTCGCCGCCTGGCGTGAACTCGCCCGCCGCCTGGCCCACGAGCTCCGCAACCCGCTCTTTCCCCTGCAAATCACCGTCGAAAATCTCCAGCGCGCCCGCCAGTTGGGCCCGCAGCAGTTCCAGGAAGTTTTCAACGAAGCTACCGCCACGCTAAAGGCGGAGCTTTCGAATCTCAACACTATCGTCGGCCGCTTCAGTGATTTCTCGAAGATGCCCGCGCCGGAATTCTCCAAGGTCAATGTCAACGAGGCCCTGCGCGACGCCGTCCGGCTCTTCGAACCGCAATTCACAGCCATTGGCAAGCCGCACATCGCCACCGAATATTTCCTCAGCGATTCGTTGCCGGAAATTGAAGCTGACTCCGATCTCCTCCACAAGGCTTTCCAGAACCTCGTCCTCAACGCCATGGACGCCATGCCCGCGGGTGGCACGCTTTCCCTCCGCAGCAGCGATGCCGGCGAATCCGCGCGCATCGAGGTCTCGGACACTGGCAAGGGCCTCACGCCCGAAGAGTGTTCTCGCCTTTTTACGCCCTATTACACGACCAAGCAGCAGGGCACGGGCCTGGGCCTCGCCATTGTGCAGTCGGTTGTCAGCGATCATCACGGCACCATCTCCGTCTCCAGCGAAGAAGGCCACGGCACAACGTTTCGTATCGAATTGCCCAAGCGCCAAAGCGACATGGCCGTAAAAAGGAAATCGGAAGCGCCTCCTGCTGAGCCGCTTTCCGAACGCGCCGCCACCGCCACCGACTGACGTTTGTAGCGGCCGTCTTCTGAGGCGGCGCTATTCGGTTGCGTTCTCTGGTGTTGCCACGAAAGGATTCCGTGCCCCGCAAAGCCCATCTCCTCCTGATCGACGACGACCCCAACACCCTGGCGTCGCTCGCCCGCGCTTTCCGTCTTGCCGGCCACGAAGCCACTGTCTGCGACAACGCCAACCGCGCCATCGAACTTGTCCGCACCGAGCGCTTCGACCTGATCCTCTCCGACGTTGTCATGCCCGGCAAAACCGGCATGGACCTGCTCGAAGAATTGAAAAAAACTGGCGTGCAAACCCCCATTGTCCTCATCTCCGGCCAGGCCAATATCGAAATGGCCGTCAAAGCTACACGCCTCGGCGCCCTCGACTTCCTCGAAAAACCTCTCAGCACGGACAAGCTGCTCCTCACCGTCGAAAACGCGCTCAAACTCTCCCGGCTCGAAGACGAAAATCGTGAGCTCCGCCATCGTCTCGGCAAACACGAACTGGTTGGCTCCGGCCCCGCGATGAAAAAACTCCTCGCGCAGATCGAACGCGTCGCCGCCAGCGAAACCCGCGTCTGCATCCTCGGCGAAACCGGCACCGGCAAGGAACTCGTCGCCCGCGCCATCCACGAAAAATCTCCGCGAAATGAAAACGCCTTCATCACACTGAATTGCGCCGCCGTTCCCGCTGAACTGATCGAGTCCGAACTCTTTGGCCACGAGAAAGGCTCCTTCACCGGAGCCGCCGGCCGCCACATCGGCAAATTCGAACAGGCCGAAGGAGGCACGCTCTTCCTCGACGAAATCGGCGACATGCCAGTCACCATGCAGGCCAAGCTTCTCCGCGTCCTCGAAGAAGGCGAAGTCGAGCGCGTCGGCGGCGAAAAACCCGTCAAAGTCAACGTGCGGGTAATTGTGGCCACCCACCGCAATCTCGAAGAGCTCATAAAGAAAAACGAATTCCGCCGCGACCTCTTCCACCGCATCTACGTTTTTCCGTTGTTTCTGCCGCCGCTGCGCGAACGCCCTGAGGATTTTCCCGATCTCGTCGCTCATTTCTCGCGCCAGGTGGCCGCGCAAAACGGCTGGAAGGAAAAACTCTTCGCGCCCGATGCCATCGCCGCGCTCCGCCAGTATTCCTGGCCCGGCAATGTCCGGGAACTCCGGAACGTTGTGGAACGCCTCGTCCTCCTCTCCGCCGAAGAAACAATTACCGCCAACGATGTGAAACTCGCTCTCCCCGCCAGCGATTCCACAGCCCCCGCCACCGTATCAGGGGAAACGGGGCAGGGAACTCTCCTCCAGCGCACCGAATTTTTCGAACGCGAAGTGCTCCTTGCCGAACTTCGCCGCCACAGCTTCCACATGACCAACGTCGCCCGCGCCCTCGGCCTTGAGCGCAGCCACCTCTATAAAAAGTGCCAGCAACTCGGCATCGATCTGCAATCCCTCCGCAAGCCCGAGTAAGAAGTACCTGGCGCACGCCACCAGCACACCCTAATAGGCTTTTAAACTGCTAAAAATAAAACGCTTATTGTTAGATCCGATTTTGCTTGACAAATTACATATTGCTATATAGAAATAGCATATCGCAATAATGCTTCGCTCCTCGAAAGGCGGCCCCACATGACTCTCGGCGACAAGCTTCGCTCACTTCGGGCGATTGAGGGTTCTTTGCGCGGACTTGGCCGTCCCATGACGCAATCCGAGCTGGTGGACGCCATGAAGCAGGAACTGGGCCAGGGCCTCAGCCAGGCCTATGTTTCGCAACTAGAAAGCGGCGCGCGTCCGCACATGACCCACACGTCCCGCGATCTGCTGGCCCGTTTTTTCCGCGTCTACCCGGGATTCCTTGTGGACGACCCGGAAGGCTATTCGCGCGAACTGCAGTCGTCCCTGCGCATGGAAGATTCCACGATTGACGCCTGGCTCTATGCCGGAGCCGACCAGTTCAGCGCTGACCCAGAGCTGGAAAAAGCGCTCCTGGCGATTGCCGAAGTCAGCGACTCTCGCGGCGCGCTCCTGCTCCTCGGTGAAATTCTTCGCACGCCTGGCTTGGCCGAGCGCCTCAGCGAAGTTCTGCAACCCGGCGCGATCACGGGTTCGGGCCATCCGCCGCCGTCACATAACTAGCCGCAACCACGAACCACTCTCACGAAACCACGATTGTTTCCTTCGAGCGACCGGCCTTCACCGAGGGTGAAGATCTCGCTCCGCGAGGTGACCTATGACTTGGTCTGACTTGTATCTGCTCTGCTTCCTGGTGGGTTTCTCGCTCAGCGTCCTGTCGTTCATGTCCGGCGCTTTGCATCTGCACCTGCCTTTCAAATGGCACCTGCCGTTTCACGGCGCACACGGACATCACGGAGCCGGCGCGGGACACGCCGCAGGTGGACATGCAACCGGCCAAATGCATCTTTCGAAATTCAATGCGTCCACGATCATGGCTTTTCTCGCCTGGTTCGGTGGAACAGGCTATCTCCTGACGAAGCATTCCAACCTCGTCGCTCTGGCGTGTCTTAGCGTGGCCGTTTTCGCGGGTCTCGTCGGTGGCTGGATCGTCTATCGCTTCATGTACCGGCTGCTGCAAAACCGCGATGCCGAGCTGAATGAGTGGGACTACCGGCATGAAGGCTCCGTTGGCAAGGTCAGCATCTCGATTCCTGCCGATGGCACGGGAGAAGTCATTTTCGAACAGCACGGCATTCGGCGCAGTGCCGGCGCAAGAAGTGACGATGGCTCCGCAATCGAAAAGGGCGCCGAAGTGGTCATCAGTCGCTACGAAAAGGGAATGGCTTATGTCCGCCGTTGGGACGAGTTCACGGCTGAAAAAGTTTGACGGACTGAAGATCGCTGCAAACAGATCCGGTCGGGTAAAAAGGGGAGGTTCCTATGTTTGAGTTCTCGAGTGTGTGGGTCATTGCCGGGTTGATTGTGGTCGGCTTGCTCTTCATCTTGGCCACGGTTGCCCGAATGTATCGCAAAGCGGGTCCGCACGAAGCCCTCATCGTCTATGGCTTCCGCGGCACCCGCATCATCAAGGGCGGCGGCACGATCATCTTTCCGATGGTGGAGCAATGCAAGGAGCTCTCTCTCGAATTGATGTCCTTTGACGTGGCGCCGCAGCAGAGCCTGTATACCAACCAGGGCGTCGCGGTCACCGTGGAGGCGGTAGCGCAACTCAAGGTGAAGTCAGACCCCGTCTCCATCCGCACCGCCGCCGAACAATTCCTCACCAAACGGCCAGAACAACGCGAAGGACTGATCCGCCTGGTGATGGAAGGCCACCTGCGCGGCATCATCGGGCAGCTCACGGTCGAACAGATCGTGAAGGAGCCGGAAATGGTCGGCGGACACATGCGTTCCACCTGTGCCGACGACATGAGCAAGATGGGACTCGAAGTCGTGAGCTTCACGATTAAAGAAGTCCGCGACAAAAACGAGTACATCACCAACATGGGCCGCCCGGACATCGCTCGCATCAAGCGCGACGCCGAAGTGGCCGCTGCCGAAGCCGACCGCGATATCGCCATCAAACGCGCGGAAGCCTCCCGCGCCTCGGCCATCGCCAAGGCGCAAGCCGACCAGGAACGCGTCGCCGCGGAAACCGCCTCCATGGCCAAGCAAGCGGAGGCCGAGCGCGATCTCGACATCAAGAAAGCCAACTACCTGGAAATCAGCAAGAAGGCCCAGGCGCAAGCCGATAAGGCCTATGAAATTGAAAGTAACCGCCAGCAGCAGACCGTCATGCTCGAGCAGGTGCGCATCCAGCAAGTCGAACGCGAAGCGCAGGTGAAGGTGCAGGAAGCCGAAATCGCGCGCCGCGAACGCGAACTGATCGCCACCGTCCTCAAGCAGGCGGAAATCGAACGCCAGCGCATCGAGACCATCGCCAATGCCGAACGGCAACGCCTCATCAGCGAAGCCGAAGGCCGCGCTTCCTCCATCCGCGCCCAGGGTGAAGCGGAAGCCGAAATCATCTTCAAGAAGGGCGAAGCCGAAGCCAAGGCCATGAACATCAAGGCGGAAGCCTTCCAGGAATACAACCAGGCGGCCGTCGTGGACAAGCTCATCACCAGCCTGCCGGAAGTGGTGCGCGCTTTAAGCGAACCGCTCAGCAAGGTAGACAAGGTCACCATCGTCTCCACCGGCAACGGCGATGCCGCCGGCGCCTACAAGCTCACCGGCGACGTCACGAAGATTGCGGCGCAAGTCCCCGCGCTCTTCGAAGCGCTCTCCGGCATGCAGATGTCCGAACTCCTGGGCAAAGTCCGCATGATCGGCGACAAAGCCCCCAAACCAGAGCAACCGTCCGCGAAGTCCTAACCCATTCCGCTGGGCGTTCCGCAAGGAGCGCCCAGCGCCTGTAGTGGCCGGACTTTAGACCGGCCAGCCTTCAGTCCGGCAAGAATTTGCACTAATCCAAAGGGGTGTCTTATGGAGGGTAGGGTCATGAGTCTCACCATGCAGCAGAAGCGCGGTCTTTTCTGGGCGCTGGGCATCGTCACCGTAGCAACGCTGGCGAGCCTCGCCTGGCACCAGATCAACACGCTCCTTGCTCATTGCTTCTCGGTGTTCTGACAGGTAGTGGCCGGACTTTAGACCGGCCAGCACCTTTGTCGCGGCCGCCTCCGAGGCGGGCGCCTTTTATCAACCACGATCATCGCGAGTGGTCGAGGTTCACAAAATTCGGCAATTTGCATTTCGAAAGGAGCATCACCATGGGACTTCTAGAACGCGTCAGTACCTTAATCCGAGCTAATTTGAACGACATGATCGACCGCGCCGAGGATCCTGAAAAAATGATCAAGCAGGTGATCCTCGACATGGAGAATCAATACCTCCAGGTGAAAACCCAGGTGGCCGTCTCCATCGCCGATCAGCACATCCTCGAAAAGAAACAGCGCGAACAGGAAGACACCGCCAAGGACTGGATGCGCAAAGCCGAACTCTCCGTCGAGAAAACCCAGGACGATCTCGCCCGCGCCGCCCTCGACCGCTACCAGACCGCGCAACGTCTCGCGCAGAGTTTTCTCGAACAGGTCAACGACCAGAAAGCCCAGGTGGAAACCTTGAAGAACGCGCTCGTCAAGCTCGAACAAAAACTCGACGAAGCCAAGTCCAAGCGCGAAGTCCTGCTGGCCCGCCATCGCCGCAGCATCGCGCTCGATAAAGCCGCCAAGGCCCAGGTCGCGCTCGGCGAAAACTCCAAGAGCGCCACCTTCGATCGCCTGAAAGACCGCGTCCACCACACCGAAGCCGCCGCCTCGGCCGAAGTGGAACTCCTCGGCGACGACGTCGCCGAAAAACTCAACCGCCTCGACCGCGACTCCGAAGTCGAGCGCCTACTCAACGACCTGAAAGCCCGCAAGGGCCTCCCGGCCTAAGCAGCGGCATCCTCGGGAGGTCCACACATGGCTCGCCCCGTCATTGTTGAGAACTATGACCAGTTCGAGCCTCCGGGCCACTTCCGGGGCATCTTGGAGGAATTGTTGGATTCCATTCCTCCTAGCTATCTTGTGGGACTCAGGACCATCGTACTGACAAACCGATCTGCTCTCACCAGCGACCAAAGGCGGCAGAAAACCTGGAGTCGAAACCACATGGTCCGCTTGGCGGACGCCAGAGGCTGGTATCGAGCAGCGAATAGAACTGCGCCGGCATCAATCTATCTTTGCGTGGATAACATATTGCAGTCGGAGCAACCTGGCAACCACCGTATTCCAGTCATTCGTTACGACGCCCTTGGTACGGTCCTTTTTCACGAAGTTGGTCACCATATCCACAAAGTTCACAAGCCCGAGTTTCGACAAAGAGAAACCGTGGCCGAAGATTGGAGCAAAAAACTCTTTCTGCGTTTCCTGCGTTTGCACTATTGGTACCTGATGCCCCTGCTTTACCCGGTGTCTCTCTACCACCAGCTCTCGCGCCTTTTTCGCCGGAAACACGAGCAACGCAGCATTCCTGTGCAAGAATACAAGGGATGAATCCATGGTTCATCGGCGCGCCTTCCGCGATTGTCGCTGGAGTTGCCGGACTGACCGCTTACGGCGCGGTTCATCCACGCGCCCAGTTGTTTGGTCTCACGGTCTACCGCACGCGTTCCGCCAAGCAATTCGCGCTGACCTTTGACGACGGCCCCAATCCATCCATCACGCCGCAATTGCTCGATCTGCTGGCGAAGCACAACGCCAAGGCAACATTTTTTCTGGTTGGCAAATTTGTGCGCGAGTGTCCCGACCTCACGAAGGAAATCGCCGCACGCGGCCACCTCATTGGCAATCACACCGACACGCATCCGAATCTGTTCTTCTGCGGCCCGCACGAAACAAAAGACCAACTCGTCCGTTGCCAGGAAGCCATCCATCACGCCACGTGGGCTGCTCCGCGCTGGTTCCGTCCTCCGTTCGGTTTTCGCAGCCCGTGGCTGATCGAAATCGCGCAGCGCCACGGCATGCGTACCGCGATGTGGACCCATCTCCCCGGCGATTGGCGCGTCAAGCCACCCGAATGGCTCATCGAAAAAATGAAACCCATAGCCGCATGTGGCACAGGCATTCCTGCCTGTGCACCTGAGCCAGGGCCGATCACCTCTCCTTCCAGCACGGGCCCCGTCATCTGCCTTCACGATGGCGATTACACGCATCAAAACGCCAACCGCCAGCACACCCTCGCCGCGCTCGCCTACTGGCTGCCGCACTGGCGCGACCTCGGCCTCGAATTTGTTACAATGGACGAAACGCTTTAGAAAGCGGGTCGAGGCCGATGGACGAACGCAGTTTTTATACGGAAAAAGAAGAAACACGGAAGGTGAAGCTCGTTTGCCCGAGCTGCCGCGGCGAATTCGAAGCGCCCGTGCGCTGGAAGGTCTGCCGCAAGAAACGCGAACTCCCCCGCGGCGCCGGCGAAGAAGACCGCCGCAAGTTCGCCAAGGCCTCCTCGTACATGGTCCGCCTCGACGACCTCGTCGCCTGCTACAAGTGCCGCAAGCGCTTCGAGCTCACTGGCCAGTCTACCGTCCTTATCAACGACAATCTCGGCGACCCCAGCGTCGACCCGGAAAATTTCGGCAACCGCTAGTAGGGGCGGCTTCAGGCCGCCTTCTTCGTCAGGTAATCAGCAATCAGAACAGCTAACAGAAACCGTCAGAAGGCTCGCAGCTCTTGCAACCTGCTCGCTGCTAGCCTTCATCCCCATCGGTCAACGAGACCCCTAAATCTCCGGATACATCTCAAAAAATGCACTAATCGATTGCCGGAACATCTCCTCAATCTCCTCTTTACTGCCTTCAATCAGGTGCATCGCCACCCGCGCCGTCTTTCCGTTTTTCAGCACCACGGTTGCTTCTTTCACTTCTCCCAGATCATCCACCGGCAGCAGCCGCATTCCATACACCAGCGCCAATTTCGCCATTCGACGTCTCCCCTCAATCCATCTGAGGTCACAGGGTAAGCCGCTCGTTAGGTCGCGTCAAATTCCACTTCATCCCCATGGCCCAAGGATTTCGCGGAGAAACGGCCGCTGCTTCCTGATGTCTTTCCCAAGCCTGGGTTTATCAGATAGGCTATAGCCATGCGCCGTACGAAGTGCGATGCTCTAGGCATCCCCACAAATGGGGCGGGCATCCGAAAGTCCAGAGCCGCCGGGGAGGGGATTGTGAAAACCGTTCAACGCATTTGGCCCGTAACAACAGTGTTTATCTTCGGCTTGAGCCTCGCGGGCTACACGTTCGCGCAGGCCCCCGACGGCCCGCAACCCGATCCTCCTGCCGCTGCTTCGCGTCCCGCGCCGGCGCCGCGTCCTTCCCCGGGCGATAGCATCACCGTGCCCAACGGCACTCACGTTGCCGTCGTTCTCGAGAACGGCATCTCCACCGCTTCCGCAAAGCCCGGCGACAACGTCTACTTCCGCACTTCTTTCCCCATCACCATGAACAATAAAGTCGTCGTCCCGGTCGGCTCCTATCTTCGCGGCGAGGTTACCGAAGCCAAGCGGCCCGGCCGCGTCAAGGGCAAGGGCGAGTTGCACATCCGCCTCAACACTCTGATCTTTCCCAACGGCTACACCGTGGACTTGAACGCCGAGCCGCACAGCACCGATGGCAGCAGCGGCACCAAGACCGACAACGAAGGCAAAATCACCGGCCCCGGCGGCAAGGGCAAAGATGCCGCAACCATTGCCACTACTACGGCGACCGGCGCGGGCATCGGGGCGATCGCCGACGGCGCTAAGGGAGCAGGGATTGGCGCGGGAATCGGCGGCGTCGTTGGGTTGGCCGCTGTTTTACTATCGCGAGGGCCGGAAGCTCAGCTTCCGCGCGGTTCCTCGATGGATCTGGTTCTTGAACGCGACCTGTATCTCGATGCGAATCAGATTCACTATACGAACGTTGGCGCGCCTGCCACCACCGTTGTTGTCCAGCCTGCGCAGCAGCAACAATAGCGCCTGCGGCTATGCCGTCCGCGTCTGCCGCTTCTCTTGAAAACGCATCGGGCTGAACGCATTCCAATCGATACTCACTTTTTGCGTGGTTACCCACTCGCGAATCAGCTGCGCCGTAATCGGCGTCAGCAAGATTCCGCTGCGGAAATGGCCCGTGGCAATCAGCAACCCTTCGCGGTCCGTCGGCCCCATGATCGGCAAATGATCCGGGCTGTCCGGCCGCAAACCCGCCCAGGTCTCTTCCACGCGCGCCTTTTCCAGCGCCGGCACCAGCGAAAATGCCCCATTGAGGATCTTCCGAATGCCGCCCGCCGTGACGCTCCGGTCGAAACCCGCGTACTCAATCGTCGAACCCGCGATGATCCGCCCGTCGGTGCGCGGCACCAGATACATGTGATCTGTCCAGAGATCCCGCCGCAGCCTCACTTCTTCGCAGCGCAGAGCCACGATTTGACCCTTTGCGGGAACCACCGGCGCGTAATCCGCCGCGCCTTCAATCTGTGCGCTGAAGCATCCCGCGGCAATCACCGTCCAGCGCGCCTCCACGGGGCCTGTCAGCAACTGCAATCCTTTGCAGGTCTGTCCCTCAAGCCACAGCGCCTTCGCGCCGTTTCCTGAAAAAATCTCCGCGCCTTGGCTGTGCGCCGCTTCCAGCGTGGCTTCGGTAAAAATGCGGTTATCCAGCGACGCTTCGTCGTGCCGCACAATCCCGGCGCGAATTTCCGCGGTAATGGACGGCTCCAATGCGCAGGCTTGCTCGCTGCTAACCAGTTCCGCCTGAAGCCCCGCCTTGCGATGTTCTTCCAGAATTCCCGCGATCTCGCCCCCGGCCACTTCCGTTAGAAAAATATCCAGCGCACCTTCTTTCCGGTAACCCACGTTTTTTCCGGAAAGCTCTTCCACGCGCCGAATGAATTCGGGATACGCCTTCGCGCTGGCCATGTTCAGGGGAACCAGCGAAGCCATCGCCGCACTTTCCGGAGAAGGCGAAATCATGCCGGCGCTGGCCCAGGAAGCTTCGCGTCCCGGCTTCTGCGCGTCAAACACAGCCACTTTCAACCCCGCCGAAGCCAATTCCAGCGCGATGGACGCACCAATCAACCCGCCGCCCGCTATAACCGCATCATAGGTCCGCATGCGCCTATTCTAACGCAAGCTCCTCCGCAATCTTGTGATTGTCGAACATGTGGCACACGCATTCCTGCCTGTGCAGCCGTGCGGGAAACCACCAACACCGAACAGCCAGGAATGGCTGTGCCAGCACCTCTTTGTTTTTTCCGGGAACTCTACTGCTGCGGTGCAAATTCCTGCGACAACACTTCCGCCTTCTTCGCCTGGATGCGCGCCCGCTGCCAATCTTTGTTCTTCATCGCTTCCCGCGCACTGTCCTCAAAGCCCAGAATCTTGGATACCAGATCCTGCTGCGCGGCGTTCAGCGTCATTCCCTTGGTCAGGCCCAAATTATGCTCGGCCACATCGAGGCTTTGTTGAATCGCCGCCTGAGCGGCGGTCGCCTGCGCATCTGTAACCTCTGGAGCGATGATCGGTTCCGTATTTTCTTCCGCCACGGTGGGTTCCCGAGCCGGTGCTGCTGCCACACGAGGCCTTGCCGGGGCCTTTCGCGGGGGCGCCAGCGACGGCGCGAGTTCCGGGGCCTCCGCGGAGATATCAGGGGCATCTGTCAGCGCGATTTCCGTGAATTGCGGGGCCACCGGATGCGCCAGCGTCACTGCCCCAAGGCTCGGCGCCGGGCGTTTCGCCGCAAAACACCCGCTGCACGCCAGAACGCCGCCGCACACCAGCGCCAGTACGCCTCTGGCCGGGCGGGGATTCCGGTAGGAAGGGGCTGGAATGTTCGGCATGCTTACGCCGCGAGCGGCAACTCGATTCGAAACGTTGTTCCGCGGCCAACCTCCGACGTAAAGTCTATCGAACCGTTATGCAGCTGCACAATTCGGAAGGTGCTGGCAAGTCCGATGCCGCTTCCGCCTGGCCGCGTTGTAAAAAACAGTTGAAACACTTTTTGCCGGTCCTCCGGGGAAATGCCTTTTCCTGTATCGCTAACGGCAATTTCCGCCACGTCGCCGCGCCGGCTCAGCGTTAGCTGCAGTTGCCCGCCATTCGGCATCGCTTCCACGGCGTTCAGCACCAGGTTCAGCACCGCTTGCTTGAGCAGATCGCGGTCCACAAAAACTTCCGGGATTCCAATCGGCAAAAGCTGTGCTACTGCCACGTTGGCTTTTTCCATTTGTGGCTTAGCAACTTCCAGTACATCGCGCAGCAGATCCGCAAGTTGCGTCGGTTCCAGCCGCACATCCATCGGCCGCGAAAAATCCAGGAAGCGCTTCACCACCGCATCCAGCCGGTCGATCTCCACGTCCAGGACATGCACTGCCTGCCGCGCGCTTCCATCGGCATCCGCGGGCAGCGACTCCTTTAGATTTTCCAGCCACAGCCGCATGGAATTCAGCGGATTTTTCACCTCGTGGGCCACCCCGGCCGTGATGCGCCCCAAGGCCGCCAGCCGTTCGCTTACCTGCAGCTGTGTATTGATGCTTTCCAGCGAATCCAGGTCGCGCAACGTAACCATCGCGCCCATGCGCTCGCCCGCCCCCTGAATCTCCTGCACGCTCACCCCAACGCGCTTCCGTCCATCTGCGGTTTGCAGCTCCGTCTCCGAAGCCACTTCCGTGAACTCGTTTCCTTCCAGGTGCAACGCTTCATAGAGCGGATGCCCCGGCGGAAAAATATCCGTCACCCGACGCCCCAGAAATTGCGCCGCCGGCGCTCCCAAAAACTTCTCCGCTGCCGGGCTGATCATCACCGCGCGCGCATCCTTGGTGAAGAGCAGCAGCCCATCTTCCAACCCGGCCATCACCGAATTCATGTTTTCCCGCAACGAACTGAAAATTTCGTGCACGCCACGCAACTGCTGCCCCACCTGCTGAATCTTCTGCCGCACCAGTCCCAGTTCGTCGCCGCTCCCCTGTGATTCTTTCAGCGCCGGAGCTGGCGAGTCGTACACACCCGCCGAGATACGTTCCAGTTGTTTCAGGATGTCGCGAATCGGGGCCAGTGCCACGCCGCTCACCACCGCCGCCAAAAAAGCCGAGAGGCCCACGGCCAGCAGCGCGATCGTGGCCCAGCGGTTCAGTCGTGGTTGGATATCGTTGCGCACCAGCGCCGTCGAAACCAGCACGCGCACCTCTCCATAAGGTTGTCCGCGAAGATTGAAAGGGAAATTCACTTCGTAGATGTGGGGAGATTCCAGCAGAATGCGCACCTGGCCCACGAACGAACTGCGCACCAGTTGCGTTAGCGGCGGGTGCTGCAGCGCCGTCTTACCCGGAAGACGCGGATCGCTCGAAACCATCGCCACGTTATTCCGGTCCACGATCGTCGCTTCGTAGATCAGCGGCCAATCCGTTGCCGTTTGCAGGCGCGATATCAGCCCTTCGCTGTCTTCAAAGGCGTGCAGCACATAATCACGAGTGTCGTCGGGTAATTCGGAGTTTGGCCGCAGGCCCCGGTCGCGCGCTTCCTCCAGCGCCCGTTGCGCGTACCCGAAAATTTCGCTGGCCAGGTCGTTGGCGCGCTTGTCCGTGTCGTGCACTTCCTGCTGCACCAGCAGTTCGGCATACACCAGCGACAACACCGCCGTGGACAGGAGCACCAGCCCCGTCATCATCAGCGTCAGTTTGGCGCGCAGCCCCAGCTGCATACCCAACTAAGACTCCGTTTCCGCTTTATCGCTTCCGTATTCTTTCAGTTTGTTGTGCAGGGTTTTCAAGCTTACGCCCAGCAGTTCCGCCGCGCGTGTCTTGTTGTTGCCCGTGGCGTGCAGCGTCTGCAGGATCAGCTCGCGTTCCATTGCATCCACGGTCGTGCCGATCGGAAATTTCAACGACGACAAATCGCCTGGACTCTTCGTCGCTACTTTGCCGAATTCGCCGGGCAGGGAACTCCGCGAAATCAGATCCTTCTCGCTCATGATCGCTGCGCGCTCCAGCACGTTGCGGAGCTCGCGGATATTGCCCGGCCACGTGTGGCTCATGAAAATGTCCAGTACCTCCGCGCCGATTCCGCGCACGCTTTTGCCGTGCTTGGCGTTGATGTCCCGCAGAATGTGCTCGGCCAGCAGTGGAATGTCTTCCTTGTGATCGCGCAGCGGGGGCAGATGAATGTGGAATACATTGAGCCGGAAATACAGGTCCTGCCGCATCCCGCCGTCCGCCACGGATTTTTCCGGATCCTTGTTGGTCGCCGCGATCACGCGAACGTCCACCGGCGTTTCCGTCTTGCTGCCCAGCCGCCGCACCTTGCGGTCTTCCAGCACGCGCAGCAGTTTCGCCTGCGTCGGCGCCGGCATTTCGCCGATTTCGTCCAGCAGCAGCGTTCCGCCGTCCGCCAGTTCAAAGCACCCGATGCGCCGCTCGGCTGCTCCCGTGAAGGCGCCGCGCTCGTGCCCGAAAATTTCGCTCTCCATCAGCGTCTCGGGAATTGCGGAACAGTTGATGGCCACAAACGGCCCGCTCGCTCGCGGCGAGAGCTTGTGAATCGTCCGCGCCACAATCTCTTTCCCCGATCCCGTTTCCCCCGTAATCAGCACCGAAGCCGAACTCGGCGCCGCCATCTCGATGATGCGCATCACTTCCTGCATTGGCTTCGATCCGCCCACCAGATCGCCCAGCCGCCCAGACTCCCGCAGTTGCCGCTGCAGCACCGCCAGGTTGTGCGCGTCGCGCGCCTTGCTCAGCGCCCGGTCCAGCAGTGCGCGCAGCACCGGTCCCTTCAGTGGCTTTTCGATGTACCAGAACGCGCCCGCTTCGATGGCGGCCACCGCACGCTCTTCGCTGCCTTTTCCTGTGATGATGATGGCGGGCACGCCCTGCAGGTCGTCACCGAGCTGCTTCAGCAGGTCCAGCCCGTTCATGCCTGGCAATTCCACGTCGGCGATCAGCGTATCCGGTTGGAAGGTGGAAAATTTTGCCAGCGCGCCTTCGGCCGTGCCCACGCCGAGCACTTCATAGCCCCAGCGCTGCAACAGTTGTTCGTAACCTTTGCGCGCGTTGTCCTCGTCCTCGACAATCAGGACCCGGTCCTTGCGCTCGCCGGTCTCTACCGTGCGTACCGCTTTGCTTTCGTCGCCCATGCCCCTGCGCCTCGCCTCTTCACACCAACGCTCTATTCTCGCACGATGGCCATTCTCTCACGATGGGTGGGTGAAACGACTCTAACAAGCGCAGTTCCGAATGCCAAGCGTGGCAAATGTAGCGGCCGGCCTCACATACATAGCCGTTGCTCTTCTCTTCAGCGCTGGCGGCGCGAAACAAACTAGCCCAGGCCGCAAGGCCTGGGTCCAAAAAAGAATATGGAAACCGAGCGCCGTAGGCGCGACACAACCCCCGTCACCGCGCACTTCTCAGCGCCTTCCATGTTCTTTCTCCGAGCCCTCTCTGTTGATTGCCCATCTGCGGCTGACGCATCCGTTGTCCACTCGCGAACCGGGGTATCCATTTTCTATTTTCCAATTTCCATTTTCGATTTCGACTATTCCCGCAGTAGATACAGCGCCCGCTCCAATTCCAATTCCAGCTTCGTGCCGCGCGCCAGCTCAATCTCCTGCCCGCGCCCTGCTTCCGCAAGATACGCCTCCAGCGCCCCCAGTGCTGCGCCCTCCGCAGCCTCTTTCTTGTTCCGATCCTTCACGCCCTGAATCGCGCCCGTCGCCGCGCCCGCCGCTGCTGCCTGCGCCGCATCCTTCTGCGTACTGCTCCGCCCCTCGATCACGCCCTCCTGAATCGACCCCGCCTTGATGCTGTGATCTCCCGGCACCGACGCCACATCCGCCACGATCGGCAGCTTCCCAAACCGCGTTTGAATATCGTCAAAAGTCAGCCATATTCTCGACCGCCCCATCGCACCCGCCGATTCCACGCGGCTTACGTGCCCATAAATCACCGCTCCGGCCGGCAAATAATTCCCCGATCCTGCCTCCAGGGGCTCCAGCGTGCGCACGCGAAACTCCTGGTTCTTGTGCATCTCCTTGGTGCTCAAGTCGCTCTCCAGCCGTACCAGAAACTTCGTGCCAGGGGCCACCGCGAACGTCGCCTCCGCCTGCCCGTGGCGCTCTCCGTCCACCGCGCGCGCATCCCCGTGCGCCCCCTGCGTGTCCGTCGGGATCACGTCCCGGCTGAGCACTTGTCCCTGCTGTGCAAACGCCCGGGCTCCCAGCAACAACCCCATCGTGAGGGCGCAAAAGACCCCCAAAATCGCTCGCGGCAAACGCAGTTTCATGGCAATCCTCCAGAGCATTCCGAACCGATAACCCAGCAGCCCGCAGGCCACTCCGCGCTCCTCGCCATCCAGGTTAAGTATCTATAAATGAGTCGCTTAGCGATGCAATGGGGCAGGGCAGTCTGATCCCCCTGCCATCTGCGTACTACCATATGTCGGCCTTACCTGGCAGGAAATCCCTGTAACCGGAGGGGCTGCGGAGACTCTTACTAGTGACTGGCAGCGCCAAGGAGAATGGTCCGCAATGCTTTTGCGCAAGAAACCCGAACTGACCCACGCCGACGTCACCCCTAAAGACGTCTACCTGAACCGCCGCAAATTCCTAAAAGCCGCCGGCCTCACCGGCGTTGCTGCCTTCGCTGGCCGCGGCCTTTGGGAGCTGGCCTCGCCCGCTGCCACCGCGCACGCCGGCACCAAACTTAGCGTCGCCTCCAAAAGCCCGTTCAGCACCACTGAAAAACAAAACTCCTACGACGATGTCACCCACTACAACAACTATTACGAATTTGGCGTGGACAAAACCGAACCTGCGAAAAACGCCGGCACCCTGAAGACCTATCCGTGGACCGTTTCCATCGAAGGCGAAGTCAAAAATCCCCGCAAAATCACCATCGACGAAATCCTGAAACTCGCGCCGCTCGAAGAGCGCATCTACCGCCACCGCTGCGTCGAAGCCTGGTCTATCGTCGTGCCCTGGATCGGCTACTCTTTCAGCGAAATCATCAAAATTGCCGAGCCCACACCCAAGGCCAAATACGTCGCGTTCGAATCGCTCTACGATCAAAAGCAAATGCCCATCGCCAAATATGCGGGCATCGATTTCCCTTATGTTGAAGGCCTGCGCCTCGATGAAGCCATGAATCCGCTGGCGCTTCTTTGCGTCGGCATGTATGGCGAAACGCTGGCCAACCAGGACGGAGCGCCCGTACGCATGATCCTCCCCTGGAAATACGGCTTCAAGAGCGCCAAATCGCTGGTGAAAATCCGTTTCGTAAAAGACGAGCCGCCCACCACCTGGAATCGCCTCGCACCCAGCGAGTACGGCTTTTACGCCAACGTGAATCCCAAGGTCGACCACCCGCGCTGGAGCCAGGCCAAAGAACGCCGCCTTGGCGAAATTTTCAAGCGGGAAACGCTGATGTTCAACGGCTACTCCGATCAGGTCGCCAGCCTCTACAATGGCATGGACCTGAAGAAATACTACTGACACGCATTTAGCCGATGCGAAAACTCCTGACCAGCAAATGGACCAAACTCGTTGTGTTCCTCCTGTGTCTCGGCCCGCTCGCCTCTCTCGGCTGGGACGCGCTCCACGGCGGCCTCACCGCCAATCCCATCGAATACATCACTCATGCCACGGGTGACTGGACGCTCCGCTTCATCGTCATCACCCTTGCCGTTACCCCGTTGCGCAAGCTCCTCAACTTGCCCGATCTCATCCGTTTTCGCCGCATGCTCGGCCTCTTTGCCTTTTTCTACGGATGTCTGCACTTCACCACCTATATCTGGCTGGACAAATTCTTCGACCTCGCCGACATGTGGAAAGATATCGCCAAGCGCCCGTTTATCACCGTGGGCTTTCTTGCGTTTGTGCTGATGATTCCGCTGGCTCTTACGTCTACGGCCGGCATGATTCGCCGCTTAGGTGGGAAAAACTGGCAACTGCTGCACCGCCTCATCTACATCACCGCTATCGCCGGGGTCATTCACTACTACTGGCTCGTCAAATCCGCGATCATCCGTCCGCTCACCTACGTCGCCATCGTCGCCATCCTCTTGCTCTGGCGCCTAGCCGCTAAATTCTGGCCGCAAAAAACGTAGGGGCGGCCTTAGGCCGCCTTCCGTCCATCCGTCGACCCAAATTCAATCCGTCATTCCGAGCGCAGTTTGTGCACGAGGAATCTGCTTTTCCGCTACTCAGCCAAATACCTTCGTATCCGCCCCAGCACCCTCGCATACATCGCCTGCGTCAACCTTCCCGTCTGCGTGTTCTGCTGGCTTGGGTGGTACACGCCAAACAAGCGCGGCAAATCCTCCGCAATCGCGCACTCTGCCCCGTGCGAAAACACAAATCCCGCGCGCGAAGCAATCTGCCCCTGCTGCTTCAGAACCTCCAGATACGCATCCCAGGCAATCCTTCCAAGCGCCAGCACCGCCCGCGGCCGCAAAATCTCCAACTCGCGTTCCAAATACCCCCGGCAATGCAGGATTTCGCTCGGCAGCGGCTTGTTTTCCGGAGGCGCGCAGCGCACCGCCGCCGCAATATAGGCGCCCTTCAACTGCAATCCATCGTCGCGCCGCACGGAAGTTGCTTGATTCGCGAATCCCGCCTTGTGCAACGCCTCAAATAGAAAATCCCCGGAGCGATCTCCGGTAAACACTCTTCCCGTGCGATTCCCGCCATGCGCCGCAGGCGCCAGCCCCAAAATAAACAGCTTTGCCCGTGGATCGCCAAACCCCGGAACCGGCTTTCCCCAATACTCCCATTCCCGAAATGCTCGCCGTTTTTCCCGCGCCACTTTCTCCCGATATTTAACCAGCCGCGGACATTTCCGGCACTCCACCACCTCTTCCTGGATCACCTGCAGCGCTCCTGCGTCGCTCACTTCTCGCCTTCCATGTGGCACAGGCATTCCTGCCTGTGCACCCGAGCCACAAGCAGGCATTTTGTATCCAGCAACATCCAGCCGCCCGCAAACATCTATCGACCCTTCAACGCTTCGGCAATCAATACAGCGTGGTTCTGCTTCTGGTCATTGCGACCATACAGCAACGTTACCGTCCCATGCTTTTTCTGAAGTCCGTGAATCTCCTCCAACAATTCCTTCTTCTTCCCCAATTCCGCGTGATACTTCTTCGCAAACTCCGCCCAAGTTATCTTCTCCGCGTGAAACTCCTTGCGCAGCGCATCGCTTGGCGCAATCTCCTTCAACCACAAATCCGCCGCAGCCTTTTCCTTGGTCAGCCCGCGCGGCCACAACCGGTCCACCAGTACGCGGAACCCATCATCCTTGCTGGCCTTTTCGTAAACGCGTTTCGTTCGCATCATGGCGTATACCTCAACGGAAAAACTGCAGCACCTCATCGTGGATCAGCCCGTTCGTGCTGACAAATCGCCCTTTATAAATTGTCCGCTCGCCATCCGTCGTCGTGGATCTTCCTCCCGCCTCTTCCACGATGATTCCCAGGGGCGCCAGATCCCACGGCTTGGAAATCCAGTCCAGCGCACACTCAATCGCTCCTTCGGCCACCAGCATGTGCTGCCAGAACCCTCCAATCGAACGTCCATGCCGCGCCGCATCCACCAAATTCCTCATCCTTGCCCGAGCATCTGCGTCCTTCCGCGGACCCGTCCCGGTCACGAACACCATCGCCTCGCTCAGCTTCGCCACTTTCGAAACGTGCAGCCGCTCCTTGCCACGCCAGGCTCCTTCACCACGATACCCGCTCCATCGCGTCCCGTTTCCCAGCGCAGGAGCGCTCGCAACCCCCGCCACAATCTCACCGTTCTCTTCAATTCCCATCAGCGTTCCAAACGTTGGAATCCCGCGCGAAAACTCCTCCGTCCCGTCAATCGGATCAATAATCATCCGCGCGCGTCCGTTCGTCGCCGGACCCGCCGGCGGCTCGCCGCTCGTTTCTTCCCCCACCACGTCGATCGCCAGCCCGCTCGCCTGCACCCGCGCAATCGCCATCTGTTCGATGCCCTTGTCCGCCAGCGTCACCACGCTGCCGTCGCGCTTGCGTTCCGCGCCCAAGGCTCCGCCGCGAAAGTAGCCCATCGCCATCGCGTCCGCCTCATTCGCAATGGACTCCAGCAACGCCCCATACTTCGCCTTGTAACTCATTGTCCTCCCGTTTGTTCCCAACCTATGGATGCCGACGTCTTCTTCTGTCATTCCGAGCGCCGCATTCGCGCGAGGAATCTGCTTTTCGAAGGATCTCAGCTTTAAACCTCTGCACGATTCTTCCGCTCGCGCATTTGACACTCTTCCCCGCACTCCCTAGCATACAAGTTCACCTCCATGAACGCCCACGCCAACACCGGCACTGTCCTCGACCGCATTCTCGAAGCGCGCCGCGCGGAGGTCGAGCGCCGCAAGAGTGTTCTTCCCGAAACCGCCCTCAAATATGGCGTTGCTGCCGCCTCGCCTGTCCGCGATTTCGCTGCTGCTCTTTCCCGCGACGCCCTCAATGTCATCGCCGAACTCAAACCCGCCTCGCCCTCCCGCGGCGTCATCCGCGACCCTTTTGATGCCCCGGCCCTTGCCAAGGCTCTGGAATCTTCCGGCGCCGCCGCGCTTTCCGTTCTCACCGAAGGCGAATTCTTTGGCGGCTCGCTGAAAAATCTCCGCGACGCCCGCAAGGAAACCGCGATTCCCGTCCTTCGCAAGGACTTCATCTTCGATCCCTGGCAAGTCTGGGAAGCCCGCGCCAACGACGCCGACAGTTTCCTGCTCATCGTCGCCGCGCTTTCCGATCACCGCCTGGCAGAACTCATCACCCTCGGCCGCGAACTCAAAATGGAGCCGCTCGTCGAAGTCCACACTCGCCAGGAACTCGACCGCGCCCTCGCGGCTGGCGCCCGCATCCTCGGCGTCAACAATCGCGACCTCAAAACCCTCACAGTCCGCGTGGAAACCTCTTTCGAACTCATCGCCCATATCCCCGACGATTGCCTCGCCGTCGCCGAATCCGGCCTGCGCACCCACTCTGACCTCAAGAATCTCCGCGCCGCCGGCTTCGACGCCTTCCTCATTGGCGAACATCTCATGCTCGCCCCGGATCCCGGCGCCGCCCTCAACACCCTTCTAAGTCCCACGTAGTGGCCGAACTTTAGCTCGGCCAGCACGTAGCATCGGCATTCCCGCCCGTGCAGCTCACCCAGCGGCAACAACCGGGCATTCACCACTCACTTCGTGTCGCATAACCACTTCTTCCGTTAAACTATCTCCCATGGTCCGCGTCAAAATCTGTGGTATCACCAAACTGGAAGACGCCAAACTCTGCGTCGAACTCGGCGCCCACGCCATCGGCCTGAATTTCTACTCCGAGAGCCCGCGCTCCATCACCCCCGCTAACGCCGCTGAATTAGTCGACCGGCTCCCGCCATTCGTCACCGCCGTCGGCGTCTTCGTCAACTGGGAAGCCGAACCTGTCGTCGCCCTTTGCCGCGCATTGCATCTCAACGCCGCGCAACTCCACGGCGACGAATCACCCGAAATTGTGGACGCCGTCGCCGAGCAAATGCAGGTCATCAAAGCGTTGCGCGTGGGGCAGGGAACACCTCCGCCCGTCTATTCCAAATATCGCTCCGCCGCTGGATTCCTGATTGACGCCGCGCAACCCGGCCAGTTCGGTGGCACCGGCACCACCGCCAACTGGCACCTCGCCCGCACCATCGCGCAATCTCACCGCGTCATCCTCGCGGGAGGCCTTTCTCCCGAAAATGTAGCCGAAGCCATCCGCGTCGTCCGCCCCTATGCCATTGACATCGCAAGCGGCGTCGAATCGCGTCCCGGCCGCAAAGATCCCGCCAAGCTCCGTGCGCTCTTCGATGCCGTCTCCCGCGCCAACCGCGACCTCTTCTCCTAAGCTTGGCAAACATTGTTACGGCAAGTAGGGGCACGATATATCGTGCCCTCTTTATGGCACGAACTACGGGACAAGATACTATGGCGAACGCAGTGGCCAGGCCTTACCCTGGCCCAGTAGCACAGGCTTCAACTGTGTCTTCTCCTCTCGCCTGTGCGCAGGCGAAAGCCCGTGTTACCCCCGCATGAAAATTCCTGCATTCGCAGTACAATAAAAAGCTCAACCATGACCACCCAACTCACCATTCCCGCCGCGGTCCCGGGACGCTTCGGTCCCTATGGTGGCCGCTACGTCCCCGAAACGCTTATGGTGCCGCTCTATGAACTCGAGCGCGTCTACGAACAAGCCAAAAACGACACCGCCTTCCAAAACGAATTCGCCTCGCTGCTGAAAAATTTCGCCGGACGCCCCACGCCGCTGCAATTTGCCGCGCGCCTTACCGCGAAATTCGGCGGCCCGCGTATCTACCTGAAGCGCGAAGACCTTCTCCACACCGGCGCGCACAAAATCAACAACGCCATCGGCCAGGGTCTCCTCGCGGTCAAAATGGGCAAGCCGCGCGTCATCGCCGAAACCGGCGCCGGGCAGCACGGCGTTGCCTCCGCAACTGTTGCCGCGCATCTCGGCCTGCAATGCACCGTTTACATGGGCACCGAAGACATGGCTCGCCAGGCACTCAACGTCGCCCGCATGCGCATGCTCGGCGCTGAAGTCATTGGCGTCGAATCCGGCAGCAAAACCCTCAAAGACGCCATCAACGAAGCCATGCGCGACTGGGTCACCAACGTCCGCACCTCGCACTATCTCCTCGGCTCCGTTCTCGGCGCCCATCCTTATCCCACCATGGTCCGCGACTTTCAGTCCGTCATTGGCCGCGAAGCCCGTCAGCAAATCCTCACTGCCGAAAAGCGCCTGCCCACGCACCTCTACGCTTGCGTTGGCGGCGGCTCGAACTCCATTGGGCTGTTCCACGAATTTCTGAAAGACGTCGACGTGAAAATGATCGGCATCGAAGCGGGCGGCCGCGGCAACGGCCTCGGTGAACACGCCGCGCGCCTCGCTGCTCACCAGGGCTTCACCGGCGCGCGCCCCGGCGTGCTGCAAGGCACTTACACCTACGTCCTGCAAAACGAAGACGGCCAGATCGCAGCCACGCATTCCATTTCCGCGGGACTCGACTATCCCGCCATCGGCCCCGAACACGCCTGGCTCGCCGATCAGCATCGCGCCGAATACTCCGCCGTCTCCGATCAGGCCGCGCTCGACGCCGCCAAACTCCTTTCGCGCACCGAAGGCATCATCCCCGCCCTCGAATCCGCGCATGCTCTCGCAGGCCTCTTCGAACGCCTGCCGCAAATGAAATCCACTGACGTCGTCATCGTCAATCTCTCCGGCCGCGGCGATAAAGACATGGCCACCTATCAACGCCTGCTCGGTGAGAAAGCGTAAGATGTCTTTCCCTGGCTGTGCGAAGTGGAACAACCTGTTATCCCGAGCGGAGAACCGGCGCTTTTCCGGTTCGCAGTCGAGGGATCGCTGCAGGATCGAACGAGTTTAGATGACTGCCGAATCCACAACCCGAATCGCCCGTCGCTTCGCCGAACTCCACGTCGCTGGCGAACTAGGCATCGTCGCGTATATCACTGCCGGTGATCCTTCGCTCGACGCCACACACAAATACGTCCTCGCGCTTGCCGAAGCCGGCGCCGACGTCATCGAGCTTGGCGTCCCTTTCAGCGACCCTCTCGCCGACGGTCCCACCATCCAGCGCGCCTCGGAGCGAGCCCTGAAGTCTGGCGCGAATCTCCGCGGCGTCATCGAACTCGTCCGCCGCATCCGCGAAACTTCGCAGGTTCCTCTCGTCCTCTTCAGCTATTTCAATCCCATCGTGCAAATGGGCCTCGAAAAATTTGCGGCGGCCGCCGCGCAAGCCGGTGCCGATGGCGTCCTAATCACCGATCTCATTCCAGAGGAATCCGAAGACTATCGTCGTATCCTGCACGCACATCATCTCGATACCATCTTCCTCGCCGCTCCCACCAGCGACGACGAGCGCCTGCAAAAAATCTCCGCCGCCTCTTCCGGTTTTCTCTATCTCATCTCCCGCACTGGCGTCACGGGTGCCAAAGACGCGCTCCCCGACGATCTTCCCGGTCTCCTCCGCCGCGTCCGCAAATTCACGCAACTTCCCGTTGCCGTTGGCTTCGGCATTTCGCTCCCAGGCCACGTCTCAATTCTCGGTGGACTCGCCGATGCTGCCGTCGTCGGCTCCGCCCTCGTCTCTGAAATCGAAAAGGCCGCCAGCGTTGAAGCTGCCGCCATTGCCCTCGCCGATCGCGTCCGCTCCCTGAAACAAGCCGCCCGCCAAGGCCTCTCCCGCCGCGAGGCCACGATATGAACCCCATGCGGCTTGGCTTTCGATTTTCCTGTTCACCTCGGCATGTCATCCTGAGCCTATCCGGCAAGGATAGCCGAAGGATCTCAACGTCTAGCCCTTCCCTCCATTCGCCCGTCCACCGCTTCCGCTCCTTAACCTCCTTTACTTCCTTTATCTCCTTTGCCTCCTTTACCTCCGGTGTCGCCCCATGAACATCACCGACTGGCGCCGCCGCATGGACGAAATCGACAAAAAACTCGTCGAACTGCTCAACGAGCGCTCGCAGTGCGCCTTGGAAGTGGGCAAACTCAAACAAGCCGCAGGCATGCCCATCTACCAACCCTCGCGCGAAAACGAAGTCCTGGCCAACGCGGCCCGCAATAACAAGGGCCCGCTCACTGACGCCGCCATTCGCCGTCTTTTCGAACGCATCATTGACGAAGCGCGCTCCGCGGAACGCATCGCCATGCACGGTGATCCGCCCGACGAGGACAAAGATGCCAAATGAATTTGTAGCGGCCGCCAATGTAGTGGCCGAACTTTAGATCGGCCACCCTCAAGATCAAACGCACGGAAACGGGGAATCTTATGGTCATCGTAATGCAAGAAGGCACCACCGAAGAGCAAATCCAGCACGTCATCGATCGCATCGTCGCCAGCGGTTTCGACGTTCACCGCTCCACCGGCGCCACGCATACCGTTCTCGGTGCTGTCGGCGTTCACCGCGATTTCGATCATCGCGATTTCGAACTCCTCCCCGGCGTCCGCGAAGTCGTCCGCATCACGCAGCCCTTCAAACTCGCAAGCCGCCAGTTCAAGCCGGAAGGCACGGTGATTGACCTCGGCCGCGGCGTCAAAATCGGTGGTCCTGAAGTGGTCGTCGCCGCGGGTCCCTGCTCCGTCGAATCCCGCGAGCAGATTCACGCCGTTGCCGAAGCCGTTGCCAAGGCCGGCGCAAAAATCATGCGTGCCGGCGCGTTCAAGCCGCGCACCTCGCCGTACGCTTTTCAGGGCCTGGGCGAAAAAGGCTTGCAACTTATGCGCGAAGCAGCCGACAAGTTCGGCCTCTTCGTCGTCAGTGAAGTGATGGACCCCTCGCAAATCGCGATGATGAGCGGCTACGTGGATATCTTCCAGGTCGGCGCGCGCAACATGCAAAACTACTTTCTCTTGCGCGCCCTCGGCGAAGTGCAAAAGCCCGTTCTGCTCAAGCGCGGCATGTCCGCTACCATTGAGGAACTTCTCCTCAGCTCCGAATACATCCTCGCCGGCGGCAATTACAACGTCATCCTCTGCGAGCGTGGCATCCGCACCTTCGAAACCTATCTCCGCAACACGCTCGATATCGCCGCGATCCCCGTCATCCAGAAACTCTCGCACCTTCCCATCGTCGCTGATCCTTCCCACGGCACCGGGCGCCGCGACAAAGTGGGCGCCATGGCCCGCGCCGCCGTTGCCGCCGGAGCGGACGGCCTGCTTATCGAAGTTCACAATGACCCTGACCACGCCCTCTCCGACGGCGCGCAATCGCTTGAGCCCACGCAATTCGCCCAGCTCATGAGCGAAATCCGCATTATCGCCCCGGCCGTGGGCCGCCGCGTCGCCTGACGATGCCGCATCTCATTCAACGCGTCGCAGTCCTCGGCGCCGGCCTGATCGGCGGCTCCTTCGCCAGGGCTCTCCGCCGCTACACGCCGGACATGCACATTACCGGCTGGGATCGCGAAGAGATCACTCCGCAGTTGCAATCCTCAGGCGCGTTCAACGAAGTGTTTTCCGGCGGCATCGAGGCGGCGATTCGCGGCGCCGACCTGATCTACCTCGCGCTGCCCATCGGCGTCACCCTCGACATTCTTCCCGAGGTTGCACAAAACGCCGCGCCCCACGCCCTCGTCACCGATGCTGGCAGCACCAAAATGCGCATCTGCACCGCGGCTGCCGAATTGTTTCATGACGAAGAATCGACCCCGATTTTTCTCGGCGGACACCCCATGGCGGGCAGGGAACTCTCCGGCTTTGCGCAATCCGACGCCGACTTATTCCAGAAATCTACTTATGCGTTGATTGGCTCCGCGCAGGAAGACCGCGACCCGCGCGTCGTTGCCTTCACCAAGATTCTCGAAAAAATCGGCGCTCGACCGTTGTGGCTTGGCGCGCAGCAGCACGATTACGCCGTCGGCCTCGCCTCGCACCTTCCGCAACTTGCCGCCGTCGCTCTCGGCTCGTTCCTCTACGATCGCCTTGACGAAAACGGCTTGCCCATCACTCTTGCTGGTCCCGGTCTTCGCGACTCGCTCCGCCTCGCTGGCAGCAGCTACGCCACCTGGCGCGACATCGTTCTCACCAACAAGGAAGTCCTCTCCGCCTCGCTCGATCTCTTCGCCCGCCGCCTCGATGATCTCCGCGACCGCCTCGGCTCCCGCGACCTCGAAGCCGACTTCGACGCCGCCAACGAACTCTACCGAATTTTGCGTGACATGAGATGACCGGCGAGCTCGCCTACTCAACCCTATCTGTCTCGATAACGCACGCGATCCCGCTCGACTATCCACAATTCGCCTTGAAGTGGTCTGCTACCGAAAATCGGCAGCACTCTTTGCAGCAGTTTAAGTAGCGTCTGCTTATCTTGCTGCCCAGGCCGCAGCACTACGATTCCGGGATGGGTTTGAGGTGGGTACGCCTGGACATTCGCAAAGTCCAAATCGAGCGTGATTAAAACACGTTCCTCGCGCTTGCAATGCACCAGGAGGACGGAATCTTCGCTCCCGGTTAGTTTCTCAGTTCCTACAGTTTGAGCGTCGTGACCGGCAAAGACCAACTCCTCCGCGTATTCCGCAGGGAGGTTCTCGTCAATTTTGAATTTCAAGCCTTCGTTTCCAATGGCAGGTCGAGGGTACCTTCACGCGCCAACTCCGCTACGTATCCTAGCGCGGCGTCGATGTCGGCGTCCTTCAGCGCCGGGTAGCTGCGGAGAATTTCCTCGCGCGTTACCCCAGCGGCGATGTTGTCTACGATTGCAGACACCAATACCCGCGTACCACGTATACAGGCCCGACCGTGGCACACCGCAGGGTTTACGCTGATTCGTTCCTTCCAGTTCTCCATGCTCTATTTCTACCACTTTGCCTTATCGCCGGCTAGTTCTTAGAGGGAGCCGCGGCCTCTTCCTTCACATACCCCGGGCTCAGCGTCCCCTTCTTCTTCGCAATCTCGATCAGCGTCGGATAAAATTGCACAAACGTCGTATCCACCGCCGTGTGCTGCGCGTGGCACGAATAGCAATCCATCTCCGTTGGAAACATCTGCGCCGTTGGTTTTCCATCGAAGCCAAAGAACGCCCACTTTCCCGGAAACCGGCTCTCATCTTTCACGTGTACTTCCTGCCCCATCAATTCCGTTGTCTGGTACTTTCCCGCCTTGTTGATCGCGGATTTCGTCTCTGCCTTCCGTACCTCCAGCACCAGCATCGTTTTGTCCGGCCACGTCCCATTCGCCACAAAATATTTGTATGCCTCCGGATTCACAAACACGTTGTCGAACATCGAATGCCCCATCTCCATATCTTTCCGGTAGCTCATGTCCAGCCCGCTGCTCAAATACACCCATTCGCGGTAATTCTCCGGAAACTTCATCTGCCCATCCGCCGTATATTGCGGCACGTTCGCCGCAGCCCCGCCGCCCTGATTCGCCGGAGCCAGCCGCACGCCCAAAATCAGCAATACAAGCACCGCTCCGCAAAGGAACACGATCGGTTTTTTCATATCGCCCCCCATTCCTTACATCTCAGTCGCAAGTTTACATGTAGCCGGACCATGCTCCGCAAGCAAGCGCCGGCGGCGCGGCAGAAATCTAGCCCAGCGCGCAAGCGCTGGGTCTAGTTCAGGCGCGTTCCCAAGCCCTGGAGGGGCGACACAATCCTGTGGCCTATGTTAAAACTTTCCTCATGGACAAGCGCATCTCCTCCGCCGACGCCGCCATCGCCAACCTCCGCGACGGCATGACCATCCTCATGGGCGGCTTCGGCCTCTGCGGCATCCCCGAAAATCTTATCGACGCCGTTCGCCGCAAGGGCGCCAAGGACCTCACCGTCGTCAGCAACAACGCCGGCAGCGACGACTTTGGCATTGGCCTGCTGCTGCAAACGGGCCAGGTCAAAAAAATGATCTCCAGCTACGTCGGCGAGAACAAACTTTTCGAACGCCTCGTCCTTTCCGGCGAGTTGCAGGTCGAACTCAACCCCCAAGGCACGCTCGCCGAACGCCTCCGCGCTGGCGGCGCCGGCATCCCCGCTTTTTATACGCCCACCGGCTACGGCACCATGGTTGCCGAAGGCAAGGAGACCCGCGAATTCGACGGACGCCACTATGTCCTCGAACGCGCTCTCCGCGGCGATTTCGCCTTCATCAAAGCCTGGAAGGGCGACCGCTGGGGCAATCTCGTTTACCGCAAAACGGCGCGCAACTTCAATCCTCCGATGGCCACCGCCGCCGACTATGTCATCGCCGAAGTCGAACACCTCGTCGAACCCGGCGACCTCCCGCCAGACAATGTCCACACCCCCGGGATCTACATTGACGCGATCTTCCAGGGTGCCAACTATTCCAAGCGCATCGAAAAGCGCACCGTGCGCAAGGCCTAAATTCATGGTGGCCGCGATTGTAATCCTTTTGATAACTGGCCTTATCATTGGGGTAGTTGTTTACGAACTTAAAACTGGCACGCTGGTTGGCCGGGACTGGAAAGTGTATGCACATCGCCAGGACAATCCTGGGTTGTATTGGTCGAGCGTGATACTTCAAGCCTTCATCGCATTCATGCTCTTTGGCATTTGGATTTTGGCAGTCTTGGGCAGCAACAAACCAGGTGGCTCTTGACTTTCAACTTTCAACGTTCGACTTTAAACTTTGAACTAAGTCTATGCCCCTAACCGACGATCAAAAACGCGAACGCATCGCCCGCCGCATCGCCCGCGAACTCCGCGACGGCTTCTACGTCAATCTCGGCATCGGCATGCCCACGCTCGTCGCCAATTTCGTCCCCGCAGGCATGGAAGTCGTTCTGCAATCCGAAAACGGCATGCTCGGCGTCGGCCCCTACCCGCTCGATTCCGAAGTCGATCCCGACCTCATTAACGCCGGTAAGGAAACTGTCACCGAACTCCCCGGCTCCAGCTATTTTTCCTCCGCCGATTCCTTCGCCATGATTCGCGGCTCCCACGTTGATCTCACCGTCCTCGGCGCGCTGCAAGTAGACGAAAAGGGAACGCTCGCCAACTGGGCCATCCCCGGCAAAATGCTCAAGGGCATGGGCGGTGCCATGGATCTCGTCGCCGGAGCGAAGCGCGTTTTCATCGCCATGGAACACGCCACACGCGACGCCAAGCCCAAAATCCTGAAAGAGTGCACCCTCCCGCTCACCGGCGTCGAAGTTGTGGATCACATCGTCACCGAGCTCGCCTTCATCGACGTCACCCCGCAAGGCCTCGTCCTCCGCGAACTAGCCACCGACGCCACGCTCGAGCAAGTCCAATCCCTCACCGAACCGCAGTTTCTCCTCCCCCCCGGTGGCCCTGCCGCTATGCCCTTGTAGCGGTCTCCTTTTAACCCGGGCGAAGCGAAGGACCGATGCTCGTATGCTGCGCCCGGGTGTTTTATTAACCGGGGCCGGGCGCTTTACACGCCCAGAAAAATCAATTCAAATGTCATTCCGAGCGCGGTGTTCGCGCGAGGAATCTGCTTTTTCCTAGCCTTTAATCCAAAAGCAGATTTCTCGCTTCGCTCGAAATGACAAAGATAGACTCGGGTGCCATGAAATCCCGTAAGCCCGTCTCCAAGCCCAAGCCTCGCCCGCGCGACGTCGCCAAACTCCATCCCATCTCCGACGAAATGCATCAATGGTCCACGCTCCTCGAAGCCGAGCTCCTCACCTGGCCCAACATCACTGCCAAGCCGATGTTCGGCCTTCGTGGCCTCTATCGCGGCGAAAAAATCTTTGCCGCACTCCCTAAAACTCGCGGATTTGACCCAGCCGGCTCTATCCTGCTGAAATTCGATCCCTTGCCCAAAGCCTTGCAGGAAAAAATGAAAAACGACTCGCGCTTCGGACCCTGGGGGCATTCCGGCCCTCGGTGGACTTCATTCACCCTGCGATCCGCAGACGATCTCCGCGACGCCCTCTGGTGGCTCCAGCATGCTCACCGATGTGCGAAAGGAAAGGCCGCAAAATGAAACCCAAAACGATCTATCTTTTCCTCTGCGTCATCGGTTTTGTTGTTCCTTACGCTGCGTTCGTCCCCTGGGTTGCCCAGCACGGCCTCGACATGCGCCTTTTCGTCCAACAAATGTTTGCCAACCGCATCAGCGCCTTCTTCAGCCTGGACGTAATCGTTTCCGCGATCGTTCTGCTCCGCTTCGCCGCCGCCGAATCCGCCCGTCTGCGCATTCCCCGCCGCTGGCTGGTCCTCCTGGCCGCCTTGCTGGTCGGCGTTTCCCTCGGCTTGCCCCTGTTCCTCTACCTACGCGAGAAACACCTCGAACGACAGCCCCCCACGGCGTAAGCGATTGGAAACTCACTGCACGCCGCTGCTGTAATGTTGGCTTGCCTAAGGTAACTTGGAGCTATACAGGAAAACTTTCGTGAACCCCAACTCCATCGTCATCGTCAGCCTGCACACGCCCAAGGAAAAAGTCTGGGGCATCCTGCTCGAAATCAACACCAGCGGCGTCACCATGCGCGGCATCGATCTCAACTCCTTCGATCACTTCATCAGCCAGATCAATGCTCTGGACGCCGAACGCGTCGGCCTCCCCACCATCTTTTTCCCCATGACCCGCGTCGAGCGCATCTCCCTCGACGAGCCCTCCGGCTCCATCCCTTCCATGGCCGAACTCTTCCAGCGCAAAATCGGCCGCTCCCTCCCCGACTACCTTTCCCAATTCGCCTAGGTCTTCCCGTAGCATAGGCTTCAGCCTGTGTGCCACCAAAGTCAAAGTAAGCTAGCCGAAAGCTCGATGAGCGAATGCGGTGCTACAAAATCTCCCCGCAAAACGCGCTCCAGCCCGCGCTCTTCGATTGCGCCCTACCCGCGTCTAGGGCCACTCTCACCTCTCCCCTTTCAACTTTGAACGTTTAACTTTAAACTCTTCTCAATGAAAGGCCGCATCTGGACGGTACCCAACCAAATCACCTTTCTCCGCCTCGGCTTCCTGCCACTTTTTCTGATTCTGATTTTTTACGAACAATACAGATGGGCCCTGCTGGTTCTCTTCGTCAGCGCCGCCTCCGACGCCCTGGACGGCCTGCTCGCCCGCAGTCTCGACCAGAAATCCGCCCTCGGCGCCTACCTTGACCCAATCGCCGACAAACTGCTTCTCAGCTCGTCCTTCATCGTTCTCGCCATGGAAAAGAAGATTCCCTGGTGGCTCACCATTCTCGTCATCAGCCGCGACATTCTGCTCCTCGTCGTCGCCGCCGTCATCCTCATCATCCAGGGCTACCGCCCCTTCCCGCCCAGCCTGCTTGGCAAGGCCACCACCTTCTTTGAAATTGCTGTGGTTTTTTTCACCGTCTACGGCGCCGCCTATCCCGACGAACGCGTCTCCACTCTCCTCCACTATCTCGGCTACACCGTCTGCGCTTTTGTGGTCATTTCCGGCTTTCACTATGCCGTCACCGTCGCCCGCCGCCTCCACCATTCCACGTAAAACGAAAAGGCCGACCTGCTGGTCGGCCATCGATAAAGCCCGGGTTGTTCTAGCTCTCTTCCTTCCTCAATGTAGCGCTGGTCTTTTAAGCCAGCCTCTTGCCATGTGCAGCGTTCGATCTTCAAATCGGCTCAGGGCAGCACATCGCTATAGTGAACGAACATGAAAACAAAACTAGCCAATGTCACGATTCCCGCTAGCCAACCTAGAATATGCGCCCTGGTCCGCTCCCCCGGATTGAGCGGTGAGCGATCCGCCATGATTTTCCCAAGGATAAATCCGGCGGCCAAGCCGCCGAAATGCCCATAATTGTCCGCATGCATGAAATATCCAATCGCAAAAATGGAAATCACCCAGGAGATGAGCCGCGACCTCATTTCTTTCATTGCTGCGCCGCTCCGTTTGCTGGTCACCGCGATGAGCACACCGATCAGACCCATGAGTGCACCGCTGGCCCCGGCCGCGGGATGAAAAAACATGCTCAGTGCGAATCCCACCGCTCCCGTGAAAATGTAGACGAACAAAAAACGCGCCGAGCCATATAACTCCTCTACAATCGGCCCAATATCCAGCAAGACCATCATGTTGAATCCAATGTGGATCAATCCGATATGCAGGAACATCGCGGTGATCAAGCGATACATCTGGTGCCCAACCTGAATGGCGTACGGATTGCTTGCGCCCAGCCGGTAGAGCGTCTCCCCGTTCATACTCCACAAAATGCTTAATCCGCCAAACTCCCCCGCGTGGATCGTTCCCATCAGCTCCGCGGCGAACATCACGATATTCGCGATCAGAATCGCCACCGTCACCGGCGCATGCCCACCGAAAAACTCCGCCAGCCCCTTGCTCCATGCCGCCAGCCCAAAGCGCAAATTCGCCCCGCACTGGTGGCATCGTGTGGCGTTAATCCCCACCAGCGACCCGCACGACGGGCACAACTGCGGTCTCTTTTCGCCTCCGCCAAACATCCCGCCGAACATCTGCTTCCAGCGGTCCACTCGATACTGCCAACGATAGGGAAGGGCCAACACTCCTCCTTGCGTGCACTCTTGCGCGTTCCTATAATACCCGGAAACGCGGCGCTCCATTGAGGACGCTCGCGCTGGGGGCCACATGGACAAATTTGAAGACATCGGCAAGCGGCTGGACGAAGAACTAACGCGCCTCCGCAAGTACGTCGAAGAAGAAGTCGCTCCCGCCACGGAAAAGCGCGCCGCGCAAGCCCTTCGCGAAGCCTCGGAAAAACTCTCCGAAGCCGCCCGCAAACTCGAAGCCCGCGTTGCCGCGCGTGCCTCTCAGGATTCCCCCGAACCGAAACCGTGAACCCGGCCCGCCTCCGCGCAACCGCCATCCTGTTTTTTGCCGTGCAACTCCTCCTCGGTTGCGCCAGTCGCAAACCCGTCGTCAATCGTCAGCCGCCTCCCGCGCAACCCTCTGCAACCCCGGAAGAATCCTCCGAATCCGCCAAGCGCGAGACCTCCGTTCCTTCCAATCCGCCTCCCGTGCATCCCAGGCCTTCCAAAACGCCGCCCGCCCCCGCTCCGGTTGGCTACACGGAAGAAGGCAACGCCTCCTGGTACGGCAACCCCTTTCACGGTCGCCACTCCTCCAACGGCGAGATCTACGATATGTACAAGCTCACCGCGGCGCACCGCACGCTGCCTTTCGAAACCATGGTCCGCGTCACCAATCTCAACAACGGCAAATCCACCACCGTGCGCATCACCGATCGCGGCCCTTTCGTGGCCAACCGCATCCTTGATCTTTCGCTCGCCGCTGCGCGCGAAATCGAATCCACTGGCCCCGGCGTGGTCCCCGTTCGCATCGAAGTCCTCGGCAACGTGGATGTCACCGCCGGCTTCTTCACCGTGCAGGTCGGCGCCTTCAAGGATTCCGCCAACGCCAATCGCCTCCGCGATAAGCTCAGCGCCAGCTATTCTCCCATCTTCATTCAGCAGTATGATTCGCCCGACGGTACCTTCTACCGCGTGCGCGTCGGAAAAATCTCCGGCGAACAAGCGGCGCAGGACTTCGGCGAAAAACTTCGCGCCACCGAAGGCTTCACCCCCTTCGTAGTCCGCCTCGACGAAAAATAATGTAGGTGCCGGGCTTTAGCCCGGCCGTCCCAGGTGTAGGGGCGGCTTCAGGCCGCCTTCTTCGCTTCTGTGCTTGCCGAAGCCACCTACAATCCGATTTCGATGTAAATTAGTGAATGAATATTAGAGGCAAACCAACTCATGGACGCAAACTGCCTGTTCTGCAAAATCGGCGCAAAACAAATCCCATCCAAACTCGTCTACGAAGACGATGACGTCTTCGCCTTCGAGGACATCAGCCCGCAAGCCCCCACGCACATCCTCATCTGTCCGCGCAAGCATTTCGCCGCGCTGCACGATGCGCACCAGAGCGACGCCGCTCTCCTCGGCAAGCTCCAACTGGTTGCCGCCAAGCTTGCCACCGAGCGCGACCTCCTCTCTGGCTATCGCACCGTCTTTAACAACGGCACCGGCGCCGGCCAATCCGTCTTCCACCTCCACCTGCATCTCCTCGGCGGCCGTCACTTCCGCTGGCCCCCCGGCTAACCGCGCCGTCATCCTGGGTTGCGCCTTTCGCGAAGAAGGATCTCAACGTAAAATCTTGAGTAGCTCTTTCATCGTCAAAATGTTCAGGAGTTTCATGTCATTTCAATCGAAGTCGCGAACACTCGCCATCGCCTTTATCCTCTCCGTCCTTCCAGTCTTCGCCCAAAAACCCCCGGCGCCCCCTCCCGCGGCGCCCGGCGAACTCACCATCTCCCGCATCTTCGCCTCTCCTTCTCTCGGCGGCCACCTCAATGCTGGCATCACTTGGGCGCCGGACGGTAAACGACTCTCCTACGCCGAAAACACAGGCTCTGGCAAAGAAGCCAAGCACGAACTCTGGGTCGCGGACGCCGCCACCGGCCAGCGCACTCTCCTCGTCAGCGGTGATAAGTGGCAAGCTGCTCTTGCCATTCCCACCGAAAACAAATCGCAGGCTACCGGCCTCGGCCGCCACGCTCCTCCGGTCTATCAGTGGGCTCCCAACGGAGAAGCCATCCTCTTCGAAGCCCCCACTGCGCTCGCCTGGTACGATCTGAAATCTCAATCCAGCCGCCTTCTGACCTCCGGCGCAAAAGAACTCACCGATTGCAAAATCTCTCCCGACGGCAAATACGTCAGCTTCGTTCGTGACCACAATGTTTGGATCGTCAGCACTGCGGATGGCAAAGAACGCGCTCTTACGCAAGGCGGCTCCGAGGAGATCCGCAAAGGCGAACTCGACTGGGTCTACCCTGAGGAACTCGACATCACCACCGCCTACTGGTGGTCGCCCGACTCCTCTTCCATCGCCTTCCTCGAAATGGACGAGCGCAAGGTGAACCAATTCTCCCTGCTCGATTTTGAGTCCTTCACCGGCGAAGCAGAACTCCAGCGCTATCCCGTCCCGAGCGGCGATAATCCCGTCGTTCATGTTTTCGTGGTGCCGGTAGCGGGCGGCAAGGCACGCCAGATGGATACCGGAGCCGAAACCAACAACTACATTCCGCGCGTGAACTGGCTCCCCGACTCCAAACATCTCGCCATCCAGCGCCTCAACCGCGAACAAAACCTCCTTGATCTCCTGCTCGCGGAGGTCTCCTCGGGGAAATCCCAGACGATTCTTACGGAAAAAGACCTGTATTGGATCAATGTCAGCGACGATCTCCACTTCTTCAAGGACTCCCAGCGCTTCCTCTGGTCCAGCGAGCGCTCGGGCTACCGCCATCTCTATCTCTTCGACATCACCGGCAAACAACTCGCCCAACTTACCAAGGGCGACTGGGAGGTCTCCCATGTGGATGCCGTCGACGAAGGGAAGGGAATTGTCTATTTCACCGCTGCCGAAAAATCTCCCCTCGAACGCCATCTCTATCGCGTCGCCCTCGACGGTTCAGGATTTGCTCGCCTCTCCAAAGAAGACGGCACGCACACGGTCCGCTTTTCCCCCGATGCCGCCTCCTACCTCGACACCTACTCCAACGTCATGACCCCGCCGCGCCGCGACACCTTCGCCGCCGATGGCTCCAAACTCGCCACCATTGAGGAAAACAAAGTCCCTGGGCTAGCCGAGTATCACCTCTCCAACGTCGAGTTCTTCACCATTAAATCCCACGACGGCATGACCCTGAATTGCTTCATGATCAAGCCGCCCCATTTCGATCCTTCCAAGAAATATCCCGTCATCACCTATACCTACGGCGGCCCGCACGCCCAGGTCGTCCTCAATGCCTGGGGACGCTCCATGCCGTTTCTCTGGCACCAGATGATGGCTCAGAAGGGCTACATCATCTTCGCGCTCGATAATCGCGGCTCCGCCGGCCGCGGCCATGTCTTCGAGGAACCCATCCATTTCCGCTTGGGCGCGCAGGAACTCTCCGACCAGCGCGACGGCGCGGCCTGGCTGCGCAACCAGTCCTACGTGGATGGCAACCGCATCGGCATCTGGGGTTGGAGTTACGGCGGCCACATGACCCTGCACGCCATGTTCGAAGCAGGGGAAGCTTACAAGGCGGGTTTTGCTGGCGGCCCGGTCACTGACTGGCGCTTCTACGACACCATCTACACCGAACGCTACATCGGATTGTTGCCCAAGAACGAGGAAAGCTACCAGGAATCCTCGCCGATCAAAAACGCCGATCACCTGAAGGGAAAACTCTTGATCGCCCACGGCACCGGCGACGACAACGTCCACTATTCCAACACGCTCGCCCTGATCAATGAGCTCATCGAAAATGGCAAATACGTCGAAGTGATGTCTTTCCCCGGGCGCGGCCACGGGGTCAGCGATCCGCCGGCCCAGCGCATCCTCTGGGAGCGCGTCACCAAATTCTTCCTCGACAACCTCTAAAATGTAGTGGCCGACCTTTAGGTCGGCCACTTTGGTCCTTAATCTCCGCATACGGCATGCGCGGTGCTCTTCCTCTGTGATTTCTGCGTTTAATTCTTCTTTGTCAGATCACTACTTGGCATCCAGTTCCACATCCTTCAGCGGCAAATCCCAATGCGCCTCTAAAATCTCAAACCGCCGCTGCTCTTCCTTGTTGTAGGTCTCCTGATCCGGATACATCTGCTTGATCAGCGCCGGCGAATCAAAATCGTCATGCGCCACCGTCGCATTTTTGTAAACGATCGTCACCCGGTAATCCCAGCGGCCATCCTCGGTTCCGTGATAAAACGGCGCCACTGCGGACACCTTCAGCATCCTTCCCAATTCCACTTCCTTCTTCAGCAGCGGGTAATGGTTTTTCTTGAACAATGTGATGAACTCGTCGGCGTGCCCCCATTTCGCCTTGTAGTAATACTCCACCACAAACGGTTTCTCCGTGCCCGCCTTGGTCTGCGCCCGCGCTCGTCCCCAGAACCCCACCACAAAGATCGCCATCACCACCAGCAGCACAAACCACAACACTGTCCGCAACCGCATCACTTTTTCCATAATCCCCTCCCGAATCAGCAAATTCTATCTTAGTTCCATGCATTGGCCGACCTTTAGCTCGGGCAATGTGGCACGGGCACTCTTGCCTGTGCGCCCAAGCCACGAGCTTGGGTTCTCTCTACCCCAGGCCGAACTACCTGCATGTTCCAACAGGCCGTGTTCCCGCCTTCACCACGCCGCCCGCACTAACCGGTCTCTCACCGCTGCCCACTCCTCCGTCTCCGGCGGCATCTCCACGGCAATCCAATCGAATCCCTCGCGGTCCAATTCGTGCAGCGTCCCGTAAATTTCCGCCGCAAACTCCGCCGGCTTCTCCGGCATCCGCCGCCGTACGCTCGCCGCCGCGTTGTAGTCCCTCCACAAATACGCTCCGCGCCCTTCCTTCGGCAAATGTCCGCGGTTTACCAGCACAATTCGCGTCCTCGGACTGTAGTGCTTCCGGTGCTGTCCCGGCGAACGTTGCGCCTCTCCCTCTCCGGCATTCGCGGCGTCCGAAACCTGTGCGCCCTCTACCGCCGCCATCCCCGGGCGCAAAATTTCCAGGCCCTCGCGCGTCACCGCAATCACGGTGGATTCCAGCCCCACCTCGCACGCCCCGCCATCCAGTAGAAACGGCGTTTCCGCCCCAAATGCCTCCCGCACATGTTCCGCCGTCGTCGGTGAAAGCTGCGTGAAGCGGTTTGCGCTCGGCGCCGCAATTGGCACTCCGGCCGCCCGCAGCAACTCCAGCGCCACCGGGTGCCGCGGCATCCGCAGCCCCACCGTCTTCAGCCCCGCGGTCACCTCGTCTGGAATCACCGGTTTTTTCGGCACCACCAGCGTCAACGGTCCCGGCCAATACTTCTGTGCCAGCCGCTCCGCTTCCGGCAGCCATTCGGCGGCAAGTTCCCGCGCCTGTTCGACGCTGGCCACATGCACGATCAGTGGACTCGTCTCAGGTCTCCCTTTCAGCGCATAAATCTTCCGCACTGCATCCGGATCCAGCGCATTGGCCCCCAGGCCATACACCGTCTCGGTCGGAAACACCACCAGGCCGCCCTCGCGAAGTATTCGCGCGGCTTCCTGAATCTCCTTTTGCGTTGCCATGGGCATCTTGGAATTGTCGCAGATTCCGTCCGTTATCGTGACCTGGTGGCTCGTCTAGTCCAGCGGTTACCGAGAGGGCAAGGCACCCCATGGAACCTCCTCGGCTCACTGCCAAAAGGAGCAAATTAAGGTATGGCCCTTTCGAGGGGGAAATCGAGGTTGGCTGTCCGCGAAGTTGCCCCAGGGAGATAGCATGACAAAACGTCGCATCCGGTGGCTCCTGGCCGCCTTATTGTTCCTTCCCGCGCTGGTTCACGCGCAATCCGTCTCACAGAGAAGGCAAAGCGCCATCGCAGCCGAATTGGAGGAGAACGCCCAGGAACTTGTCACCCTGGAAAAAGAAACCGCCCACGCCTTATCGCAAAACAGCTCCAGTTTCTTCAGCCGCGTCTATTCCGATGACTATGTCGGCGTCGCCGCCACCGGAGAAATCCTCGATAAGCGCGCCCTTATCTCCAGCATTCAGTATTCTCCCATCCGCTATTCCACGTTTGTCGTCACCAATATCAGTGTCCGCATATACGGTGCTTCGGCTGTGGTGACCGCCACCTGGACCACCCGCGGCGTTCAGGATGGGCGCACTTTTGCACGGCAATATCGCATCATCCACGTCTATGTGAACGCTAACGGCGAAGGTAACTGGAAAGCCGTTGCCGGGCAGGAAACCATGTTGCCCGGCTAGTCTGATTTTGAGTCGCGCTCATTGCATGGAGCGCACAGGCGGTAATTTGTCACAGCCGGTACCCCTTCCGGTTGGTAGCCTGAAATGGAAGGGAACTCCGCCATGGCTTTGCCCGAATGGCACAACATCATCAGCGTTTCCGTTGTGCCTGTGGTCATTATCTCGGCTTGCGGCCTGCTCTCTCTGGCCTTCTACGGCCGCCTTGCGGCCCTTGTTGCCCGCCTCCGCACCTTCCAGCGCGAAATGCTTCGCGAGCAGGAAAACTGGGCCCGCCAGGGCCTTGCTGAACAAAAGCAGTTGCTCGAAGTCCTGCGCACGCAGACGCTCCGCGTCACCGAGCGCGCCCGCCTCATCCGTCTGGCTCTGATCTTCTTCTTGTCCGCTGTTGCCCTGCTGATTGTCTGCAGCTTGACTCTGGCGCTGAGTTGGTTCTTTCCCCTGGCCACCCTCTTTGCGGCTGGCTTCTTCGTTGTGGGATTGCTCTCTATGTTTTGCGGCGTAATTTCGGCGATGCTGGAACTCCGCGATTCCCTTGAACAAGTGGAATTCGAAGGCCGCTACGTTTTTCAAACCGTCGAACCCTCCCTCGCCGATTCCCGCTCCGAACACGGCGAAGCCTAGTGGCACAGGCTTCAGCTTGTGCCTTGGGATGTCCTCTCTACCACCTCGCCTGTACCAACCCGCGAATCCGCTCCACGTAAATCCGCCGCACCGCCTCCATCGTCTCTTTTGACAACATGGGCAAATCCGACGCCGCGCAATTCTCGCTCACCTGCTCCCCGCGCTTTCCACCTGGAATCGCGCACGTCACCGTGTCAAACATCAGAATCCAGCGCAGCGCGAACTGCGAAAGCGTCATTCCCGCCGGCGCCAGCTTTCGCAACTCCTCCACCGCCGCCAGTCCCGTTTCATAATCCACGCCGGAAAACGTCTCACCCACGTCAAACGACCCGCCATGCCGATTGAAATTCCGGTGATCGTCCGCCGCGAAACTCGAATCCTGCCGCAGCTTCCCGGTCAGCAATCCGCTCGCCAGCGGTACCCGCGCCAGGATTCCGATTTTCCTCTGCTTGGCGATTTCCCAAAAATCTTCCGCCGGCTTTTGCCGGAAAATATTGAAAATAATCTGCACCGTCTGCACGTTTGGATATTCCGAGGCGCGGATCGCTTCGCTCACTTTCTCTACGCTCACGCCGTAATACTTCAGCTTCCCGGTTTTCACCAGATCGTCCAGAATCCCAAAAACTTCGGGCCTCTCATAGAGCGCCGTCGGCGGGCAGTGCAGTTGCAGCAGATCAATCGCCTCGCACTGCAAATTCCTCAGGCTGTCTTCCACCCAACCCGTCAGATTCTGTCGCGAGTAGCCTTCCACGGTCTGCTTCGGCAACCGCCGCCCCGCCTTGGTCGCCACCACAATCTGCTCTTTTCTCGCTTTCTTGAGTTGCGCGATCAGCCGCTCGCTGCGCCCGTCTCCATACACATCCGCGGTATCAATGAAATTCACGCCGCAGTCGATGGCCCGGTTCAGCGCGCCCATCGCCTCGGCGTCGCTCACCTGTCCCCACGAACCGCCAATCGCCCACGCTCCAAAGCTGATATCCGACACCTTCCACGGTGTCCGCCCTAGTTGACGGTAATTCATTCCTTGATCCTCTCCTCTGTTTGATTTGTTCTCAGTGTGTTGCAGCCGCCGGCACGCAAGAAGCGGCAGCCATCGCCTCGGGTACCGGCTTCACGAACCGGAACACCGTCGCATTCACCAAAATGGTGATCAGCGAAGCCGCCAGCGTCGCATGATAAATCTCCGGCGAAATCAAACCCGCCCTGTTCGAAACCTGCGCCAGGATGAACGAAAACTCGCCGATCTGCGTCAGCCCGATTCCCACGCGCAGCGAGGTCCCATTCGAGTAGCCAAACAACCGCACCACCCCGGTCCACACCACGAACTTCCCGGCCAGCACCAGCGCCACAATCAGCGCGATCAGCGGCCAGCTTTCCTTCCACGTCCGCGGATCCAGCAGCATTCCCACCGACACGAAGAAAATCGCCACAAAAACGTCTCGCAGCGGCTGCGTCTGCAATGCCAACTTGTGCGTGAAGGCCGAGTTCCCCAGGAACAGCCCGCCCAGGAAAGCCCCCAGCGCCAGTGAAAGCCCAACCTCTTCCGTCAGTGCCGCGATTCCCATGCACACCGTGATCGCCAGCAGCAGCGAAATTTCGTCGTTGCACGTCTTTTCCACCTTCGCCAGCAGTGGTGGGAATAACTTCCACGCAGCCAGCGCGATCGGCACCAGCAGCAGGATTGCCTTGCCCACCTTCCATGCTGCGTCGCCCAGTGTTGCCCCGCTCCCCGGCGAAAAGCTTGGCAGCACCACCGTCAGAATCACCACCGCCAGGTCTTCCACCAGCGACAGTGTCACCATCAACCGTCCATGCTCCGATGCCATTTCGCCGCGATCCATCAAGAATCGCAATAAGACCATCGTGCTGGCCACGGAAATGATGCAGCCCACCGCAACCCCTTGCACCAAGGGCCAACCCAGCAGAGCCCCCACTCCCAGGCCGATCCCGACACACAGCAGAATCCCCAACGGCGCTCCAACCAGCGCCACCCATTTCACCTTCAATAGTTCCGGCACGGAAAATTCGATGCCTACGGAAAACATCAGCAGAATCACGCCGATTTCCGCCATCGTCTCGAAATTGTGTGTGTCGTGTACGCGCGGTCCAGGCGTCAGTGGGCTCAGCACCAGCCCAGCCAGCACGTAGCCCAGCAGAATCGGCTGCTTCAGTTTCCACGCCAGCAGGCCGCACGCAAACGCCGCCGCAAAAACCATCGCGATGTCCAGAAATACGAAAGTATGTTCCAGCAACGTCGTGTCTCCCGCTCCGCTTTCTGTGGACCCAAAGTGTAACATTCGCCCTGCTGTTTGCCGACGACTCCGCCTCGCACATCCTTCAGGCCCTGCCCATGCAAAATCCCCGAATTCCCGTAATTTTCTCTCTTCCACTTGTCAAACTGCCTGAAAAGCCATAACCTCAGTGTGCTCAGGTCGCTCGAAGACGCCTGCCGCTGCCCGGCAGAAGGCTTCATTTTCTCGGGAATTCCACCCAGGAAGTGTTTCCGCATATTTGTGCGCGCTAGTCTGATTCTGCGGAGCGCGTCTCCCTGCGGCCTGCAAAGACGGAGTTAGCAACACTTGCGAATCACGATCCGAAGGCGGTTGTCAGCCTCGAGACATTCTGGGTGTTGTTCAATAAAGGAGAACTACTCGATGAGAAACAAGCTAGCTTTGCTCGCTTTTGCGGGCGTACTTCTATTCACCGGGCCCTCGGTTTTCGCGCAATCTGGCTCTTCGGCTCAGGGCGGCGCTAACGCTTCCGCCGGCCAACAGGTTGCTTCCGATCAAGACATCCAGCTTCTTCGCCAGGACCTTCGTTCCAAGAAAAAGCAGTTGATCGCCGCCAACCTCTCGCTGACCGCTGACGAAGCCACCAAGTTCTGGCCCGTTTACGACCAGTACGTCAACGACCTGGTTCAAGTTAACAATGAGAAGTACAACGTCATCAAGGAGTACGCCAACAACTGGGGCACCATGACCGATGCTCAGGCTCTCGACCTCACCAAGCGCTCCCTCGACGTGGATGCCAAGGTCACCGCACTTCGCGCCAAGTACGTGCCCATCTTCAATAAGGTCGTTCCCGGCACGAAGACCGCTACCTTCTTCCAGCTCGATCGCCGCCTTACCATGCTCATCGATCTGCAGTTAGCCTCGCAACTTCCTCTGTTACAGGACCAGAAGTAAACTCGCGCTTCTCGCGTAATCTGTTTGGATTTTTCAGAGGAACAAGGCCCGCTGGAGCGTATGCTTCAGCGGGTTTTCTTATGGTGCAACGATATCTTTGAATTTTGCTTTTTCCTGTACCGCCGCCAGGCTGGATGCATCCCAGCCTCCACCTAACGCTTTCACCAGCAGCACGGACGTCACCAGCCGCTGCCCCTGAATAACCGCCGCCTCTTGCTCGTTGCTTAGCAAGTTCTGCTGCGCGCTTACCACATCCAGGTAATTCACCAGCCCTCCGACATACCGGGAATTGGCAATATCCAGCTCCCGCCGGGCGGACGCCACCGCATCTGCCTGCGATTGCTGTGCCGTGGAGAGTACTTCCAGTCCCGTGATGTTGTCCTGCACTTCCTGAAACGCCCCCAGCACGGTCCCGCGATAGCCGGCGACCGTCGCATCATAACTTGCCTGCGAAAACTGCACCTGTGCGCGCCGCGCGCCTCCGGTAAAAATGTTCTGGGCAAGATTCGCCCCAATGGCCCATACGCCGCTTTCGGCGTTCAGCAACTGCGAAATCTTCGCGGAGTTCCATCCGCCTTCTCCGTAGAGCACCAGTGACGGGTAATACGCTGCCTTTGCGACCCCGATCTGAGCGTTCGCCACGGCCATCTCCCGCTCCGCCTCCGCGATGTCCGGCCGGCGTTCCAACAAGTCTGAGGGCAGGGAAGTGTCCAGGCTCGGCGGGTCTGCGTTCAGTTCGCGCGCGGCTAAATGAAATTCCGGCGCTGCGCGGCCCGTCAGCACCGCCACCGCGTCTTCGAACTGCTTGCGCTGCTGCCGCAGCAGCGTCGCTTGCGTCTTGGTGGCGTTCAGCAGCGTCTCTTCCTGCGCCACGTCCAGCCCGGAAGCCACCCCACCCTGGTGCCGCGAATTCACCAGGTCCAATCCCTTTTGCAGCGCCTCCACCGTGCGGACCAGAATCGCGATCTCCGCATCCAGTTGCCGCAGGGTGAAATAATCCGCTGCCAGTTCCGCCGTCAAAATAAGGCGTACATTTTCCAGATCCGCCGCATTCGCCTGCAGCGAAGCCTGCGCCGCTTCAATGGTTCGCCGCCGCTGTCCCACCAGGTCGACTTCATAACTCACGGTAAAGGGAATTGCCCAGCTGCTTTGCGTCACAGGGCCGGTTAGCGGTACCGTCGAGCCCGTCGCGCGGTCGCCCGAATATCTCTGGCGGCTTGCCGTGGGCGCTACGCCCAGCGTCGGAAATAGCGTTGCATTTTGCACCGCCGCCGAAGCGCGCGCCTGTTGATAATGCGCCAGCGAAACTTTCAATGTTTGGTTCGAAGCCAGAAGGTCGTTTTCCAGTCCGTTCAGCTCATCGTTGTGGAATACCGTCCACCACGCCGTTTTGGGTACCGCGTCTTTTGGCGCAGCCTCGCGAAACGGCTCCTGTACCTCCCACTTGGCTGGAACAGTTGCCGCCGGCTTCTGGTAGTTCGGGCCAACCGTGCAACCCGCCAGCACGCAGCCGGCCGCTAGCGCCGCCAGTAAAATGATTCTCATCTTCCCGTCTGCTAGTCCGAACGCCATCAGGGCTTTTTCCCCGGTGGATTGGCTGGCGCCGCCGGACTCATCGGGTTCGCAATCTGTTTGACGTGTACGGTTTCTCCGTCATTGATCGAATCCGCAGGATTCAACACGATCCAGTCGTCGGCCTTCAACCCGTTCAGCACTTCCAGCGTCACGCCGTAATCCCGGCCAATCGTGAGTGTCCTCAGGTGCACCTGATTGTTCGCATCCACCACTACGGCGCGCAGCCCTTCGGACCGGAAGAGCAGGGAATTCACAGGCACTTGCAGCCGCTCCCCCTTCACTTTTACGTTCAGATGCACTTGCGCATACCCGCCCGGCAGCAACTGTCCGGAAGGATTCGGCACGTCCACCTCGGTCAAGAGCGTGCGCGTTGCCAGATTGATGGCGTTCGCGTTGCGCACCACCTTGCCTTCAAATTTTTGCCCGGGATATTGCGTTAGTTCCAGGTACGCGCCCATCCCCGCGTGGATCGAAGCCGCATACGCTTCCGGCACGTTCACATACACGCGGATCGGATCGATCTGCGCCAGAAAGAACAGTTGCTGCGACGTGCCTCCGTTCCCCGCATTGATCAGCGTGCCGATATCAATATTGCGCTGTGTCAACACGCCGTTGAATGGCGCATAAATCCGCTTGAACGACTCCAGGTCTTCCAGTCGCCGCACATTCGCTTCCGAAGACTGCACCGTTGCCCGCTTCGCCGCCAGGTCGCCCAGCGCGTTGTCCACTTCCTGTTTCGAAACGCCGTCAGTCTTCAACAGTTCTGAATAACGCGCCGCCGTTATCTCGGAAAGTTGCGCGTTCGCTTTTGCGGTATTCAGATCTGCCCGCGCCTGGCTGAGTTCCTGATCCACTTCTGGCGTATCGATGTCCGCCAGCAGGTCGCCCTTCCTCACCCGGCTGCCAATATCGAAGTACCACTTCTTCAGATAGCCGTTCGTTCTCGCGTAAATCGGCGATTCCACGTAAGCCTGTGAAGTGCCGGGCAGCACCAGGTCTTCATCGCCAGACTCCACTTGCGGATGAAACACGGCCAACGTTGGCACCGCCGCGGCATTCGTTTCGTTGGCCAGCGCGCGATATTGCGCCCGCCGCTGCACGATCAGGATGGCGCCCACCACCGCCAGGCATCCCACAATCACAAAAAACACCGTAAAGAGCGGGCTCTTTTTCTCCTTACGCCCCACGCCGCTGCTGGTCGTTCCTTCCGTTGTCATTCCTTCTCTCCAGAATCCATTGCCATCGCCTGATTACACCGCCGGCTCTTCACTGATTCCCCGCCGTCTCTGTTGTTCCAGCCAGCCGTGAATGATCGAAAACACGCACGGCACAAAAAACAAGGTCGCCACCGTCGCGAACAGCAATCCGCCAATCACCGCGCGGCCCAGCGGCGCGTTCTGTTCGCCGCCTTCGCCCAATCCGATAGCCATTGGCACCATGCCGATCATCATCGCCAGCGCCGTCATAATCACCGGACGCATCCGCACATAACCCGCTTCCAGGGCAGCTTCGCGTGGTGCTTTGCCCTCAACCATTTGTTCCCGAGCGAAGGAAATCATCAATATGCTGTTCGAGGTCGCCACACCCATGCACATGATCGCTCCCGTCAGCGACGGTACGTTCAGCGTCGTGTGCGTGATCAGCAGCATCCAGCAGATTCCCGCCAACGCTCCCGGCAATGCCGTAATGATAATGAATGGGTCCAGCCAGGATTGGAAGTTCACCACGATCAGCAGGTAAGCCAGTATGATCGCGCCGATCAGCCCGACCCCCAAACCAAGGAACGACGACTTCATCGTCTCCACCTGGCCGCGAATCACGATGTGGCTTCCCCGTGGCAGTTCCTTCTCTGCCTCGTGCACCAGCTTTTCCACGTCGTCGTCCACGCTTCCGAGGTCCCGGCGGTATACCGAGGCGTACACGTTGATCATTGGCTGCACGTTGTAGTGCGAGACCGACGCGGGCCGCGTCACATTTCGCGTCGTCACCAGGTTTTCCAGGATCTGCGGCTGCGCTCCTGCTATGCTTCCGCTGATCGGCGTATTCTGCAGTGCCTGGAAGGAGTTCACGCGGTACTGCGGTGTCTGCACGGCCACGTTGTAACTCACGCCATTTCGCGGATCGACCCAGAAATTCGGCGTGGTCTGAAAGCTGGACGAAAGCGACACCAGCAAGTTCTGCGCCACGTCCCGCGCCTGCATCCCCACGTACTGTGATCGCGTGCGGTCCAAGTCCATATACAGTGTCGGCTGATCGAAAGACTGCTGCACGTGCACATCCACCGCCCCCGGAACGTGCTGCATTTTGTCCGCCAGCCGCACTGCCACCTGGTAATTACCGGGTTGGTTTTGCCCGATGATCTCCACGTCCACTGGAGCCGGCGTTCCGAAATTCAGAATCTGCGTTACGATATCCGCCGGCTGGAAGAAAAACTGCACCCCGGGAAATTCCTGCGACAACCTTCGCCGTAACTCATTCACATATTCCGCCGTGGATTTGCCGCGTTCCTGCTTTAACTGCACCAGAATCTCCGCGTCGGCCGTTCCGATCGTCCCCGAGTTGCTGTACGTCAGGTTGATGCCCGAATAGGGCAAACCTACGTTGTCGATCACCGTCTCCAGTTCCTTTTTCGGGATCACTTCGTGGATCACCTGGTTCACCTGGTCCGCCAGTCGCGTGTTCTCCTCAATGCGCAATCCGGTGCGCGCGCGCAAGTGCAGCCGGATCTGCCCCGCGTCCACGCTGGGGAAGAAATCCCGCCCCAGAAAAAACGCCAAGCCCGCCGACAGCACGCAGAACACCAGAAAGCACGCCGAAAACAGCCACGCGTTGTTCAGGGCCGCCGTCAGCGCCCGCCGGTAGCCCATACGCAGCCGTTCAAACGAGTGCTCAAACGACTGCTGGTACCGCCGGAAAAAGCCCATCTTCTCTCCGACGTGCTGGTCCGCCTGGTATTCGTCCTCGGCGCTCAACAGATACATCGCCATCGTCGGCACAATCGTCCGCGACCACATGTACGATGCCAGCATCGCGAAAATCACCGCTTCCGCCAGCGGCACGAACAGGAACTTCGCCACTCCCGAAAGGAAAAACATCGGCAGGAACACGATGCAGATGCATAGCGTCGAAACGAACGCGGGCACCGCAATCTGCTGCGCGCCGTCCAGAATCGCCTGCACCGTTTCCTTGCCCATCGCCAGGTTGCGGTTGATGTTTTCAATTTCCACTGTCGCGTCGTCCACCAGGATGCCCACGGCCAGCGCCAGCCCGCCCAGGGTCATGATGTTGATCGTTTCGCCTAGCGCGCTCAGGCACAACAGGCTCACCAGGATCGAAAGCGGAATGGACACCGCGATAATCAGAGTGCTCTTCCAGTTTCCCAGGAACAGAAGAATCATTACCGCGGTCAGGCACGCGGCAATCAAGGCCTCGCGCAACACCCCCTGAATCGCGGCTCTTACGTAAAGCGACTGGTCGAAGAAATTGGTGACGTGAAGTTCCGGTGGCAGCGAGGATTGGTAATCCTTCAGCACCTTCTTCACCTGTGCGACAATCGATAACGTGGAATTCTTGCCCGTCTTGTAAATGCTCATCAGCACGCCGCGCTGCCCGTTCGTCAGCACCACATTCGTTTGCGGCGTGAATCCGTCGCGTACATGCGCCACGTCTCTCATGTAGATCGTGGAGCCGTTCACCGTCTTTACCGGCAAATCGTTCATTTCCTGGATCGTTTGCGGGCTGCCGTTCATCTCCACGTTGTATTCCAGGCTGCCCATCTTGGCCGTGCCGGTCGGCAAAATCAGGTTCTGCGCCGTTATCGCGTTCACGATGTCCACCGGCGAGAGGCCCTTCGCCTGCAACGCCGCGGAGTCAATGTCCACCGAAACAACGCGAGACTTTCCGCCGTACGGATACGGCATCGATGCGCCGGGCACGGTCGAAATCTGGTTGCGGATGAAGTTATTTCCGTAGTCGAAAAGCTGCTGCTCGCTCAGGGTGTCGCTGTTTAGTCCCACCTGTAGCACCGGCACCGTGGATGCCGAATAAATAATGATCAGCGGAGGCGTTGTCCCTGGCGGCAGGAACTTCAAGAATGTCTGTGCAATCGCCGCCGTCTGCGCCAGCGACGTCTGTACATTCGCTCCGGGATGGAAGTAGATCTTCACCAGAGCGATCCCGTTCAGCGACTGTGATTCCACGTGCTCCACGTCGCTCACCAGCACCATCACGCCGCGCTCCACAATGGAGGTGACGCGCCGTTCCATCTCCTGCGGCTCCAGCCCCGTGTAGGTCCACACCATGGCAATGACCGGAATATTGATGTCCGGGAAGATGTCCACCGGCGTGCGCAACAACACCACCGGAGTCATCAGGATGATGACCAGGGCCATCACGATAAACGTATAAGGCCGGGAGAGCGCTAATCGTACGATCCACATAGGATTTGAATGGGTGACCTAGTTCGCGGAGCGCCGCACACCTGGGGCATTCCCCATCGCGCTAAGCGCTTCGAATTTCTACCCCTATTAGACTACCAAACGCGCCAATTTGGGTACGCGCGCCGCTTTTCTCCCTCCATCGCGGACCTTCCCGGATTGTGAATTTCGCGCGTTCGGATTCTCAATTCGAAACGTCCATTTTGGACGGCTGGAACTTGCCAAGACTCTCTTTCTTCCATTCGACTCCGGTACAGCCCCCTTCGGTACATTGGAATTACTTTGCATACTATTGAAAATATTCATGGAGTAGCTGCGCCTTCCTTCCCAGCTTGGCAAGTACGCCAACTCCTTCGCAATTTCCTCCCCGCTCTTTCTCGCCTGCGGTAAAGTGGTCTGGTTGTTTCCGTCGAATCCCTTTTCCCATCCGCGCGAAGGAGAATAATCGTGAAATTACTCGTCTGTGCGGCAACTTTGCTGTTTTTCCTCTCGGGTCCGGTACAAGCTCAGGATGCTGGGCACGCGGCTCCGAAGCGCGTCGTTGTGAGCATCAAGAACGCCGAGGGTCAGGTCGTGGGTACCGCGACACTCTCTCCGTCCGAAAAAGGAGTCAAAATCGTCCTGGACATCAAGAAACTTCCTCCCGGCGAACATTCCATCCATATCCACCAGCATGCCGTTTGTGATCCGCCGGACTTTTCGAGCGCCGGCCCGCATTTCAATCCGGAAGGCGGAGAGCACATGCACGGCGCCATGGCTGGCGACATCCCCGATTTCTCACTAATAGTTGGTAAAGACGGCACGGCAAATGTCACCACCGTTGCCCCGAACGTCACCATGGGCTCCGACGACCACTCCGTTTTCAGTAACGGTGGCACCGCCATCGTTATTCACGCGGTTGCCAGCACCACCGGCAGCGGCGCGCCTCCGCGTATCGCCTGCGGCACGATCACCCGCCCCTAAGTTTCTTTAGAAAAAGGGGTGCCCCACACGCCGTTATTGCGTGTGGGGCTTTTTTCTTGCGGGCACAACCACTCCTGCCGGTGCTCCCTCGATCTCCGCCTCATACAAAGGCCGGCTGCATTGCGCCTTCATCCGATAACTAAGAACTACCGACTACCAACTACCGACTACAAACTGTCTTCTACTTATGCGTCATCGTAAACACGCCGTCCCATCCCACTGGCGGCTCATCAAACAAATATTCCTGGCATCTCTTCCAGTACATCCGCGATGGCCCATCCTCAGGCCATTTTTTCAAAATCTCCTCAAATGCCTTCTGCGCTTCGTCCCACTTGCGGTGCGCATAGAGCTCCCGCGCGGCCGTGAACTCCCGCAACTTCTCCTGCAGCTCTGCGTAACCCGCTTCTTTCTCCAATTCCCCGGTCTTTCCCATCAATTCGTAAATCACCACCGGCTGCACTTTGCCCTTCACGCGGATAATATCCAGCTCCCGGAACAAAAATCCGGCATCCTTCACCGCGGCATACGTGGATTCGTTCACCAGGATGTGCGTCCCATACTCCTTGTTCAGTCCTTCCAGCCGTGAAGACAGATTGACGGAATCCCCCAGTGCCGTATAGGCGTACCTGAGCTCCGAACCCATGTCTCCCACGCTGGCCGCGCCGGAATTCAGGCCGATGCCGATATCCAGCCGCGGTTTTCCTTCCGCTTCCCATTGTTTCTGCAATTCATGGACGCGCTTCATCATCCCCAGTGCTGCATTGCATGCATTGATCGCGTGATCTGGCTCTTCATAGGGTGCGCCCCAAAAGGCCATCACCGCATCGCCGATATATTTATCGAGCGTCCCTTGCGTCTCAAAAACGATCTCGGTCATGTCGGACAGGTAGGCGTTCAGGAAAAGCGCCAGTTCCTGGGCGTCCAGCTTTTCCGAAATCGTCGTGAATCCCCGGATGTCACTGAACATCACCGTGATTTCTGTCTTGCGGGGCTTGACCAATTCTGGGTCCAACAAGCGGCGGCGGATTACTTCCGGGCTCAGATATTGTCCGAATACCGTGCGCACCTTCCGCTTTTCCTTTTCCTCCACCAATGCACGGTACAGCGATACCAGCATCACGTTTGCCGTCAGCGTCGCAGCGGGCAGCGTGAAGTTCAGCCAGTAGCCCCGCAAAAACGACACATAATTCAGGTAGCCGAACGGCAGCAGCAGCGCCAGGCCGAACCACATCCAACGCGGCGATACCAACGCCATCGCAATCCCTAAGGGTATCCCGAACAAAAAAATCAGGCACAGGTCGAATACTTCCTGATGCGGCCCGCGAATCAGGAAGCCGTTGTTCAGCATGTTGTCAATCACGTTGGCATGGACTTCCAGCCCGGGATAATCGATGCCTCCGTAAGGCGGTGTCCGCAAATCGCCAATCCCTGTAGCCGATGCCCCCACCAGCACAATTTTGTCCCGGAATGTCCCCGGCTTGAATTTCCCCTGCACCACGTCGGCAATCGAAACGTAGGGATACGTTTCCCGCGGCCCGCGATAGTTAATCAACACGCGCCCCAGCCAGTCCGGTTTCACCGTCAATTTGTCACCAAACTGGACCGTGGCTACTCCCGCCGGCCCGTAATTCACCGTCACCTGTTCGCTCTTTAATCCCAGATAAAGCCGGATCGTCTGCACTTCCAGCGATCCATAAAGATCAATATCATCCGGATTATTCGACCTGCCAAACGGCACCACCAGCAGCCCGCGGCGCAGCACCCCGTCCGCATCCGAGGAAATATTGAAAAATCCAATCGCTGTTTTTTCGTCGTTGTCCGGCGGCGCCAGTTCCGGAATATTCGCGATCGTCGCCGTAAACAGCGTGCCTTCAAACTGGTAGCTGTTCAGCAACGCCGCAAAATCCCCCTTCCCCGATGTGGGGTTGATTGCATTCCGATTCAGCGAGTACCACTGCACCATCTCCGCGTACTTGTTCAGCGTCGCGTCGTCAATCCCCTGGATTTCGTCCGCCTGCAGATAAAAATTCCCCAGCACCACCGGCCCGAACCGCCGCAACGCCGCCGCAAACTGCGCGTCCGCATCGAACTCCTTCGCCAGTTCCGCCACGTGTGCTTCCATCCGTGGATCCGGCGGCTTGCCTGCCTTCTTGTCCTGCTCGATCTGCCCCCAAAGCGCCCGGATCGGCGCCACGGTCTGGTCCGGCTTGTCAAATGTCACATCGAACGAAACCACCCGCGCGCCATCCTGCCGCAACTCGTCCAGCATCTCCCCGAAATATTTCCGCGAAAAAGGCCATTTCCCCAGCACTTCCTGCGAGCGCTGGTCAATCGACACCACCACGATCCGCGGGTCCGGCGGCGTATAACGCGCCGGTCGGTAGCGGAAACGTGTGTCCAGCGTGCTGTATTCGAATCGCTTCAGGAAATCAAACAGCGGTGTGTTTCGGTCGCCCACGAACGTGAACACATACACGCCCAGCGCCAGAACCGTGATCACTACGCTGATAAAGAAGACCGCGCGGTGCTGCCACCAGGTCGCCAGCAGCGTTCGCAGGTGGAAACCAATCCCGGTCTGCCGGCCTCCTTCGCGCTTTGTGGCCATAAGGGAAGGGAACTATTCGCGGAAGATAAAGTTCATGCGCACACCGCAAATTTCAATTAAATCGCCGTCGTTCAGCCTGACCGTGCCCGGAATGGGCGTGCCGTTCACGGTAGGCACTTTGTCGCCCGTGCCCAGATAATAGCCGTCGTCACGCTGGTTAATCTGCGCCGCCATTTTCGGCTTGAACCAGCCCTTCAGCCGCACCGTCGCCATCGGCGATTTTCCGATCACCGTCAACTTGTTGGTCAGCGGATACTCTTTACCATCCACCCGCCCGCTCAAGATCACCAGCGTCGCCACTTTCACGCGCCCCGCGGCAAACTGCGACCGTTCGCCCATCGCTGCGGCTTGCTGCAGCATTTCGCGGCGCACCTTGGTATCCAGCACCATGGTTTCGTTGATCTTCGGTGCCGCCGTCTTGCGGCCCGTATCCCATGGAATCGCCGCATCCGCGGTCGCGTCCACCTTGATGTGGTGCTTGCCTACCCAGATGGAGTCGCCGTCGTGCAGCGTCGCGCGTTCCACGCGCAAATCATTCACAAACGTTCCGTTCAGGCTGTCCAGGTCCTCCACCACCAGGCGCCCGGCCTCGTAATACACGCGCGCGTGGTAATTCGAGACAGCCAGATTGTCCACGGGAAGGTCATTGTCCGGCGACCTGCCGATCGTCACCGGTCGGTTTCCGATCGGCACCTCTTTCACCAGCTTGTTCTCGAACATCAGGCTGAGTTTTGCCATTCCATCGCCTCCAGGGCGGTGTCAGTCCTTCTTGGCCGCGCCGCGCCGCATCCAGGAGAACCAACCCTTGTTGGCTTCGTCCTCGAAACGCACGACGATTACCGTCACGTTGTCGATTCCGCCATTTTCGTTCGCCAGCGCCACCAGTTTTTCAGCCGCCGCCGACGGCGCCGTTTCCGCCTGTAGCGTTCCGGCAATCTCCGGCTCGGTCACCATGCGCGTCAATCCGTCCGAGCACAGCAGCAAAACGTCCCGTGGATAAATCTCCACCTCATCGACGTCAACTTCCACTTCCGCATGCGCGCCCAGCGCGCGCAGCAGCACGCTCTGCATCTCGCTCTCTTCCGCCTGCTGCGGCGTAATCAACCCGCGCCGCACCTGCTCGGCTACCAGCGAATGATCGTTCGTCAGTTGCTGCAGATTCCCGCTGCGCAACAAGTACGCCCGGCTATCGCCCACGTGCGCGATGCTCAACGCAGACTCTTTCAGCCAGGCCGTGGTCACCGTGGCGCCCATGCCGCGCTGCTCCGGGTTCTTCTGCGCAGACTGGTAAATCAGGTAATTCGCTTGCCGCACGGCGTTCCGCAATCGCCGCGTCTGCGAAGTCCAGTTCTCCGGCGTACCTTCCAGCATGGTCACGCCCGAGTCTTCCTTCTCCGTTTCGCAGTACTTCTGGATAATGTCCACGGCCATCGCGCTGGCCACTTCGCCGTGTGCTTCGCCTCCCATCCCGTCCGAAAGAATGAACAGGCCTATGGGCTCTACCACCCGAAACGAATCCTCGTTGTTCGTGCGCACACGTCCGACGTCTGACAAACCGCTGCTGACGATCTGCACAGCCTCTCCTTCAAGCCTTCCCGTAAACACGAGAGGTACCCCCGGCGTGGACACCCCGGCAACACTATACTTCCACGCTAGCAGACCCCTCACTGCTCGGAAAGGCTTTGCATCCAACTGATTACCTTCCGATACACAACACTGGCCAAAGGGCCAGTTTGCCACATTCCCCATTGGAGTGCGGAGGCGGAAGCTCCGCTTTTGACCTCTATCCCTAACCACCCAGTTGCACAGGCTTTAGCCCGTCAAGTCTAGTCAGACTACTCTACCCCGCCCCAGCAGACCTTCTCTTCTCGGATTTTTGCTCACGGATTACTAATGTCTGATTTCTCTCTTCTTAATGGCACGACCCATCATCCATGAACTGATTATTCGTTGCCATCGACGCCAACGACCTCGCGCACGTGAGAACCTTCTGATTCAGCGCATCGTTGCTGATCGAATTCGGGTCAATAAACTCCAGGTTCGCCCTCATCGCCAGGTACTTTTTCGTCAAATTGTCCATATTGCTGTATTCATTCGCGAGCAGTTGCGCCGCGCTCTTGTCTCCCTGCGTATTCGCTGCCACTTGCGCCATCCGCAAGTTGGTTGACGCCTGTCCCCGGTAGCCCACAAACAGCCCGTCGGACAAGGGGTAGCCGTTGGCAATGGCGTTCACCAGCGTGTTCCTCCACTCGCGCATTTGCGACATGTACTCGATTCCTGCTTGCAAAAACTCCTTCGAAAATCCATTGTTGGGCGGCGCAGGCGGCGGTGCGGCAACCGCAGCGGCTGGCGGTGCACTGTTTGCCCCGTGACCCCCTCCAGAAAGCGTCAGCATAATCTGGTTCCCCTGGTACGCCACGCTTCCATTCGTGATACGCGCCAGCGCATCCACATCCACGTAGGAATGCCCGTTCATCTGTACCACCTTGGCACTTCCTGACTGTCCATTCACTGTCAGCGTGTACTCTTGTTGCCCCGATTGCGTTCGCCCTTCCGCTGCCAACAACCCCAGCAATATAAGCGGCAGCGCCCATACGTGCATGTGTTTGCGTATCATGGATGACTCCTTGCCTCAGGGCTGATTCCACGGCGCCTCTCCAACAAGACCCGGCGCGCCGAGGAACCTTCTTTCGTCCCGTCTATATTGTCTAGAACCCGCTACGGGAACAAGGCTCTTTTTGTTCGCGCCGCTCTCGCTTACCGCACTTCTGCCCCGGCCCGTTCTCCACTACAATCTCGTTGTGCCGAACCTTGCCATTTTTTCCAGAGTTCTCCTTGCTCTCCTTTTTTTGCCGCCGCTCGGCGCGGTTGCTTCGGCTCAGGAGGCGCCTCCCGCTTCCGCCGCGCGTATCCTTCTTCTCCCCCGCAAACTCGTCAGCGGCGAACGCGCCACCCTCGCGGTCCTCGATGTCAGTGGCCGCCTTACTCCCGGCGTCACCGTGGAATTCACCGACGGCGATAAGTTCACCACCGATGCCACCGGCCGCGCCCTCTTTGTCGCTCCATTGAACGTCGAAAAGCTCTACGCTTCCATCCAGGGCCGTCCGGGCCGTGTCTCCAGCACCGTTGTTTCCGCCGCGGATTCGCCCTCCACCACGCTGGAGGTCAGCTCCGTTCCGCGCCTTGCTTCCCTCAGCGATCGCGTTGAAATCAGCGGGCACGGCTTCTGCGGCGTCGCCGACGCCAACCGCGTCACCTTCGACAACAAACCGGGCTTCGTCCTCACAGCCTCTCCCGCCTATCTCGCCGTTCTTCCCCCTCCTGACCTCAATCCCGGCCCCTCTCAGGTTCAAGTGGTCTGCGGCCAGAAAACCGTGCAGCCCTTCATCGTCGTCCTCGTCTCCCTCGAACTGGAAGCCAGCAGCGCTCCCCTGACTCCCGGTGAACATCGCACTCTGACTGTTCGCGTGCGCGGCAGCACCGCCAAAGTCTCGCTCGAAGCCCGCAACCTCGCCCCCGAAGTCGCCGATCTGCAGGGTGGCGTCACAATGCGTGCCGTTTCCAGCGGCGGCCCCGAGAACGCCGCCAAATTCGAACTCATTGGCAAGCAGCACGGCAACTTCGTTATCTCCATCCGCCTCCTCGCCCCAGCCTCCCCGCCCCGCCTCTAGGGCCTGCCTTCTGAGGCGGGCGTTCCAACTTTATTTCTCTGTACCTGGGAGTTCTTCCTCCGTGTCCTCTGTGATAAATTCCCCTCTACACTCCCTTTTCCCACATGCCCGAATTACCTGACATCACCGTTTACCTCGAAGCCCTGGAAACCCGCATCGTCGGCCACGCCTTGCACCGTGCTCGCATTGCCGGCCCCTTTCTCCTGCGTACCGCCTTGCCCCCCGTTGATTCCTTCCATGGCCACAAGGTCATCACCCTCCGCCGGATAGGTAAACGCATTGCCCTCGGCTTCGACAACGGCCATTGGCTCGTCTTCCACCTGATGATTGCTGGCCGCCTGCACTGGAAAACCAAACCCGTCAATCCTGACGGCCGCCGGACGCTCGCCGCCTTCGATTTCGACAACGGCACGCTCACCCTCACCGAGGCCGGTTCTCAAAAGCGCGCTTCTTTGCATCTCTTCGCCAGCGAAGACGACATGCGCCAGATCGATCCTGGCGGCCTCGAAGTCCTCTCCGCCACCCGGTCGCAATTTGCCGCCGCGCTAACCTCCGAAAATCACACCCTCAAGCGTTCGCTCACTGACCCGCGCCTCTTCAGCGGCATCGGCAACGCCTATTCCGACGAAATCCTCTTCCACGCCCAACTTTCTCCCGTCCAGCTTACGCAACGTATGGACTCGCAGGCCATCGAGCGCCTCTACAGCGCCGTGCAATCTATATTGTTGGATTGGATTGTCCTGCTAAGGAAGCAAGCCGGTGACAAGTTTCCCGAAAATGTCACTGCGTTCCGCCCGGAAATGTACGTCCACGGCCGTTATGGCCAGCCTTGCAAAAAGTGCGGCGCCAAAATCCAGCGCATCCGCTACGCCTCGAACGAAACCAACTATTGCCCTAACTGCCAGACCGCCGGCAAACTCCTCGCCGACCGCGCCCTCAGCCGGCTTCTCCGCGAAGACTGGCCCCGCTCCCTCGACGAGCTCGATGACCATCTTGCCTCCAAACGCTCCGGTCTGGCCAACTCCTAATCTCTTCCTTCTTCCCTGTAGCGCTGGCCTTCCTGCCAGCCTTCTTTCTTTACCTCGTTACCTCCTTACTTCTCTGCATCTCCCTCACGCCGACGTCTTCTTCACCGCCGGCGGCAGCGTTAGCGAACCCTGCTCATCCTGCAACTCCAACTGCCGCACCTCGCCGCTGTTGAGCAAATTATCCAGCGTGTTTGTGGCTTTATCCAACCGCTTGTCAGCCTCCGCGTAACTCTGTTGCGCGTTATTTAAATGCTTCCCGAGCTTCTCGAAGGGCTCACTGAAATTCTCCAGATGCTTCCGCAAACCGTCCAGATTCGCGCTCAATCGTTTGGCATTCTCTTCAATCTGCATCCCGCGCAGCCCCATGGCGATCACCGAAAGGTGCGCATAGAGTGTATTCGGCGAAACCGGCACGATCTTCCTGGACCGGCAATACGCGTCCGCCGCCAGTTTGTTCGAGTCCATGCTGCGGAGCAGCTCGTAGTAGACCGATTCGCTGGGCACGAACATCAGCGCCAATTCCAGCGTGTTCTCGTCCGGCACAATGTACTTTTCCGCGATCGAATCCGCATGCCTCTTCACCGCGTTGATGAAGTCTCTTCGGGCTTCCTTCTGGCTCTGTTCGTCTTCCACTTCCAGGCGCTGGAACGCATCCAGCGGAAACTTGGAATCGATGGCCATGATCTTCTTGTCGCGCAGGTGAATCACCGCGTCGGCCGTCTTTCCGCTGCGAAAACTGTATTGCAGCGTGTACTGCGAAGGCGGCAGGCTGTCCTCCAGCAGGCGCTCCAGCGTCGTCTCCCCGAATGTCCCCCGGTTCTTCGCCCCGCCCAGAATGTTCTCCAGCTTCGTCGCCGTGACATGCATCGCCTGACCGGCTTCCTGCACCTGCCCCAACTGGTTTTGAATCTGGCTGATCTGCTCGCGCGTGTTTTTCAACTCTTGCGACATCGCCGCCTGCGCCTGCGACGTGATCTGTGAAGTCACTTCCGCCGAATCCTTCGCGCCCTTCTGCACCGCCGCGCTCACTGCTTCCAGTCGCGTCGCCACCGTCCCGGCGATCGTCTCCATCTTCGCCGCGCTCTGTGCCTGCGTCGTCGAAAGCGTCAGCAAGTCGCGCCGCAGTTCGTTCATCTGCGTTTCCAGCGCCAGATTCCTTCTTTGGTCTTGCGTGTTTCGCAGCAAAAGCCAGCCCATCAGGCCAGCCAGCAGCAAGCCGATTACCACTGCAACCATCGCCATAGGTGTCATGAAGTGTTCTCCCGTGCCAACGGGAAAGGATTCTTCCACTCTAGCGGGAACCATGCAGCCGGGCAAGATACTCAAAAGGGAATTGCCGGTTTTCATCTTCAACGGGCGCCACGGGAACTGGCTGTGAGAAAATGGCTGAACGCACAGGAGAAAATCGGAATGTATATGCACATGTTTGCGTTTCGCTGGAAGCCGGGTGTCACCGACGAGCAAATCCGCCGCGTGATTGACGAGATCCGCGCCCTCCAGGGACAAATTCCAGGCCTGCTGGAGACCTGCGTCGGAAGGAACATCTCCCCCCGCGGCCAGGGCTACGAATTGGGCGGCGTTATGAAATTTGCCGACAAAAAGTCTCTTGACGATTACGGCCCACACCCTGTCCATCAGAAACTTGTCGGCTGGTTGATGCCCTTGATCGATCCGGTCGAAGTGGATTTTGAGGTTCTTTAAGAATTACTGCGGAGTCTCGTCCTGAGCGGCGAAGCGTCACTTCATCGGGCGCAGTGAGTCAATCGGTGGAAGAGAAGTGGACTCGGTGAAGGCCCTCGGCGGTTGTGGCTTTTTGTGCTGGATCGCCTCCACCATCATTTCCATCGCGGTGCCTGCGCTCGGCGGCGTTATGATCGTGGCCCGCAACAATCCGCTGCGCACCCAGGCTTGCCCCGTCTTGGGCACTCCGTCGCACCCCAGAAACGGCAGCGACAGCCACCGCTCGCGTTCCACATCATTGGGAATTTCCCCAAATGCCTTGCGTGCTCCAATCGCCATGGCGTCGTTCTGCGCCAGGACCACATCCATCTTTGCCTTCTGCGATGTCGATAAATTCAGCCAGGAGTTTACCGCCCGGCGCGCGCTTTCTTCCGTCCACTGGCCTTTCAGTACCGACACATGAATATTCGATGGCTTTGTCTGCATCAGGCCGCTCTCGCGTTCCCGCGCAACATCGCTGTGTGACGGGCCCTGGATATACAGAATCGCTCCTCCGCCGGGCAGCAGCGCCGCGCACTGGCGCCCGGCAATCCGCCCCACTTCCACCTGATCCGAACTCACGCCAAAGATGGGCGCCTTCGCGGTCGCCCTCGATTCGTGGAGATACGCAGCGTCCCGATTCAGCAGCGCCCACCCGATTCCCGCTTTCACCGCCGCCTGCGCCACCTGTGGCAGCGCCGTGCTCCCCACCGGCTCGAAAACGATGGCGCTTGGCCGGTCCTTCGGCTCCGCTTGAATGGCGCGCAGCAGTTGCGTGCTTTGCGTGATGGCGTCGTTTTCCGCGTAGAGAATTTCAAAGTCCACGCCGAGCTTCTTCGCGGCCACTTCGGCGGAATGCGCTTGCTCCAACTGATAGTCGTTCTCGTTGGTCATCAAGGAAACCAGGAGCCGTAGTTTTCCCATGTTCGTCCTTGAATTTCGGTTTCCCTACAGTCGCACAGCCGGCAGTGTGGCCGCGCCGGCGTTTACTTCACAGTTTCCAAACGTTAAACGCTTAAGTCACTTTCTTCAAGAGAACATTTTTTTCCTTGGAATGCTTCCATGAATCGCCACTTGACCTTGTCAGAACTATCGGCCTGCAATCCTCTTGAAAAAGTAAAAGACCCCGGAACTTCCGGGGTCCTCTTCCGACTTCCATTATTTCTTTGCCGCGAAGCGCTACCAGTTCAGCTTCAGGGCGAACTGAAACTGCCGCGCGTCGTACGCCGCCGTTGGCTGCCCCGCCGTGCACGAGGAGCCCGCCAGCGGATCGCACAACTGATTTACCGCCGAAATGTTGGTGTGGTTGAACAGGTTGAACGCGTCCGCGATCAGGTCCAGCCGCAGCCGTTCGCCCAGCGCGATACCCTTGGAAACGCGCAGGTCGAACTGGAAGAAATACGGCATCGTAAACCGGTCGCGTCCCAGGCTTCCCGTGCAGCCCAGTGGCGGAGTAATGCCAGGAATGCTGAACGGTTGCTTCTGGTTGGTCAAGCAAACGTCCGGTGGACCAAATACAACCCCCGGAATATAGGTAGAAGTCGTGGCTCCCGGCGCGCCCGCCGTGGTAAGTCCTGGCCGGATTTCCGAAGCGCCCAGGTCCAGCCGTGTGTCTTCGCTGGTGATCACGTTGAACGGCCGCCCGGAGGAGACTTCCACGAGTGGAGCCAGGGTCCAGTCGCTCAGGAAATTGTCCTTGAAGGAGGCGCCTCCGCGGTGCGGCGAAGATTGAAAGACGCCGCTAGTCACCCAACGATGCCGCTGGTCGTTGACGGAATTGGCGCGTTCCAGGTACGGGAAGCGGCTGTCCGCCGGCTCCAGGGTTGACTGCAAGTCGGTGCCGTTGTCGATCGAGTGCGACCACGTGTAGCTCGACAGCAGCGAGAAATGCTTGCTGAAGCTCTTCTGTACGTTCACCGTCAACGCGTTGTACCAGGAAGCTGCGTCCGATATCTGTGTGTCCACGCTATTAAACGGCACAGGCACTCCCGCGCCCACCGGATACCCGGCCAGGGCCGCCAGTGCCAACTGGTTTCCGAATCCACCCGCAAGTCCCGCGAACGACGGGTTCGGTCCGGACGGACGGAAGTAGTTGAAAAATGCCGCCGTACCCACGAACGCTCCATTGAGCGGAATGCCCGTCGGGCAATTCGCCAGCTGGCCAAGTACCCCGGGCGTCAGATATGGCTGAGTGGCGGTCGGAGTAACGTTCAACCCGCAGGTGGAAGTGGTAGACGCCACGTTGGCACTGGGCACCACCACCGACAACGGGCTGGAAATTCCCAATCCCGCCGCGTCGGCATTCTGCAGGTTCGTCGTTAACAACACCGGGTCCGTGGAATTGATGTCCACCGGCCGGTTCAGGTGCAAACCGCGCGTACCCTGATAGCCCACGCTCATTTTCCAGGTTCCAGCGATCACTCGCTCTACCGTAAGGTTCACCTGCTGTGCATAGCCATACTGGAAGTTCTTGGCCACCGGCAAGGTGAAAGGAAGAATCGGCAAGGGGAAGCCCGAGGTCAGGTAATTCTGGTTGGCAAAGATCGAATTCGGATTCAGCGGATCGAAGCGCTGCTGATTGGCCAGGTAGTACATGCTGGGCAACGCGTTCAGCGCGCCCTGGAAAATCGCGCTGCCGTTCAGGTTCGTCGGCGTGTCGAGGGCGTTGCCGCTGGCATCAAGGCCGCACGCCAGGGTTACCAGCCCGCAAGCCGAAGAGGCGCCGCCCGGCGAAATCAACTGCACGGAGCGGCCGCCGTCCGCGGTCACCGAGTCGAAGGCGATGGCCAGCAACGGGTGGTCATAGAAGATGCCGTATCCTGCGCGCACCACCGTCTTGCCGTCCCCCTTCGGGTCCCAGGCCAAGCCGATGCGCGGCGCCACATTGTTGTAGTCGCGCGGAATTCCTTCCACCACGCCCAGCGCCTTTTCCGCCGCCGCGTTCACCGAAGTGGCCGGCGCAAACAGCGGACTGATCTCCACGTCGTAGCGCACGCCGTAGTTCAGCGTGAACTTTGGCGTGATGCGCCACGTGTCCTGCGCGAAGAATCCAAACGGAAGGTTGTCAAACGGCTGATTGGACTGGCCGATGCCCTGAATATACGTCTGCGGTATGCCAAACCCGTAGGCCTGCACGGCGCTTGCGCCGGGCAGAGGCAGGTTGATTCCGGGAACCGTATCTGGAATCGCCCCGTTCGAAAGCGCGGAAACCGGCAAGCCGCCAAAATTTGCCACCCCGCCGAAGTCCAATTCGAAAATCTGCTGCTTGGCGGAGCGCAGTTGAATCACGTTCGCATCAATACCGAACTTGAACGTGTGCCGTCCGTGTGTCTTCGTCAGATTGTCCGTGAACTGGAAGCGCCGCTCGATGCGGTCCACCGTCGAATAAGGTTCCCGCCCGAAATACGCATAACCCGGAATGTTCACGCCGATATCGCTGCCGCCGTCCAACGGGGAATAACCGAAGTGCAGGCCGCGGCGCGCAAATTGAAAACGGAATTCGTTGAACGCTGTGTCGCTGAAGATGGTGTCGTGCTGGAAGGTTGTGTTCACGTCGCGGTAGTGCGTCTCACCGGTGCGCGATCCGGCGTTCTGACCGAACACCTGGTTTTGCGAAGTTGATTCGATTCCCGTCTCTTCCGATGGTGATACGCCGACGCGAAGGAACGAAGTGTTGCGGCTGTTCCACCGCTGGTCCAGGCGCGCCGACCAAAGGCTGGTCTTTTCCATCACCGGGAAGTTGCCGCGTATCGCGTTCAGTCCCACATACGATTGCGGCAAAGACGCTACGCCATAGGAATAAAGTGCGCCGGGAAAAACGGGCGTGTTCGAGCAAGTAACCGTTCCGACCGTCGTTCCCGCAGGGCACGTCACCGGAAGCGGGAATTGTGCCCCGGGACCAGGGTTCACCAGGCCGCTGGTCGCATTTGCCGAAACCAGGCCGTAGTCCAGTTTATTCAGGGCCACGCTGGAGCCTGAGCCCAGCAGCAGAGCGTAATTCACGCCCAGAGTTTCCAGTTGCGTGTTGCCCGAATTGATCAACGTGTTGTAGGCCGACGCCTGGGCCGCTGTCAATTGCACCGGAACAGTCACGCCGGGTGCCAAGGGCACATTTTCGGTACTTGTCAGGTCAAAACTGTTCACGCCAATGCTGGAGAATCCCGTCTCTTCGCGCTGCGTATATTCGTAAGAGAAGTAGTAGAACGTCTTGTCCTTCTTCAACGTGCCGCCGAATGCCGTGCCGGCCTGCACGCGCGTATACGCCTGCTTCACGGGAATCAGGTCGCCCGTCGACGGGTCCACCTCTCCCGAAAACGGGTTGCGCGCCTGGAACGACTTGTTTCGCAGGTATCCAAAAACGTCGCCGTGGAAGTCGTTCGTGCCGCTCTTGGTCACGATGTTCACCACGCCGCCCGTTGCCCTTCCATATTCGGCATTGTAGTTGCTCAAAATCATCTGGAACTCTTGCACGTCTTCCTGCGACACGGTTGAGCGGATGCCATTCACCGAGTTATCCACCGCATCGGCTCCGTCCACACTCACCATGTTGGAGCGCGCGCGCGCGCCGCTGATGTTCAGCCCGCTGTTCGGCGCTGGACCGATCGTCGGCGAGACGTCGCGTGTTGTCTGCGAATTGATCAGTGTGAAATTGATGTAATTGCGGCCGTTGATTGGCAGGTTGTTGATCTGGCGTTCGTCCACCGTCTGCGAGCTTTCCGAACGCGTCACTTCCACCGGAGCCGTCTCCGTTGTCACTGTGACCACCTGGGTCTGTGTACCCAGTTCCAGCTTGGCGTTGAATGTTGCCTGCTCGCCGACCGTCAACTGCAGCGAAGGATTTTCATAGGGAGCGAAATTTCCGGCTTCCACGCGAAACTTATAAAGCCCGGGCACCAGTCCCACGATCGTGTAATGCCCGGCGTCATCCACATTCACGGTGCGCGCCGCGCCCGTCGCCAGCAGCGTTACGGTCACCTTCGCGCCACGGACCGCCAGGCCCTGCGGGTCGGTGACATTCCCGGATAGCGTCGCGGTGTTGATCTGCGCCACCGCCGAGCCCACCCCTGTCAAAAGCGCCACACACAAAACGACAAACGCAAACAACGGCTGCCTGCGTTGCATACCCATCCTCCTTGATGAACTGCCAGTATCTCCGCTACCCCTAGCGGTGGCGAGCGAACCCCGCCGTGTGCACCTGAAATGCAATGAACGTATTTAGATAGCTTGTACGGCAATGTACGAGCCATTGCAACTGTAAACTGCCAGACGTTTGTTTGGCTAGCCTCGTGGAGAGTTGTTGCCCAACCGTCAATGGGGCCGGGGAATCAGCCGCGCTCGGGGAGTTGCCCTGGAACCAGCGTGGCGGCGGGTGTTTGCCGCTCTTTCCACGCCTTCATCGCGATGGCCGCCACAATCAGCAGCGAAGTGGCCGTGTTGGTCAAAACCACTGACGGCGAGTGCAGGAACACTCCATACACTAGCCACAGCAGCACGCCCATCAGATAAAACGCCAGCATCCCGTAGGAGAGATCGCGCCCGCCCTGCTTCTGTATCTTGATCAGTTGCGGCACGAACGCAAACGTTGTGCAACACCCGGCCACCGCCCCCAGCAATTCAACGCCCTGCGGAACTTGCATCGTTCAATCTTCTCCTATTACCAGTTTAGCAGGAGCAGGACGCAAGCTATGAGCAGGCTGAGAGGATGTTTCCACCGGACTTACCGGGACTTGACCTTCAATTCGGATGTTCTCATTGCGCGCCACTCAGCGGAGCTTATTGCGAGTTAACCCAATCCGTTTGCAGCTTTGGAGGTTGCAGCAAGGTCTGCATAACGACACAATATTGTTCCGTCTTTTCCTGCAAACTGCGCAACTGCTCCGGCGTCGCTTTAGGCGCATTAATATCGAATCGTAGTCGGATCCGCTCGAATCCAACGGGAACATCCTTTGCAATACCGAGCGTACCTCGAAGATCCAAATCTCCTTCGACGGTCACCTCAATGCGCTCCGTCGGTATTCCCATGGCCGTGGCCACCATCTGGCAGGTAAGTTGAGCGCAGGCCGACAACGCTCCGAGCAGCATGTCTCCGGAACAACCCGCGGTACCCGCTCCTCCCACACCGGGGTGAGCTTCGGCACTATGGATATTCCGCCCAATCGCAACGGTGCAAGCGATCGGCGTCTCAGTTTGCCCGCCGCGGGCTTTCAACGTGATCCGCGAGGCAGAAGGATCATTCCGGTAATGGTCTTTCAACGGCTTTTGAAGAGACTTAAGATCCACAATAGCCTCCAAGGCTTGGCCAGGAACACGGGATTGTAGCCAGTTGCAAGGCTGCTAGCATTCCCGTGCAGGGAGGTTACCACGTGCGGCCCAGGCGAATATCACGCTCCCGGTACACCTCGCCCATCCCGCCCGCTCCGAGCGGTCCCACAATCTCATATGGTCCCAGCTTTGAGCCGGGATTGAGGGTCATAAGTGCAGGGATTATAGCCTCAGAATTTTCTGGCAACATAGATTCGACTGGATAAGTCCCGATGAACGCCTGGACATATGCGTCCTGGCCGCGGCTTTCGTCGGCCACGAAATTCATATTTCAGGAATCGCACTGTTGTCAGGTGCGGATAGTCTTCGATCAACTCACCCTAGCCCGCGCCTTCGGCCAGCATACGCAGGATTAGCTCAACGGTGTCCTATCACGACAGGTGTCCGAGGGGAGGGACACCGCCTTTTACCTTGGGTAACTCTTCGCAGCCAATCGAGTCATCGACCTTCCGTCTAACGATTAGTCGCCGCGCTACTTTTCCTCAGTACGTTCAATATGCTTGCCTGTCTCCGCTTCGGCAGTGTTTACAATGTCTTCCGCGTTGCCTTTATCCATGTGAAGCATGCAGAACGCGCCTCCCCCGTTGGCATCCGTGTACTGGATGGACAAGAAATGCTTCTTAGTTTTGCTAAACAAAAAAAAGGGAGAAATCAGAATCGCCTCTGCGTATCGGGGCTTGGAAGTCTTTTCGTATAGGAGGCTCTTGATGTTGTCGTAAGGGATAGTCGTGATGATCTGCCCTTTCGTATCCTGAAACTCCACCGCCTTTTTCTCTTTGTCGAAAATTACGTGACCCTTTACCGGTCCCGCACCCTTTTTCTGACCTTCTGCCTTCGGGGGCATGTATTCCACTTTGTCGAACTTGATCTCCGCCGCGCTCCCAATTGCGACTGCAACGAACATAAGGCAAATGGCGGCACACAGGGTTTTCCTCGAGGTTGCTCGCATTGCGCGTCTCCTGGACTGTCTCTGGGGGGATCGTTCCCGAGAAAGTATAGTTTCACTTTTAGCAAATGTATAGAGTCGGGACTCAACTGAAGTGACGCTGGCCCGCGGTATCCGCAACTCCTACGCAATAGCACCTAGAACGGATGATCTCAGGCGCTATGCAAATAACTCATGTTCCGTCTGGCCTGGACATTGGAGTCCACTTGGGAGCCCCGGGAGGGAAGGGAATGGGAGCGAGACTCGACAACTTGACAGAAGGCAAGAACGGGCTTATTTGAGAAACCGGCGCTACAGGTGCTTCTGCACCAGCTTGCGCAGGCGTTCGTGGTCTTCCTGCTTCATGTGCACGAACTCCACGCCGTTGCCGTCCGGCCCGATGTTGCGCACCACCGCCGTCAGCTGAATCTTGCGCAGGCCGGAGCGCACTTCCAGTTGCACCGAATCACCCACGGTCAATCGGCTCGGCGATTCCAGATATGCGCCGCCCAGGCTGATCGTCTTCACCCGCACGGCGCTCATCACTTGCGGCTGGCTGCCCAGTTGTGCGCGCAAGGGCGATTCCAGCGGAATGCGCGTGTAGCGCCGCGGCACCACAAAATTCCCCATCGGAGCGTTGGGCGATTCAAACGCCGCACGCACCCGCGCCGAAGTCGGCAGTTCTTCCATCATTGCCAGCGCGTCTTCCGCGGCGGAGCGCAGCCCGGCAGGCTCCACATACGTCAGCCCTTCGCGCCTTCCCGCCAACTGGTGCAGCAACTCGGAAGCCTCCACGGCCCGCAGCCGTCCCAGCGCTTCAATCGCCTTGATGCGCACAAACTGATCGCGCAGAATCTCATGCTCGCCCGCGGCGATTTCCATCAGCATCGGCACGGCCGTGGCTTCCTGCCCGACGCCGATCTGATCGATCATCATCGGCACCACCAGCGGATGCGCGTCCGCCAGAATCGCCGAAAAGACAAACGCCGTGCTCTGCGCCGAAGGCGTGTTCGCCGGCCGCGCCAATTCGCTCACGGCCAGATCCTGCAGATTCCATTCCCAACTCGCCATCGCGCGCGTCAGCCCGCGCAACAACCGGTCGGGGTCCGCCGCGGCCAACAACTTAATAGCAGCGCTCACCCGCTGCCGCCGCGCTTCAAACAGCCGCGTTTCCAACAACGTCAGCACCGGAACTCCGATGGCACGCAGCAACCGCGCCATCGGTGGAATCAGTTCGGGGCCGCGCGGGTCCGTCAACAAGAGCGTCAAGCGATCCAGCAGCCGCTCGGGATCGCGTTGCAGCAGCCGGGGCAGCGTGGGGTCCAGCGCACGGTTCGCCAGCGCCGCATCCACCACCAGCATCCAGCGGTCATTCGCCACCAGTCGGTGGCCGAGCGCCAGCAGGTATTCGTGCTCCGCATTGTGCGGCACGCGCTCCAGGCCAACCAGAATATTTTCGAAGCCCAGGAAGTCGCCGCGCGTCACCGCGATCCGCCCCAACGTTTCCAGAAACGCGGAAAGCAGCGCGCAGGTCTCTGGCGCTTCCTCCTTTGCCAGTGCCCCCAGCGTTCCGCGGCTCAACTCTTCCGGCAACTGGTTCGGCCACAGCGATTCCAGCAGTGACGTCAGCTCGCCCAGCCCTGCCGCAACAACCCGCCGCGTGGCTCCATCGGGGTGCTCCAGGCGTCGCGCATAATTCAATAAGATGCTGCGCGCCTCGCGCCGCGGCGCATCGGCGCCCGTGTCCACCAGTTGTGCCAGTGTCTGCTTCACGGTGCTGATCGGCACGCACCAGATGTCCGCGCCACGCATCACCGCCGATTTCTCGCGCGGCGGCAATTCCATCCAGAAGCGCTCAATCAATTGTTCGCGGTAGGCGTCGCTCGCCCAGCTTGTGGCCAGCGTCGATAGGTGCTGCGAGGAGTGCGGCCCGTAATACCCGCCCGCATCTACCAGCACGCCCGACAGCTGATAGAGCATCGGCCGCACCGCCACCGGCGCCAGCGATCCCTCGGCAAATTCCGATGTCATATATTCCAGCACCAGGCTCTGCGACAGCCGCCTCATATACGTCTGCGGCAGTTCGCCTTCCTGCGGCGCATAGTGCGTCATGGATGCCAGTAGCATCCTCACCGTGTCCTTGCTGGCCTGCTCCATTGAGGCGTGAATCGCCCGCGCCGCCTCCTCCGGTGAAAGCCCTCGCGCGCCTTCCATTGGCGTCGTCAGATGTCCGATCAGGCGAAGTGTCTCGCTGAACTGCTCGAGCTGCGGCGATTGTATCGCGGCATCGCCATTCTCCACGGGCGCCTTTCCGCCATAGGCCACCAGCGCAGCAATCAGGCTAGCCAGCACCGTATCCACCTTGCGCTCCGTCAAGGTGTTGATCTGGATACCTTCCACGCGATTTTCCCTCAGAATGTCCGCCCAATTCGTAATTGGATTGCGCCGGGTGGACTCTTCCGATCTTAGCAAGTACGTCTTCAGGAGTTGGACGAGCGTGTCTAATTCGCCCACATGGAATTTCGGAGCGAACCAAAGGGTTTGAATACCCACGCGCTGGAGCTCCATCGCCAGTGCATGAAATTCGCCGCGCGCGTCCGGCAGGTGCGTTTCGCAGACCTTGGCAACCACGATGCCGCCGCGCTCCGGCCGCACATCCAGCCCTCCCAGATCGGCCGCCGAGCGCCGCAACGATTCATACGCGGTATCGAGGCTTTCCTGCATGCGAGGATGGGACGGGCTGTAAAGCCGGTGCGCACGCAGCAGCAGCAGAAAATCGCGCAAAGCCTGTATCGCGTCGCCCTGCAGCGGATCCATCGCGCGCCCGCCATCGCGGCGCAGCGATCCCGAGTCGTTGGGAGAGCGCTGTGCGCCGGACCTCGCGGAGGTCCGGTCATCCAGAAGAGCTGAAGCTCTTTGTACCAAGAAGGAACCTATATGCGGGAGGCCCGTGCGCCAGGCCTGACGCCGCTTCTGAAGGCTTCCAGCGTCCGCCGGGACTGGTGGCGAAGCGGTCCAGGAGAGGGCCGACTGGAATCCGACAACTATTAATGTAGAGGGAGTAGAGGAGGAGGGCCTATAGTACTTCTAGACCATTCTAGTTACATCTAAAACACAAAAAATAGGGGAACTTCAATTCCCGTTTCGATACATCTTCGCTGTACGTTGCACTCTTGAACCTTGAACTCTTCAACTCTCTTCTCACTTTGCCTGCAACTTCGCGTTTACCATCACCGTCCCGCCTTCACTGGCCTCGATCCCGCGTCGCGCGAACTCATAACCTTGCAGCTTCAATCCGATCGTGTGCGTGCCGCTGGGAATCTGGACCCTCGCCGGCGAAAACTGTCCCGTCGATGTGCCATCTACAAAAATTTCCGCGCCAGCCGGGTTAGAGGTCACTTGCGCCCAGGCCACGTGATTCTCTGCCCGGGCCTTCAGATCCAGGTCTAGCGTGGTCTGCACGTTATCCTTCACCTGTACCTGGCCCACATACGGATCATATCCTTCCAGTCGCAGCACCAGGTTGTAGGAACCCGCGGCCAGCGGCAAATTCGTTGGCGTCTGCCCGGGTTGCTTAGCGCCGTTGATAAAGATGTCCGCCCCGGCTGGATGGCTATTGACGTAAAGCCCCTTTTGCAGCGCTTCCATTTGAATTTTCTGATCCTGCGAATCGCCGGCCTTCAGCTCCAAGGCCGTTTGCACCTGCAAGTAGCCCTCTTTCTGCACTTGTAGGCTATATCGCGCCGGCGTCAAGTCGTTGAAGCTGCACGGCGTCTGGCACGTTCCGGCCGCCTTGCCGCCGGCTCCGAACAGAGTCGCCTTCGCCCCGATCACATTCGTCAGCACGTGCACCGCGGCATTGCCCGGCTTGGGAATCGGATGTCCACTGTTGTCGGTGTTTTCCGACGCGGGCAGAGGCGTGTCATCATAGGCGATCTCGTCCACCACGCGCACATTCGATGGCGCGTTGCGCATGAAATGCAACAGTTGCGAATGTTCTGCCGGGCGGAGCTTTCCGGAAAGTGTCAGCGTGTCGCTGGTCGCTTCCACCTTTACACGATTCGCCATGCCCCGGTCGGCGAGCGCTTCTTCAATCTGGCCTTTATACTCCGCCGCAGCCGGCGTTACCGTGGCGACCGGTTTCTTCACTTCGGCAGTTGGCGTTGGCGCAGGCGGCGTTATCTTTTTCTCGGCAACGTTTGTCGGTGGGGGCGTCGCCTCCGATTTCGCCGGCTCCGCCGTGGACGTTGAACCTACAGGTGGCGCGTCTGCCGCGGCTGAAATCGAATTGGAATTTGGTGTCTCAATGTCTACCGGGCCGGTTGTGGTTGCCGACGGGGCTTCTTGTGCTGTTGGCTTTGGGGCCGGCGGCGCCACACTTTGTTGCTGTGCGCGCTCATTCCGTTCGCGCGCCGCCTGGAATTCCGGCCGCAGTTTGTTGAAGCCGTAGAGAATTACCCCAATCAGCATCAGCGCCAGCAAAACCGACAGCACCGGGTTGCTCTTCTTCGGCTCTTCCATCACCGGAGCCACCGCTCCCGTGCGTCGCATTGCCGGAGTCTGTGCCGGGCTCGCCGCGCGGTTCTGCAGCGCGCGAATCGTCGGCGACAAGTTCGGATCTTCCCCTGCCGCAACCGGAACATTCCCTCCGGCGATGCCCAGCGGGAACGTCGGCGTATTCCGTGGCGAAATCAGCGTGGCCTCTGGACTATTCCGGTCCATGCCGCCCAAAGCCCGGTAATTTTTCAGATCCTCCAGCATCTCGCGGCAGTTTTGATAGCGGACCTCAGGATCTTTCGCCAGCGCGCGCATCACGATGTCGCTCAATCCCGGATGGATCGAAGGATTCAGAACGCGTGGCGCTATCGGATCTTCGTTCACGATCTTGTAAATGACTGTGGTAATCGTCTGCCCGGGGAAAGGTTTTTCGCCCGTCAGCACTTCATAGAGCAGCACGCCCAGCGAAAAAATATCACTCCGCCCGTCCACCGGCCGCCCTTTCACCTGCTCCGGCGACATGTAGCTCGGCGTGCCCATCACGTGCTGCGTCTGCTGCACCGTGCCGAACTGAAGTATCTTCGCGGTGCCGAAGTCCGTCACCTTCACCGTGTCATCGGCGGTCAACATCAGGTTCGCCGGTTTGATGTCCCGGTGCACGATATTGCGGTCATGCGCGAACTGCAGCGCGCTGCACGCCTGCTCCATGATGCGCAGCACACGCGGCACCGGAAACGAGTGCCCCGAATCCAGCAAGGCCTGCAGGCTCTTGCCCTCGATCAACTCCATCGTGATGTAGAAAAGTCCGTTTTCTTCGCCCGCGTCGTACACCACCACGATATTGGGGTGCGTCAGCAATCCTGCGGCGCGCGCTTCGATCTGGAAGCGCGCCAGCAATTCCTGGCGGCTGAGGCCCGTGCCTTCTTCGCTCAGGCGGATGGTCTTCACCGCAACGGCGCGCCCGATCACTGGATCGGTGGCGCGGTACACCACACCCATCGCCCCTCGGCCCAGTTCGCCGAGAATCTCGTAACGCCCTGCTTTCACCATCGTCGCCATGCATTTGCCGCCACGCCGGGCGGCTCATCCCCTAAAACACCACGCCATCGAAGAGCGCTTGCGCGCAACCTGCTCCAGGGTTATCGGCAAAACGCATCATCTATATAGCGGCTTGCGCAATGCAGGTCCCGGAACAGGAACGGACACACACTCCCCGCCACTTAAGACACTAGCCCCCGTTATTTCCCATGGTCAACGCAACCGAAGTACTACGCTGTCCGAAAGTTAGCTGGCCCCAAGGACAGGCAGGGCTTCCAAGTGGCACAGGCTTCGGCCTGTGCAGCGTCAACCATAGGCAAGTTGAGCATTTTCAAGGAAATTGTCTGGACGTAGGGGCATGCTCCACAGTCAGCCCCCAAGGATTGCATTGAATCCATGCAAACTTTGCATTTGCCAGAAAGAGTCGGGCTCACTAATCTAAGGACATGTCGAACCACAATATCTCCAAGCCCAACTGTTGTTGCTGTTGCGGGTGCTTCGGGACTGGTGTGGGGAGGCAGAGAAACTAGGATCCAACTCTAGCCTACGTTTGCTGTACCGGCCCGCCACCAGACGATCTGGCAGGTGGGTTTCTTGTTTTTAGGTCAGCAAAGATTGGCAAAAGAGAGTGAATCTGCACGCGTCGCCCGCTCTGGCCCTCTCCTTCCAGAGCGCGTAACGCCGGTTCACGCGCAGGGCTGGCAGGGAGCGCGTCGAGGCTCCCTGCCACACAAAGTTTGTTCCAGGGGCGCGGTCGCCAAGTGGTAAGGCAAAGGTCTGCAAAACCTTTATCGGCGGTTCGATTCCGCCTCGCGCCTCCAAAATCTCCTCCTCATCTCTTCCTTCTTCCATGTAGCGCTGGCCTTTATGCCAGCCTCTCCTCGCACGCGCATCATCCAGGCAAAAAGGCGCCTATGGCCCTATTCCCGATTTGGCACCGCCTCAAATATTATGTTTACCTGTAAGTACAATAATCACAATTACATAACTCGTTCGAATAACCTTCAAGTTAAACTTTAAATGTCGGCGCGCCGACATTGCCTTCGAGACGTTTCGATCTTCAGGTCTTTTTGTCTGCGTTATATCTCGCCTGTGGTCCCTTTGACGAACTTTCGCACTGCTTCCAAAGCGTCTTTCGGCAATGTTGCGTACGAAATCGCTAGGCCGTAAAGGAATGCCTCTACCGCCTCGGCGGAAGTCGTTTTCAAAAGAGCGACATGGCCGCCACTAACAAGAAAGTGGCCATCCATCTCACGCACGTTAAGATTCCACTCAAGTTCATTTAGCAGTCGAACACCAGCTTCAAGGGACTGATCGGGCAAGGCCTTAAGCCATTTAAGTTCCTGCATGAGGGGCTCTCCTGGAGCAAGGATCTGATCACTCGGGGTGATAATAACAGGCTCTGGAACTCTAGATTCCTTCTCTAGTCGGCGGCCGATGTTCGAATAACCTTCAAGTTAAACTTTAAATGTCGGCGCGCCGACATTGCCGTGGAACCCGCCGACGAACGCAATTCTGCAACTTGCGTTGAACCCTGGAACCTTGAACTTTTGAACGCTGCCGATCAGGGCTTCCTGAGCTTCTTCAGCATCTGGGCTCCATTGGCGTTTTTGGGATTGAGTTGTAGGGATTTTTCGTAGTTGGCGATGGCTTTTGGCCTTTCGCCCGCGTCCATGTAGGCTTCGCCGAGGCTGTCGTAGGTGTTGGCGGAGTTTGGATAGGCTTCGGTGTTTAGCTGGAAGATGCGGATGGCTTCATTAAATTTGTGGGCCTTCAGGAGTTGGTAGCCGAGCGCGTTGAGTTCATCTTCATCGAAGTTGTAGTTCGGCGCGGCGCCAGACTTCAAGCTGTGGTACTGCGCGACGGCCGCATCGATGCCATTCGCTTTAATTGTGGCCGAGAGCGTTTCGGCGCTCGACGTTCGCGAATCGAACGCCTTCTTGATATTGGGCACAAATGCGGCCGCGGTGACGCCGGCAATTCCCGCTCCCATCACCAGCGTCAGCACAAAAAGAGCAGCGGCCATCGCGAATCTCTTCATGGCGCCAGGGTGGTCCTGCACATATAGATAAACTTCCAGAACTGCGAGCGGTATCAGATATTGCGCAAAGGAAATGAAAGTCAAAAACGGTCCGGTGAATGTGGCCGCATCGAAGAAAAATGGCCCACGGTTCACAAGTATGGTGAAAAAGATTCCCGCGCGAATGAAAAGGGAAGCGCTCACTGTGAGATAAAGGCGCAGCGCCCAACGGCGATGGGTTTTGAAGTCGCGCGCCATCGCAAAACGCAGCGCCATTCCCGCAAAGATCATGATCAGAGCGGCCATCAGGCTGGTTCCCAAATGTTGCGGAAGATCACCGACGGTCCCGCGCACCCACATCAAATAAAGTCCCGCCACGCTCACGGAAAAGGCCGTGCCGATGTAGAGCCGCCCGAGCCAGCGATGGAGCACCGGAAACCGGTTGCGAATCCGCGGGATCAACTGCAGCAATCCCGCAAGAATAATGAAAACGGCCGAGCCAATGTGCAGGATCAGCGCGAAATTGCCCATGGGATCGCCGGCCGTGTAGCCATGCGCCAGAATTTTGTTCCATGCCGCCAGATTTCCGCGCCAGGCGGTAAGGCTATAGAAGGAAGCCACGGTGAAGGCGAAGATGAGCTGGCCGATCAAAAGGACAACGAACCATAAGCGCGTGGCAACTCTTAGCGCGCGATCCGCGACGGAATCGAGTTCCAAGGGACGAGTGAAGACAGTGGTGCTCATGATGCTACTCCTTTAGTGCATGCTGGACGTGGGAAGGGAATTAAACGGGTTCGCGGTAGCGCCGGATACGCGCGGCCGTGAACAGGAAACCTGCGGCAAAGAGGAGCCCGACCCACAGGCCGGGAGACATCAAAAAATGGCCCGGCGTAAGATGCACTCCGTGATGAAACGCGAATCCACCTTCCATCCGAGATGTATCCATTTCCGGACCGCCGCTGAATCTTGAGCCGATAAAGGCGCCAAAGTGCGAAGTGCCAAACACCAGCCGTTCAAACATTCCGATCGCCAGCGGCGGAAGGACGGCCCAGAGCAGCGGAACGCGCCGCGCCCACGCGGAGATCAGCAGCAGCCAGGCATAGATCGGCGCATACCAGAGCACGTGTACGGTGAAGATGTGGTAGAGCAAATAAAACAACGAGGGGAAAAAATTGAGCGTATTCCAAAGTGTGGCGGCGCTCAAACCGTTCGCCAGCAGCACCAGGCTGCTCAGCACCAACATGATGCTTTGCAATGCGAAGGTGATCCCACAGCAGACGGCTGGCACAACCAGAAGCGGAATGCTCGCTTTGCTGAGAACGACGGTGAGATCGGAAACCGGCAGCGATTTCCAGAACAATATGCTGCGATCGCGGCGCTCCGCATAGAAGGCCTCGATGCAATAGAGCAGTCCGATGATGAAGGCGATGCCCATGACGGCCGCGGCCGCGAAATCGAAAGGTTGGAGAAGCAGATCACGCTGCTTTGCCGGATCCGCCGCCATTTCCGGGTAGAGGTAGCTCGGGAGCTTGTGCACGTAGAACAAAAAGCCGAAGAGAAAAACGGAAGCGACCGCGAGCGGGCCGATGTAGACGGAACGCGTTTCCCAGAGCTCACGGCGGATGGACCAATATAACGGCCGCACGGGCGAATTCGTGAATGGCGCAGTGCGCGGTGAAGCAGCGGATTCAGGCGTGGCATTCGATTGAGGAATCATCGAGATACTCCTTGCGGATTTCGTTGTGTTTCCGGCGTGGACGGAGAAGAAGGGGAAGCGCTCATCAAGGCTACGAACAAATCGGCGATGCTGGGCGTGCGGATGTCGCCAAACGCCGCGAGTTTCTGGCGATCGGCGCGATCAAAGAGCAGGATCGTGCGGCCGAAGAGTTGGCGTTCGGAGATGGGGCCCAACGCGCGCGCGGCGGCGAGTTGTTCGGGGCGCACGACGAGTTCGGCGTAGCGAAGCTCGAGTTCGTCCATGCTGGAATTCAGAACAATGCGGCCGCGGTTGATGAATAGCAGGTCGGTGAGCACGTTTTGAATTTCTTCCACCTGATGCGTGGTGACGACGATGGTGCGCGTGCCATCGAAATAATCGTTGAGCAGGGAATCATAGAATTGCTTGCGGAAGAGCAGGTCAAGGCCGAGTGTGGGTTCATCGAGGACAAGCAACCGCGCGTCAATCGCCATGACCAGCGCCAGATGAAGTTGCGTGACCATGCCTTTGGAAAGTTCGCGGACACGGCTTTTGTGCTTGATGTCGGTTTTGGCGAGGAAGCTTTCCGCTTTGGCGCGATCGAAGCGCGGATGAACACCGGCAAGGTACTCGAGGGCTTGCGACACGCGCAACCAACGCGGCAGTACCGCCACGTCGGCCATGAAGCACACATCGCGCATGAGCAGGTCGCGCTCCGTCCAGGGATTCCGGCCTAGCACGCGCAATTCGCCTTCATAGGGAATGAGCCCGAGAACCGCGTTCAGCGCCGTGGTTTTCCCGGCGCCATTCGGGCCGATAAGTCCGACTATGCGGCCCTCTTCGATGCGCAGATCAATGCCATCCAGCGCGACGTTGCTGCTAAATGTTTTGCGGAGGCCGCGGGCTTCGATGCAGGCCATGGTTTAGCTCTCCTTTTCCTTGAGTTCGTTGGCGTTCGAAGGGGACTCGCGTTTCGCGCCGCCCTCCAGCAATTCTTCGGGCTTCAGGCCGAGGCGTTGCATCTTTTCGCGAACCTGCGGCCATTCTTCGGAGAGAAATTTCTTGCGCTCGGCTTCCAGCAACAGTTTGCGCGCGCCGGGTTTGACGAACATGCCGAGGCCGCGGCGGCTTTCCACGAGTCCTTCGTCGACAAGTTCCTGGTAGCCTTTGAGGACCGTGAGTGGATTGACGCGGTAGTCGGCGGCGACGTTGCGGACCGATGGGAGGGGATCGCCTTCGTTGAGCACGCCGTCGAGCATCATGGCGACAACACGATCGCGGATCTGGCGATAAATCGGTTGCGCGTCATTCCAATCCCGGTCCATCAAGTCTCCTTCCTTGCCGTTGCCAAATGCAGCCGACGCTTACTGCGCGCGATGCAGATCGAAGTGCGCCTGCACGTGGTTGTCTCCCACCATGAACGTCCAGTCTTCGGTATGGTGGTTGGCGTCAATGAAAGTGAACACAGCATGATGCATGTGGCCGTACGCGGTGCTGCCGGCAACGTCGAGGAACTCGAACTCGACGGTTTTGCCATCGGAAGATTTGGCTACCATGCGCGGGCGATTGCCGGCATCGCAATAATGAGTGAGCATCAGGCGATCGCTGTCGAGATAGAACATGGTGATGGGATTGTCCTGACGGCCTTCGACCCTCAAGTCGTGCATCAGAGCGTTGCCCATGGAAGTGACTCGAAGCGAAACTTGAACGTGCTTGCCTTGCACTTCGGGTGTCAAAGGCTGCGTGGTGATCGTGCCCTCCCAGGAACCCGCAAGATTTTTCAGGGAGTCAAAGGAAGCTTTCGCATCGGGCTGCGCAACGGCGATGATGGGGGCAAGGGCGAGCGCGGCAAGGGGTAGAAAGCGGCGAAGTGTGAACATGATAGGTCTCCTTAGAGTGACGGGTCTCGGCCTGGAGGGTCGGGACGCGTTTAACATAGTGTTATACATAAATAAAACACTAAATCATGTCAAGAGGTTTTTCAGCCAGGGCGGGGCAAGACGGCCCACGTAATCCTGTAAATTATTAATAATACATGCTTTATCAATGGACTGGTTTGCGTAAATTTCCTTTTCCGCGATCTAGTGCAGCAGTGGAACACCTGTCCCTTGGTCATATAGCCTTCGCCAAGTGGCGAATGATATTCATGGCAGCAACGAGGTGAGTCCCGATGAACAACGGAAGCTGGTATTGGCCTGACGTCTCCAACCTGGATGGGGCAAAAGCGGCAGCGCGCGGCGGGATGTGGTGCGCCATCATCGTGGCTAGCATCACCGCCCTGGTGGTCCTGATTGTGACCCTTTTCAAGGTGTCTATCCTGGGCGTTAATGCGGCAGCATTGCTCGATGCTCTGCTGTTCGCGGGCATCGCCTACGGGCTTTCGCGTTATTCACGTTTAGCGGCGGTGGCTGGGTTCAGTCTTTTCGTGCTGGAAAAGATCTACATGCTGGTCACTACGGGGAACATTCTCTCCGTCGGAGTTCTGGGAATCATCATCGGGCTGGGCTTCTTCAACAGCATTCGCGGGACATTTGCTTACTGCAACCTGAACGGCGGCGCTGCGCCAACAAGTGGTCTCACCGGAGTGTTTTCCGGGAAGTCCGCGCCATCACCTGGCGCGCGTCCCCTACAGATGTAATGGCGCGAGCGCGACGCGTCGAGACCTCACACCGTTCGCGGCGGACATTTTGCTAGTACGCCGCGTGTGTCTCGTGATGTAATCGCGGGCAGCAAATTTACCTTTCGGCAGGTATCCCATATTGAGTCAAGGACGTCGTACTTCGATTATCCTCGGTGTTTGTGCTCTGCTCGCCATTCTTCTGGTCCAGCTTGCGCTGACCATCCGAACCGAATCCATCACCTGGGACGAGGACGATCACCTCTATGCCGGGTACATGTCCGTGAAGACCGGGGATTTTGGGTTGAACCCCGAGCATCCCCCGCTGGTGAAGATGCTGGCTGCTTTGCCCATCCTGAATATGCCGCTGCGCGTGCCCGTGCTGCAGAACCGCGAGTTCAAGCATGAAGCGTTCCTGGGAGGCAAAGAATTTCTTTTCAAAAATGACGCGGACACGATGCTCTTCCGCGCGCGCATGGCGGCGGCAAGTCTGACGCTGCTGCTGGCGCTGCTGGTGTTTCTTGCGGGTCAGGAGATGTTCGGCACCGCGGCAGGCTTTGTCGCATTGTTTCTTCTGGTGTTCGACCCGAACCAACTGGCGCATGGAGCGTTCGTCACAACGGATACGGGGCTGACCTGCTTTCTGTTTGCAACCGTCTATGCCTTCTACCGCTACGCAAAGCGGCCGACCATCTGGCGATTGCTGCTGGTTGGCTTAGCGGGTGGCCTGGCGCTTTCCACCAAGCATACGGGCATCCTGATCTTCCCGATTCTGCTATTGCTGGCCATTTGCGAATGGAGATTGGGAAGAAAAACGGAATTGAATTCCAGCGAGGAGAAACGGCTGGGACTCTGGGGTTATGTGTGGTCGCTGGCCGCGATAACGGTGATCAGCCTTGTTGTATTGTGGGGCTTTTACGGCTTCCGTTACGCGGCGCGTCCCGCGGGGTTGCAGTTGAATCCGTCTTCCGCGGAGTTTATCGGGGGATTATCGCGCCCTCGCGAGGTGAAGCTGCTGACGATGGTTTCCCGCTATCACTTACTGCCGGAGTCTTATATCTACGGACTGGCGGATGTTCGCAAGATGGACGATTTCTACAGCAGCTTCCTTCTGGGCAAGACTTATCCACATGGGGTATGGTTCTATTTTCCGTTTGCCATTGCGATTAAATCCACGCTGGCGTTTTTGATCCTGCTGGGAATTGCGCTATGGGCGATTGCGACGCAAAAGCTGAAGCGGTGGCGCGAGATCTTGTTCCTCACCATTCCGCCTGCTTTCTATCTGGCGGTGGCGATGGCTTCGCACATGAACATTGGCGTGCGGCACGTGCTGCCAATCTATGCGTTCCTGGGTGTGCTGATTGGCGGCGCCAGCATGGCTTTGGTTCAGCAGCAACGGCGCTGGATTTATGTGATTGCGACATTACTGGCTTTTCAATTCATCACATCGGCGCGGGCTTTCCCCACCTACATTTCGTATGTGAACGAAGCATGGGGCGGACAAAAGAATGCATGGTGGCTGTTGAGCGATTCTAACGCCGACTGGGCGCAGCAGTTGAAAGCCGCCAGGCAGTATCTGGATGCGCGCGGGGTGAAGGACTGCTGGTTTGTTTATTTTGGCGAAGGCGTGATTGATACCAGTTACTACGGCATCCCTTGCAAAGCGCTGCCCACCGCGGACGCGATGTGGGTGAACGAAAAGTTCTATGACACTCCGGAAGTGGTGGACGGCGTGGTGCTCATCAGCGCGGGGAATCTCTCGGGGTTCGAGTTCGGCCCCGGAGAACTCAACCCGTACGAACAGTTCAAAACCATTCCGCCGACCGCGGCCATTCAGCATCAGATTTATGTTTTTGAAGGACACTTTGCAATTCCGCTGGCGGCAGCGATCGGGCATCGGCAGAAAGCGGCCGATCTGCTGGCACAGGGAAAAGCGGATGAAGCGCTCAGCGAAGCGCAGCGTGCGGTGGCGCTGAGTCCCAATGCGGTGGCCTGCAATGTGGTGCTAGGCGATGTGTTGGCAGCGCTGAATCGAAAAGAGGAGGCGCGGGCGGCGTATGAACGCGCGCTGAAATCCGCGCAGACCATCCACCCGGAATTCCAGGTGGGATGGCTAGCGACGCTGCAGAAGAAACTGGCGAGCCTGAAGAACTAGGCGGAATCCCAAGGCAAACATGGGATTTCCGTCGCCATTGCGTCCACCGTTGGTTCCGTGGTAACTACTAATCTTCGTCACTTTTACTAGCAATGGGGGGCAACGGTGGATAACACGCTGGATCAAGTGCCGTTTGGGGGCGCGGAATTTGCGGAGAACCCGGAACCCCGCTGCCCGTGCATTTTGCTATTGGACACCTCGGGCTCCATGAAGGGCGACCCGATGACGCAGTTGAACGAGGGATTGGTCACGTTCAAGGACGAGCTTTCGGCCGATGCTCTGGCGCAGAAGCGCGTGGAAGTGGCGCTGATCACGTTTGGCCCCGTTCAGGTCCATTCCGATTTTCAGACGGCGGACCTGTTTAAACCTCCGCACCTGGAAACCACCGGAGATACTCCGATGGGCGCAGCCATTCTGCAGGCACTGGCGATTCTGGATCAACGCAAGCAGGCCTACAAATCGAACGGTATTTCCTATTACCGGCCGTGGATCTTCCTGATCACCGATGGCGCTCCAACCGATGCGTGGAAGGAAGCCGCCAAAAAAGTGCACGCTGGCGAGGAAGCCAAGGCCCTCTCTTTCTTCGCCGTTGGCGTGGAGGGAGCGAATTTCGAAACGCTGGAGCAGATTGCGGTTCGCAAGCCGCTGAAGTTGAAAGAACTGCGCTTCCGCGATTTATTTATCTGGCTTTCCAACTCGCTGAGCGCGGTTTCGCGCTCCAATGTGGACGAGCAGGTTCCGCTGAAGAATCCGACGACCCCGGAAGGATGGGCCTCGGTATGAGCCGAGGAGGCTGGCGCACTGTGGCCGCCTCCGTGATCGGAACGTCGCACGAAAAAGCGGGCGGTAAGTGCCAGGACGCGAACGCGTGCGAGGTGTTTTCGCTGCCCACGGGAGAAGAGGTACTGGTTGCGGCGGTGGCGGATGGCGCGGGGAGCGCGAGTTTCGGCGGCGAGGGCGCGGCGAGAGCATGCGGTGCGCTGCTGGAGTTGATCCGGCATTATCTACATTCGGGAAATGCTGTCGAACACATCAGCAAAGACTCCAGCGCCGGCTGGATTGCTTTCATTCAAAATCTTCTGGAAGAAGAGGCGAAAGCGGCTTCCTGCGAGCGCCGGGATTTTGCCTGCACGATTTTGGGCCTGATTGTCGGTGAGTCCTGCGCCGCTTGCCTGCAAGTAGGAGATGGCGTGATGGTCCTCGCGGACTCTGAGGAACGCGCCTACGGACACGTCTTCTGGCCGGACCGGGGCGAATACGCCAACACCACGCATTTTATTACCGAAGACGACGCGCTTTTGCATTTGCAGTTTGCATCGGTGAAGCGGCGGATCGAGGAAGCGGCGCTGCTCACGGATGGACTGCAAAGTGTCGCGCTGAACTACCAGCAGCAAACGGCGCACGAGCCATTCTTCAAAGGGTTGTTTGCGCCGCTGCGCGCCGCGGCCGGAGACTGCTCTCCGGAACTATTGGCATCGTTGGCGGCGTTTCTTGGTTCCGCACGCGTGAATGAAAAGACGGACGACGACAAGACACTAGTCCTCGCAAGCCGGGCCGACGGAATCCCGGCGCAAAACGGTGTGTAAGCCATGGCACCGATCATCCTTACGGACAATCAGGGAAAACGCCTGAAGCTTGGCGCGGAGCTTGGCCGCGGCGGAGAGGCCGCGGTCTATCTCGTCGAGGGCCAGCCCGAACTGGTCGCAAAAATCTACCACCAGCCGCCCGGCCCGGAGAAAGCCGAGAAACTTTCGCGGATGGTGGAATTCCAAAGCGAACGCTTATTGGCTCTTTCGGCGTGGCCGGTCGGGACCTTATCTACCCCCGGGAACCATTCTACGGCCGGCTTTCTGATGAAGAACCTGAAGGGGTTCAAGGATATTCATCTGCTCTACAACCCGAAAAGCCGCGCGCGGGAATTCACGCCCAAAGCGAACTGGCGGTTTTTGATTCACACGGCGTCGAATGTAGCGCGAGCTTTTTCCGCGATCCACGATCACGGCCACGTGATTGGCGACGTCAATCAAAGCAATGTGCGCGTTTCGCCGGAAACGGCAATCGTGGGGCTGATCGATTGCGACAGCTTTCAAATTTCTTCCAACGGGAAGTTGTATCCCTGCGAAGTGGGTGTACCGCTCTACACGCCTCCGGAATTGCAGGAAGTGGAATTCCGGGAAGTGGTGCGCACGCCAAATCATGACAACTTTGGTTTGGCGGTGTTGATTTTCCATTTGCTATGCATGGGGCGCCACCCGTTTGCCGGAAAATTCCTGGGACGCGGGGAGATGCCCATCGAGAAGGCGATTGCGGAGAACCGGTTTGCGTTTGCCAAGGACGTGCAGCGCACGCAGATGCTGCCGCCCCCGGCTTGTATCACCCTGGCGCACCTGCCGGAAGAGATCGGGACCTTGTTCACCAGCGCATTCGGTCCCGATGGCGCGCGGGGCGGCAGACCGGACGGGCGTCAGTGGATTGCGGCGCTGGACTCGCTGAGCAAACACCTGTTCCTTTGTTCCAGCAATAAGACGCACCTCTATTTCAATGGGCTTTCCTCTTGTCCGTGGTGTCCGATCGAAGCTGCCGGTGTTCTGCTGTTTGTGGATTACGTCATCGTAGACACGTCGTCCGGATTCAGCATGGAAGCGATTTGGGCGCGCCTCCTTGCGGTTCCGAGTCCAGGCGCGGGGAATCCACCATCGTTCGTCAGCTTTCTTTCGACGGTTGAGCCGTCGCCGCGCGCCAAAAAGGTTGCGCTCTGGCGCAAGATCAAGATTGCCGGCTTTGCCATAGCTTTTCTTGTTCTTTGCACATTTGCCCTAGCCTCAGTCGACGGTGGCGCATATATTTTTTTCATCATCTGGGGCTTTGCCTTCCTAAAAAAAGTTCTGGAAAGCGACGGACCGGCGCGGTTTTCCGAGGAAGCGCGGGCGGCCGAGCGGCGGCTGCGAAATCTACAACACGCCTGGAAGGTGGAGGCTTCGGGGGAAGAGTTCACAGCGAAATTGGAAAGCTTGCGAGCGCTGGCGGAGGAGTATCGCCGGCTGCCGGAGCAACGGAAGAAAAAGATCCGAGAGCTGGAGCGGGGATTATATGAAACGCAGCTGCAGCATTATCTGGAGCAGTTCGACATCGCCTCGGCCCAGATTCCGCACATCAAAGATGGACGGAAAGTGATGCTGTCTTCCTACGGTATCGATAATGCCGCGGACGTGACGCGCTCCGCGCTGGATGCGGTGCCCGGGTTCGGGGGCTTCCTGATCGCGCAAATGATGATGTGGCGGCAATCGTTGGAAGCCAGATTCAAATTTAATCCGGGGAAGGGTGTGGACCCGGCCGATGTGCAGCGCGTGGATCAGGAGATTGCCAAACGGCGGGGCGAGATTGAAGCGCTTTTGACCAAGGGACCGGGAGAGTTGCAGGAGGTCCGACGAAAGACCATCGCCGCGCGAGGACGGTTGCAGGACTTGCTGGAGCAGGCCATGAAGGATGTTGCGCAAGCGCAGGCGGACGAAAGCGCCGCGGCGTGATTATTCGGGAAGGATGCCGAGGGTATGTAGCCAGGATTCGACGAGGTGGGGCCAGCGGGTGATGGGAAATTCGGTGGGGCGGAGGCCGAAGGCGTGGCCGCCGTGGGCGTAGAGGTGGAGCTCGGTGGGGACGTTGGCGTTTTTCAGGGCGGCGAAGTAGACAAGGGAGTTTTGGACGCTGTCGACGGGATCGTCTTCGGCTTGAATGATAAAGGTGGGCGGCGTCTCGCGGGTGACTTGGATCGTCGGAGTCAGAACATGACGATTTGGGGCCACGGAGAGATGGCCAGGGTAAAGGGCGACGGCGAAATCAGGGCGGCAGCTTTCTTTGTCGGCAGCATCCACGGGTGGGTAAGCGCGTTTTTGAAAATGGTTGCTGATGTCGGCGACGAGATGGCCTCCGGCGGAGAAACCGAGGACGCCGACTTTGTGCGGATCGATGTGCCATTCGGCGGCGTGCAGGCGGACGAGGCCCAGGGCGCGCTGGGCGTCTTGCAAGGCGGCCGGTGATTTCGGTGTGACCTGGCAATCGCATTTCTTTTCCCAGTGCGGCCCGGAATCCGGCACGCGATATTTCAGGAGGACGCAGGTGATGCCGCGCGAAGTCAGCCAGTCGCACACTTCCGTGCCTTCCAGATCGATGGCGAGAATTTTGTAACCGCCGCCGGGGAAGACGACGACGGCCGCGCCGGTGTTGCTCCCCTGCGGGGAATAGACGGTCATGGTTGGCTGCGAGACGTTGCTCACGTAAGTCCACGGCTTGCCGGCGACAAGATTCTCGGCGGTCGCGACGCTCTCCGGATTCGCTAGTGGCTGTGCATCCGGAACTTTTCCCGGCCAAAGGGGAATTTGCACTTGCCCCGACGAAGGCTGCCAGACGGGTGGCGGCGCTTGGGCATGCAGGCTGCCGTGTGCGAAAACGGCAAAGAAAACCAAGATCAATCGCTTCATCAGGAGACTCTCTTCTGAATTGAGTTCAAACTGCAAACGCAGGGCGCTGGCGGATTCAAGGTATCACGGCTCCTGTGGCAAACCGTGCCATTTGATGTGCATGGAGCGATAAAACCACTTGTATCGTTACACGATATAAAGTAGTGTAAAGGTAAGCAATGAGACGGTTGCACCCTCCGTCAGCAACCTCTCGAATATAAAGGGGCAGGAAGACCTGGCCTGCCCCTTTCTCCTTTGCAAACGAGACGCCGCTTCATCCTGCACATGACAGGCAATCCTCCGCGCTTGGCGCTCACCCTATCCCGGGCGTATCGCATTTGATATAAAAAGTGCTTCCATTCGATGCGGGGCTAAAATTCGAGCCTGCTGCGGAGGCTCGCAGAGATCAGACCGCGAGGAATCAGGGGGATAATGCCGAAGGAGACAACACGCAAGGTGCGACTCACGGTTCTGGAGCATTCGGTGCGCACGGCCATTGCCGCCGTCGTTTCGCTGTTGGTGGCGCGGTTTTTTCGTTTGTCGGGCGCTTATTGGGCCCCGATTACCACCTTGGTGATTACGCAGTCCACGCTGGGAGCGGCCTTCACCGTATCGTGGAAACGATTTGTGGGCACCGCACTGGGAGCCGCGACTGGCGCGCTGGTGGCGTCCTTTTTGCCTTCCAATCCGCTGGTGTTTGGCGCTGCCGTCCTGATTTTGGGACCTCTTTGTGTGCTGGCACGCGCGGACCGCAGCGCGTACCGGTTTGGGGGAGTGACGCTGGCGATTGTGCTGCTGGTACCGCGAACACTGCCCGCCTGGCAGATCGCTTGCTATCGCTTCGTGGAAGTTTCGATTGGGATTGCAGTGGCACTGCTTTTCGCAACGATATGGCCCGAGGGGGAAGATCCCTCCGCAGCGTAGCCACACCAGCGGGGCTTGATCGCTAGATGCCGGCGTACCAGGCGTAGCCGCCATCGGAGGCCGAGCCACCCGTACCCTTGCCGAAGGGCTTGAGGTTGTCGGTAACGGTGATGCGGTTGATGAATTTCACGTTTTTGTAGCCGAGTTGGCGCGGGATTCGCATGCGCAGCGGGCCGCCGAAGCCGACGGGTAATTCACCGCCGTTCATGCCATAGGCCATTAGTGTCTGCGGGTGCAACGCGTCGGCCATGTCCATGCTCTCCCACCAGTCGGGTTCGATGGAAAAATAGACGACATATTTTGCCTGAGGCTGTACGCCGACGCGCTCGAGAATGTGCGCGAGCGGCGCGCCGATCCATTCGGCGATGTAGGTCCAGCCCTCTTCGCAGCCAATTTCGGTGATGTGGCTGTGCTGCGGAAGGCTCTTGAGGTGCGCGACGGAAAAGGAAGCGGGGCGATCGACGAGTCCGTCGATGGAGAGGCGCCAGTCGGTGAACTGGCCGGCCTGCAAGCGCTTGAAGTCGTCGCTGAAGGGCGCGAGTTCGTTGGCGAAGGGTTTGGCGGAAATTTCGCTGCGCGAGAATTCGCGGGCGAGCGAGTGGCGCGTGAGCAGGCGCTGCGCGCCGTAGGTGAGCGTTTCGCCGGGGCCGTAGACGCCGCCGCTATCGGGCGGGACAAGCCCGTATTTCCTGGCGAGGTGCGCGGCGACTCCAATTCCTGCGACGCCGGCGGTGGCGGCGAGTCCGGTGACGATGAGCTTGCGGCGGGAGATGTCGCTCATTTGCCCTCCTTGTTTGCGGGGACGTGGCCGGTGATCATGGCGCGGCAGCGATGGAGAAAGCCGGCGAGAAAAAGCATCAGAAGATGCACGAGCAGGAACAGGACGAAGGCGATGGTAAGAAAGAAGTGAAGCGTGCGCGCGGTCTGGTGGCCGCCCAGAGTGTTCACCACCGCGGGAAACGCGGAATTAAACGCGGGGGACATGGCCAGGCCGGTCAAGATCATCAGCGGGAACATCACGAAGACGATGAAGGCGTAGGCGAGGCGCTGCAGGACGTTGTAGGAATGCGCTTCGGCTTCGCCGGGCCGTTCAAAGCGCAGGTGACTGACAATTGCGGCGGAGAGATTTTTCCTGGAGAGATGTTCGCCGGCGGGAAGGAGATGTTTGCGGAAATGGCCGGCGAAAAGACCGTAAAGAGCGTAGAGCAAGCCGGTGAAGACGACCAGCCAGGCCGACTGGAAATGGAGATAGCGGCTCCAGCCGTTTTGGTCCGGGAGAACGTAGCCGTAGCCGGTGGGGACGGCGTTGCGGGAAGCGGGAATCGGAATTTTGAAGAGCGGCGCCATGTTGACGTTGCCGGTTTCGCCCCAGTAGAAGCGGGGATGGGAGACGACGATTTCCAGTCCGGTGACGAGAAGAGCAAAGAAGCAGAGGGCAAAGATCCAGTGGGTGACGCGGACGAGAAGGGCGTGACGCGGCGCGGGTGTGGCGGCAGAGGCAGCGGGCGCCGAAAAGGAAGCCTCGACTTGAGTTGGAGCGGAACCCAAAGTTGCCATGGCCAGCCTCCTGTGAGCGCCTGGTGGCCGGAGCCGGATGGGAGACATACTATCACGCCCGAGTGGTGAATCTTGCCACGGTTGAGACACGAATAGTCCTGTGGTACGGTGTTCGACTCAAATGGCTAACCAAGGGTCCATAGAACTGGTTTTTCAACTCGACCAGAGCGACATAGCTCGGGGTAACGCTGACGTAGCCTTTGGAAAGTTGACGCCATATAAATGGGTGGTGATCGCGGCAAGTTCTGCTGTTTTCACGGAAATGTTCGTGGTCTTGATATTTCCTCAGATGCAGGGCTCGGGTCGTTGGGAAGAACTGGTTGCCGCAGGAGTCGTGGGCCTTGTCGTCTGGCCCGCTCTGTTGCTCGTCACGGTGCGATGGAATGCAAGTCGAACGGCCAAAGACTTGCTGAAGAACAGTCCAGCGTTGCGGGGCCCGACTCGTTGGAGTTTTTCCGACGCGGGGATTCAGGTGAGCGGCCCGACGGGTAATTCGAATGTAGAATGGAAAGCGTTTATCAAGGCTCAAGAGACGGAGCCGCAATTTCTGCTTTATCCGTATACGCACATTGCTTACGTTATTCCGAAGCGTTACTTCGCAGGTCAGGAAGAAATCCGAGATTTCCGAGAAATGCTTCGCCGCAATGTGTCAGAAGCCAAACTGCGGGCAATCCCTGAGTAACGATGCGAACCAAAGCGTGCGAGCACACTTCTGCCAGCAAACCTAACGTATAGTTGTGCGATGCCAAAGAGAGTTTTTGCATTGGTGGTGGTGTTGGCGGCGGGGCTTGCTGTGCCCGGCGTCGTAAACGCGCAGACGCGCGTGCAGATTCGTGTGGATGCGGCCAAGAAGGTGGCGGAGTTCAAGCCGGTGTATGCGTATTTCGGGTATGACGAGGCGAATTACACGTATGCGCCGAATGGCAGGAAGTTGATTGGGGAACTGGCGGCGCTGACGGATGCGCGGGTGCAGATTCGCACGCATTTTCTGCTGGCAACGGGCGATGGGACGCCGGGATTGAAGTGGGGTTCGACGGGCATTTATTCAGGGGATGCGGCGGGGAATCCCAAATACGACTGGACGATTTTCGACCGGATCATTGACACGTATATGCAGGCGCATGCGCGGCCGTTCGTGGAAATTGGATTCATGCCCGAAGCGCTTTCCGTGAAGCCGGAGCCGTATCACGTGCCGTGGATTCCGGGAGCGCCGAACAAGGAGTATTCGGCGGGGTGGTCGTATCCGCCCAAGGATTTCGCGAAGTGGGGCGAGTTGGTCTACCAGATGGCGCGGCACTGCGCAGAGCGTTACGGAGCGGCGGAAGCGGAGTCTTGGTTTTGGGAAGTGTGGAACGAGCCGGACATTCCTTACTGGCATGGCACGCAGGAGGAGTACAACGAGCTTTACGATTACGCCGCGGCGGGAGTGAAGCGCGCTTTGCCGAAGGCGCGGGTGGGCGGGCCGGCGACGACGGGTCCGGCGCGCGAGCGGGCGGGCGAATATTTGCGGGCGTTTCTGAAACATTGCGCGGAAGGGAAGAACTACGCGACGGGAGAAACGGGCGCGCCGTTGGATTTTGTGAGCTATCACGCGAAAGGCAGCCCCGACGTGGTGAACGGCCACGTGCGCATGGGCATTGCACGGAACTTGCAGGACGTGGATGCGGGGATGAAGATCCTCGCGGAGTTTGCGAAGTTTCGCGGGTTGCCGGTGATTGTGAGCGAGTCCGATCCGGAAGGGTGCGCGGCGTGTTCGGCGCGCGTCTATCCGCAGAATGCGTATCGCAACGGGCCGCTCTATGCGGCGTATACGGCGGCGGCACTGAAGGGCGAAATGGAACTGGCGGCGCGGAATCAGATGGATTTGGAGGGGATGCTGACGTGGGCGTTTGAGTTTGAGGGGCAGGATTATTTTGCGGGGTTTCGCACACTGGCGACGAACGGCGTGGACAAGCCGATCCTGAATTTGTTTCGCATGGCGGGGATGATGAGCGGGGATCGCGTGGAGGCTGTGAGCAGCGGGGCGGTGCCGCTGGAGTCGATGCTGGCGAGCGGAGTGCGCGGGAAGGCGGATGTGGATGTGCTGGCGGCGCGGGACGAGCACGGGATTTCGATTTTGATCTGGAACTATCAAGATGACGACGTGGCAGGGGCGGGCGCGTCGATTGCATTGAGCGTGGAGGGCCTGCCGGCGGGGGCGGAGCAGGTGGCGATGCGGCACTACCGGATTGACGCGCATCACAGCAACGGGTACGCGGCGTGGAAAGAGATGGGCGCGCCGCAGAAACTTACGTCGGCGCAGCAGAGGGAGTTGGAAGCCGAGGGACAGTTGGAGTTGCTGGATGCGTCGAGTTGGTTGGAGAACAAAGTGGGGAAAGTGGTGACGGAGTTTGATTTGCCGCGGCAGGGTGTGTCGCTGGTGCGGCTGGAGTGGTGAAGAAAGAATCGGAAAGAGAAGAAGTTCGTGGTGTTCGATCGTAAGAGCCCACCCTTCGCACAAACCGCGAAGGATGGGGCACCCTCAAGTTCACACGATTTGTGGCGTGACAAAGAGCACATCGGCATTGGTGAGAAGAAAGCGTGAGCCGACCGGGAGTGGGGCACCCGGCGCGTCAGCGGTAGATTTCTTTCCGGTGGCCGATGCGGAGCACCAGCACCAGAAGGCGGTCGTCTTCCAGTTTGCAGATGAGACGGTATTGGCCCACGCGATATTTCCAGAACTCTCCGAATCGCGAGCCGTGCAGGGCCTCGCCGATGTTGCGCGGATCGTCCAGCTTGGCCACACGCCCCGAAAGAAACTTCAGGATACGCTTGGCTTGTTGCGGGTCGAGCTTGCCGAGTTCGCGTTCCGCGGACTCCGAAAACTCAACGCGGTAGGCCATGGCGCTTCATCGCTTCTTTGAGGGGAACGGAGCGTTCCTGGCCCTTGCGAATGCGTTCGAGGGCATCTTCGGCCAGATAGAGGTCTTCGATATCCGCAAGGTGTTCGAGGATGGCTTCACGGACGTAATAGCTCTTGGTGCGCCCGGTGCGGCGGGCCAGGCGCTCAAGGCGCTTTTCAATGGACTGTGGGAGACGAATGGCTAGCATGATCACCCCGCTATACAAGTATAGCATGCAGAGCGAAAAGAGATTTCGTTTAGGGTGAACCACCCGGGAGTTTGATTTGCCGCGGCAGGGTGTGTCGCTGGTGCGGCTGGAGTGGTGAGGGGGGCGTGCCCTCACAAAACTGAAGATGGGGAACCCTGTGGCAGCGCAATGAGAAGCAGAAAATTACTGGACCGTTTGTGTAGCCCCGGTTTTGAAAATTAACGCGAGTCCTTTCAAAAGAAGGATTGATCCGCCCAGTAATGCGCTGAAGGGAATGGGGTGAATTCCCCAGTTCCCGTGGCGATATAAGTGAGCCGAGAAGGCCAGAAGCGCGGCTCCTCCCAGCAGGCGAAACGCGACTTCGAGCCAGCGGCCGTTTCGCCGAATGATTTGTTGTATGCACATCGAGCTAAAATCCGCTGCATAGATCAGGACGAACCAGAGGACCAGAGTTAAGATCACTTCGATCAACTTGCCGGTAAATGAAAGGTATCCGCCATTGGAAAGCCAGTCATGCTTCCAATCGACGATGTGCAATCCTTCCTGGAAGTAGGCATGCGGGCCGTACGCGATGATGATGGCAAGGGCGCTGGCGAGTTGGCCCGCAAAGAAAGAACTCACGAAAATCGTGACGAGCCCTGCGCCCATCCCCAGATGAGGGAGAGGTCCCCGCCCTTGCCGGGGAACCGTTGTCCCGAAGTTCTGGACGTCTTCGTACCAAACCTTGAATAAGCCTGGTTTTGTAGCAGCACCCACGAGTGGACACCTTACCGCAGAAGATTGGGGACTCGTCCCAAATTAGCTCAGGTAAGTCACTTGGTAGCTGCAAAGTTGTGAAACTATTCCCAACAATCATTAACGGGCCGGCGACGATTTGCAGACAGGGCCCACGCTCGAGAAACGAGGGTGGAGCACACTGTCAACATTAGGCGCCCTCTACGTTTATAGGGATTTAGTCTCGGTTAATTTCGCAATTTGTTGAAGCGCATACTCTTGCCTGGCCGGCTGGGTGATCATCTTTGCCGTTCTGTGCGCCAGTTCGGTGTTCCCTTGTCTGGCAAATTCTACGGCTATTGCCCCCGTGCATTTGCTTCCGTCGATGTCATTGCCTTGGACTGGTAAAGCGAATCCGGCGGCTTGCTCAAGGCAATTTCGAGCTTCCTCTATTAAACCGTCGTTGAACAGAATCTTTGCAGCATGAATCAAATCGTAAGCGCGATTGATGTCTTGCCCAGTTCCGGTGCTCGCCAGTTTTCCGACGGTGCTTGCGAGTTGGAGTGCGCGATGAATCTCGCCACGAGATATCCAAGCATCCGCACAGCGCAAGAGAACCTCGGTGTTCTCGGGGCAGTAGGTTTCGGTTGAGGCGAGATTCTCTGCCCATTCCAATTTTCCTGCGCTTACTAAAGACAATCCTGCACTCCAGAGCACGCTTGCCCGATCGCCGTCATCCTCCGGAATCGATGGCAGGGCTTTTTCAATTTCGCTCAATAAGAGTAAGGCTTGATCCTCGTATTGGGCGGCCGGCACGAGTTTGTTACTGCCAAAAGCCCGCGCTGGTGCAGATTCCCGATCCCGCCGGAGCAGTTCGGAAGCAATTTTGTTTAATGCGTCGAAACGCCAGTAGGGTTCAGGAATGGATCTTGCAATCTTTTCCGCAAGATCGAATTGAAGATGCTGGGCCGAGCGGTCCACAAGATTGTAGAGAAGATGTGACCGCTTAAACTCATTTTCGATGGATTGTGCGAACTTCCATATGGCGGATATTTTCTCACCGGAATGAAGTGCCAGCATGGCGTACATCATGGCCTGACGCGCGTCATCGTCCAGATTTGTGTCGGGGTCTGCCTCCAGCATTGCGCGAAGGAGTTCCCGGAGATGCTCGTCCATTTGAGACAACTATAACATTGCGAGAGGAAGTGAGTTGCTTCAGTGGTTGTTTAGGGGCGCATGGGCATGGGCGTGGCCATGAGGCGGTCGGGGAGGGGGAGGTTGGTTTCGCGGATGGGGCGGTTGGTGTCGTCGGGGTGGGCGGGGGCTTCGAGGCCGTCGGTGAGGAGGAAGCCCTGGAGGGCGAGGCCGGTGGTCCAGAGATTCTGGAGCGACATTATGTATTCGGTTTGCAGCATGAAGAGTTTGCGCTGGGAGGCGAGAACGTGGGGATTGGCGGCGAGCATGAGGCCGTATTTTTCGACGAGGAGCGTGTAGGCCTTTTTCGCGCGAGGAAGAATTTCGTCGCGGTATTCGAGGGCGGTCTGGCGGGCGCTGGAGTATTCGTCGACGGCGGTGGCGGCACGCTCGCGAAGCGTTAAAGCGATGCGCTGTTTTTCGAGATTGGTGCGGTCGAGCGCGGCGGAATCGGCGGCAACGTTGCCCTGATTGCGATTGAAGATGGGAATTTGCACGCCGACTTCGGCGATGCCTTCCCAGCCAACGGCGTGAGGAACAGTGCCGAGAGGCTCGTTGTTGTATTCGAGGCCGCCGCGGAGTTGGAGATCGGGGATGGGTTCGCGCTTGGCGCGGGCGAGCAGGGCGGCGGCGCGGGCGGCGTCGGCATCGGCGATGCGCGTGGCGGGAGATTGCGTGGCGATGGCTTCGACGGCCTGGTCTTCGTTGAGGTCGGGCCAATTGTGTTCGAGATCGCCGGCGACGGTGGCGAGAGGAAGATCGGGCTTGCCGATCACGGCGGCGAGCGAGCGCCACTCTTCGCGAAGAGAATTTTCCTGGATGCGGGCGAAGAGGCGGAGGCGCTGCGCTTCGAGTTCGGCGTCGAGGAGTTCGGATTCGTCGGCCTGGCCGGTGTTGAAGAGCTGGCGCTGGGCGGTGGCGTAGTCCTGTTCGATTTGGGCGAGATCGCGGCGGGCGTCGAGAAGTTCCTGGGAGGCGAGGACGCGGTAGAAGGCGGTTTTCACGGAAGTTTCCACGCGGATTTTTTGTTCCTGGGCTTCGATTTCGGCGAGCTGGATTTCCTTGGCGTAGACGTCTTTGCCGCGGGCGAGTTTGCCGGCGGTGACGATGGTTTGTTCGACGAAGAAGCCTTGCTTGCCGCCGTTGATGGAGCCGCCGCGGATTTCATCGCCGGTGTAGCCGACGGTGGGATTGGGGTAGAGGGCGGATTGGAGCTGGCGGGCTTTGGCGGCGCGGATTTCGGCTTCGGCCTGGCGGAGCGTGGGGTTGGAGGAAGCGGCGAGGGATTGCGCCTGGTCGAGGGTGAAGAGGGCGCCCTTTGCGGTTTCCTGCGAGCGGCCGAGGCGCGGGTAGGTTGGTTGGACGGTCGGAATGTTCATGTGGTGGTGCTGCATTTCATCGGCAGGCATTTGCATGGGTTCCTGGGCCATGGAAGAAAAAACCGGCGCGAGGAACGTGAATACCGTTGCGACGAAGATCGATTTTTGTGAACGCATGGATCGGCTCCAGGAAGAAAGAAAATCTAACGCAGAGACGCAGAGGGCGCGGAGTTCGGAGGAGAAGAGTCTGAGAGAGAAGAATGGCGGTGGCGTTCGATCGTAAGAGCCCACCCTTCGCACAAACCGCGAAGGATGGGACACCCTCAAGTTCATTTGTTGGTGCGCATAACGAAGAGTAAGGCCAGGAATGGCTGCGTCACAAATTCGTGCGCGTGGCTGGACAGAATCCCCACACGCAAGGCCGGCGTGTGGGGCACCCCCGAGATTCAGTCCATTAAGAGGCATGGTGGTGGTCCTCGGGATTGGGAGTTTGGCGGTTGCGGATCAGGGATTGGATTTCGTCGTATTTGTCGGGAGGGAGGACGCGGAGCATGGTCATCATGCCCATCATGCCGGCGGACCAGTTGGGCGGGAGGCCGTGGGTTTCCGGTTTGCTGACGCCGGGGGCGCCATCCATGGCCATTTCCATGAAGGCGTCTTGCGGGAAGCCGGGGACGGAGTTGGCGTTTTCCGCGATGGGTGAGTGGTGGACATGTTCGACGCCGACGGCGTTGGAAAGCGTTTGCATTTGGGAGAGCGCTCGCGGGTCGGTGGAGTCAGCGGTTTGGATCTGACGGCCTTCGAGGAGGTCCATCATGGAATTCATCATGTGGTGGGGGAGATGACAGTGGATCATCCAGTCGCCAGGATATTTGGCTTCGAACTCCACGACGCGGGATTGCGCGACGCCGACGAGAACCGTATTGCAGGGAAACCAGGTGGATTCGGGAGCGCGGCCGCCTTCAGTGCCGGTGATGACGAACTGGTGTCCGTGAAGATGGATCGGATGATGATCCATGCCGAGGTTGACGAAGCGGAGACGCACGCGGGAGCCGAGCCGCACGACGAGCGGCGTGGTTTGCGGAGCGGAAAGGCCGTTGAAGGTGAGCCAGTTAAATTCCATGGAAGCGGTGTTAGGGACGGAGTTGTTCGGGAGGATAGCCCATTCCTGGAGGACGATGCCGAAGTCGTGGTCGACGTGGGGTGAGTAAGAAGTTTGCGGATGGGCGATGAAGAGGCCGAGGAGGCCGATCATCTCCTGCATGGCGCTGTGCGCGTGATAGAAGAAGGTGCCTTCCTGGTGCACGGTGAATTCGTAGGTAAAAGTTTCGCCGGGAGCGATGGGCTTCTGGCTGATGAAGGGGACGCCGTCCTGTTCGATGGGGACTTCCAGGCCGTGCCAGTGCATGGAGGTGGATTCGGGGAGCGCGTTTGTGACGTGGATGCGGACGCGATCGCCTTGCGTGACCTGGATGGTGGGGCCGGGGCAGGAACCGTTATAGCCCCAGGCGTCGATGGTTTTGAACGGGGCGATTTTGCGTTTCACAGGTTCGGCGCGGAGATGGAAGACCTTGGTGGCGCCGTCGAGAGTGAAGGGGAGATCGGGGACGTCGGGCGTGAGGACGGGGACGTGCGGGCGCGGGGGGGCGGGAGTTTTGTGTGGCGCGGTTTTTTCGGCGGAGAGGCGGGAGGGCAGGCCGAAAAGAGCGGCGAGGGCGGCGGCGTTTTGGAAGAAGTTGCGGCGAGAAGTGGACATGAGACCTCCTGAAAATCGAAATGCGAAATTTGAAAATAGAAATTAGAAAATGGAAAAACGAAATGAGAAATACGAAATGCGGTTCGATTCGCGGTGGAACCCATTGGTCACGATTTTCGGAAAGGCCGATCTAAAGTTCGGCCACTACATTCAGATGCGGAGGGGAGTTGCGGGTGATAGAGAGAGTTTGCCGGGGGAGGAGTCTGGTGGCAAAAGGCGGAGAGAATGCTGTGCCCAAGAAACTTCGGCGGTAGTAGAGGGCGCTGATTTGGCGGGAGTGTGCGGTGCAATTCGTTGCAAGGAACGTATCGCGTTTGCGGGGAGAGTGGTGAGGAGGGCATCGGTGGTTTGACAGGAGTTGGCGGCGAGAGCGTCGAGAGAATGGGTTTGGTGCGGGGCGGCGTGGTGATGGCAGCCGCCGGAGGATTGAGCTGGCGCGGGGAGGCAAGAAGAGAGGGAGCAGCGCGCGGAGCAGATGGGAGCAGTGGCGAGGCACAGCGCTAGGGCGAAGAGTGAGGCGCGTGAGAGCAAGGCGTTTGCGCGCATACGGGTATTGTACGCGGGTTGGATGGGAGGAGCGGAAAGATTTCACCACAGAGTTAGCAGAGGAGAGCAGAGGGAACGGAGAAGAGGAGGCTGGCATAAGGCCAGCGCTACTTGGAAGAGGGAAGAGAACGAAGAGAAGAGAGTGGGTTTAGTTTGATCGTAAGGGCCCACCCTTCGCACAAACCGCGAAGGATGGGGCGCCCTCAAGAACAATAGGCGTTTTGCGTGACGAAGAGGAATCCAAGAGGGCACGATTTATCGTGCCCCTACGGGTAGCGGCGCGTCCGTCAGCCGTGAGAATCGGCGTCGGCGGCGACTTTGCCGGCGAAGGAACGGTAGACGTGGGTGAAGTAGATGGTGGCGAGGATCATTCCGATCACCCACCAGATGAGGCCGACTTTCAGGCCGTAGTCGGGAGCTTTGGCGTTGTGAACGGTGAGCGCGTAGACGGTATTGCGCGCGGGCAAGACCATCGGGTAGACGCCGAAGACAACGCTGGTGAGCATGCCGAGCAGATATACGCAGGAAGCGAAGAAGGCGTTGCGCTCGTTCTTGCGGCGGAGTTCGAAGGGAATGCCCGCGAGTCCGGCGACGGCGAGCAGCGGGAGAGCATAGCCGAGTGGCCAGGTTCTGAAGTTGGCGGAAACCTGGGGCTGGACGCTGAAGGTGATGGCGGTGACGACGCCAGTCATGACCAGCAAGCCCCACCAGGAAACAGCGGCCCAATCCGAGGCGCGGCGGTTGACCTCGCCCGAGGTTTTCCATTGCAGCCAGAGCGCGCCGTGCATCATGAGAGCAAGCAACGCCTGGACGCCTACCAGAATGGTGTACCAGTCGAGGATGCCGGTTTGCTCGCCGAGGCGGAAGTTGGTCCAGAGCGGCTCGAAGAAGTAGCCAGATTGATCGAGCGGGACGCCACGGACGACATTGCCGAGAGCCGCGCCCAAGAAAATGGCAAGGAGCAAGCTCGAAGAGGAAAAGATAAAGTCCCAGAAGGGAATCCAGACGGGGCTCTTGATGTGGTTGCGGAATTCGATCGAGGTGCCGCGCAGGATGAGCAGCCACAACACGATCATGAGTGGGAGATAGAAGCCGCTGAAGCCGCTGGCGTAAAGAGCGGGGAAGGCGAAATAGAGCGTGCCGCCGGCGGCGAGAAGCCAGACTTCGTTGCCGTCCCAGACCGGGCCGATGCTGGCGATAACCTGGCGGCGCTCCTCTTCGGTTTTGGCGACAAGGAAGTGCAGGGCGCCGGCGCCGAGATCGAAGCCGTCAAGGAGAACGTAGAGCGCAACCATCACTGCGACGAGAATGAACCAGATCGTTTCCATGGTGCGCTCCTTAGTCTGCCGCCGCAGGATCCAGAGCGCCCGCGCGGAGAGTGGTTTCGGGCTCGGGCCCGATTTCGATTTCGCGATACACAAGGAACAACCAGAGGATGGCGAGCACGGTGTACATGCCCATGAAGCCAAGCAGGGTGAACCAGACGTTGCCGGCGGCGACGCGCGGAGAGACGCCGTGAGCGGTGCGCATCAGCCCGTAGATGAGCCAGGGCTGGCGGCCAAGTTCGGCGGTCATCCAGCCGGCGGTGTTGGCGATATAGGGAAGCGGGACGCTGAGCATCAGAAGCCAGAGCATCCAGCGCGAGTCGAAGAGTTTCTTGCGCCAGAGAAGAAAAGCGGCGAGGGCCATGATGGCGATGAAAATGGTGCCGAGGCCGACCATGACGTGATAGCTGAAATAGAGCAACTCGATGCGGTCGGGCCACTGGTCTTCGGGGAAGTCGTTGAGGCCGCGGACATGTGCGTTCCAATGCTTGTAGGTGAGGAAGCTGAGCATATTGGGAACGACGAGAGGATTATCGAGAGTGCGCTTGGGGACGTCGGGCTGGCCGAGGATGGCGAGTGGCGCACCGTCTTGCGAATCGAATAGGCCTTCCATGGCGGCGAGGGTGGTGGGCTGATACTCGGTGACGAGTTTGCCTTGCATGTCGCCGGTAGGAGCGAGTTGGAGGAGTGCGGCGATGATGCCGACGGTGACGCCGATGCGAAGAAAGGTGCGGCCGTAGAGTGGGTCGCGATGCGAAAGGACATAGAAGGCGCCAACGGCGGCCATGACGAAGCAGCCGGTTTGCACGGCGCCGAGCATGTTGTGAGCGTACTGCCAGAGCGCCCATTTATTGAGGAGGAGTCCCCAGAAACTAGTGAGAACGATTTCATGTTTTTCGTTAAGGGCGAAGCCGGTGGGGTGCTGCATCCAGGCGTCAGTGGCGACGATCAGATAGCCGCTCATCCAGGAGCCGAGGAAGACAAAGAAAGCGGCCCACCAGTGGCCGATGCGGCCGAGCTTCTTCTCGCCATATAAGAAAAGACCCAAAAAGGTGGACTCCAGGAAGAAGGAGAAGACGCCCTCCATGGCGAGGGTCTGGCCGATGACACCACCCGCGGCTTTGGAGAACTCGGCCCAGTTGGTGCCGAACTGAAACTCCATGGGGATGCCGGTGACGACACCGATGGCGAAATTGATGCCGAAGATTTTGGCCCAGAAACGCGCGGCTTTGGTGTAGTGCTCATCGCCGGTGCGCAGGGCGATGGACTTGAGAATAACGATGAGCAGGGCGAGGCCCATGGTCAATTGCGGAAAGAGATAGTGAAAAGTGACAGTAAAAGCGAAGTGAAGACGATGGATATCTAAAGCAGAACCCACGAAACACCTCACAAGAAGAAAGTTTCGAAGGCCAGCGGCGAACCGAAAGGAGGAGTGCCAGCGGAGCGAAGGGCCTTCTTTAGTTTCGCAGAAAGTGAAGGGTTTAGGGGTGAAAAAGTGGCGATGCAGAGGAAAGCTGGGGAACGCCAGCGCCGTGACCGTTGACTCCGGGGAGTGGCGGAAATACCATCAGGCAGCAAGAAATGATCCCCACGGGGAAGGCGACAAGTCGAGGAGATTCCGCATGATTCTGGAACTGCAAAAGAGACAAGTGCCACCCGATGTTGCGGTGTTGGAATTGAAAGGGCGATTACTGATGGGGAATGACAGCCGCCAGGTGGAGTGGGCGATAGGGGAGTTGCTGAAAGAAGGCGCCAAGAAGGTGGTGATTGATTTGCGGTTGCTGGACGCGATTGACAGCACAGGCGTGGGAATCCTGGTGATGTGCAACGCAAAACTGCAAAAAACGGGGGGCGCAATGCGGATCGTGTCCGTGGATGGAATTGTGGAGGACACGCTAAAGATGACGCATGTGGACCGGATCGTGAAGTTCTATCCGAATGTGGAAGCGGCGAGCGAAGGATTCGAGGTGGGATGAAGGCAGAGCAACGAAGAGAAATTGGCGCGTGAGAGTAGGCACAGGATCGCGCGAAATCCCCGCAGGGCGGCGGCTCCCGGCTGAACCACATATTCGCTGGATAAATAGATAAGAAAGAGCACAGCCAAGAATCGCAGTGCTACAGGTTAGTGGAAAGAGGCGACGGCCTGCGCTTCGTCGTCGAAACAGGTAAAGAGATTTAGCAAGCCGACCATCTTGAGGGTCTGCACGGTAAATTTAGACGGCTTGAGAAGGCGAATGGCACCACCCGCTTGTTTCGTGGTGGTGAGAAACCGCACCAGCATGCCGATACCACTGGAATCGATGGAGGGGACCTGCTCAAGATTGAGGACAATCTTCGAGTTCCCGTGACCAAGCAGTTCGTTCATGGTGCTATTGAAGCGATCAAGAGCGGCACCCATGCTTAGACGGCCATTCAGCGTGACGACTTTGACGGAATCTACGGTGCGCGTTTCGATATCCAACGTCCCAACCCCCTAGCGGCGGAAGTAAATGCGAGCTGGCCGCATTGACACCCTCAGTATGGCTTTGTTAGAGTGCGCGGACAACTTAGATAATCTTGGGACAAAATGCAAGGAAAGCAGTAGGCTGGTGGCATCCCCCGCGAAAAAGCCGCCAGGCGGAAGGTTCAGCATTGGCCAGCCAGGAACAAGAATCCGTCCTCGACCTCTCACCACTATCACTGAACTTATTCGCTGAACAGGAAGTGGCGCCCCGGGCGAAGGTATTCGCGCGGTTCGTTTCGGAACTCATCGCCGATGCGGCGGTCAACGTGTACACGCTGGCCAATGACGGAGAGAAAGATGTTTGGGTTCCGCGAGCCACGGTGGGAGAGGCAAAAATTCACGACGAAGAGATTCCCGGAAATTCCGGTTTGCTGGGGATGATGCTGGCTGAAGGCGAGGCGATCAACCGGCTGGCCGGACAGATCAAGCGCGAAGACTACGCGCACGTGGACATCCGGAAATCGCTGGTGTCGCTGACTTACCTTCCGCTGGTGCACACGGAACAGTTGCTAGGCGTGCTGGAGATTCTGGCGTTTGAAGAAGAGATCACTTACGAAGCGATCACGGCGCTGATGCCCGCGGCGGACGTAGCCGCGGCGGCGATTGCGGCGGCACATGTTTATGAGGAAGAGCGTAACGGAACGATGGCCTCAATTACGAGGCTGACGCAGCTTTATGACCTGGAGAAGGTATTTTCGTCGACCCTGGAGATGCAGGAATTGCTGCCGCTGATCGGCGCGAAATTTTCGGAGATCCTGGAATGCGAAGCAGTCAATATCTGGCTGATGTTGCCGGACGAATCGGTGGAGTTGATGCACCAGGCCGGGGAGGATGTGACCGCGTTCAAAGGCCAGAAGCTCAAGGCGAATGAAGGAATCGCGGGAACGATTTCGGACAATGGAGAGCCGGTGTGCATCAGCGACGCGACGGATGCGCTGCTGATGGAGCGGAATCGCGAAGCGGGCGAGGACGGCGTGAAATCGCTGATCGCGACGGCGATTCTGGATGGATCGGCGCTGGTGGGAGTGGTGGAAGCAGTCAATAAAGTTGATGGCACGCCGTTTGGCGAAGACGATCTGTTCACGCTGAGCAGCCTGACGGAGACGGCTTCGACGGCGCTGCACAACGCGAGTTTGCTGCTGGCCGAACGCAAGGTAGAAGTATTGGAGACGCTGAATAAGGTCAGCCACGAGATTACCTCGACGCTGAATCTGGAGCGGATGCTGCAGACGATCGTGAACGCTCCGCAGGCGGTGATTCCCTACGAGCGGGCGGCGATTGTGCTGGAGCAGAACGGGCGCTTCAAGCTGAGCGCGGTGACGGGATTGACGCAGGTAAATGCGGATGCGCCGGATATTGCTCCGCTCAATGAAGTGCTGCAATGGGCGACGCTTTCTGAAGAAGTGATTCACGTGAAGCAGCAAGACGGTGAAATCGACAGCGTACGGGAGGAGACGCGGGCGAAATTCAAAAAATATTTCGAAGAGTCGGGGATGCGCGGATTTTATGCGCGGCCGCTGAACGACGACACGGGGCGCGTGGGCATGCTAGCCATGGAGAGCAGCGATCCGGATTTTCTGGGCCCCGCGCATCTGGAGATTGTGGAAGTGCTGGCGGGACAGGCGACGGTGGCGCTGCGCAACGCGCAGATGTACAAGGAAGTGCCTTTCATTTCGGTGCTGGAGCCGGTGCTGGTCCGAAAGCGGAAGTTCATGGCGATGGAGAAGCGGCGGCGGACTCTGTTTCTGACGCTGGGGGCATTGGGAGTGTTGTTTCTGGTGGCGTGTCCATTGCCCTTTCGTGTGGATGGCGATGCGGTGGTGGCGCCGGGGCGGCGGGCGTTGGTGCAACCGGAAGTGGCGGGAGTAATCGGGAAGGTGCTGGTGCACGAAGGCGAACGCGTGCAGAAGGGGCAGGTGCTGGCGGAGATGGAGGCATGGAATTTCCGGTCGGCCTTAGCGGCGGCGGAGTCGAAATATGAAACGGCGCTGTTAAACATGAACAAGGCGTTGGCGTCGAACGATGGAACGCAAGCGGGAGTGGAGCGGGTGCAGGCGGATTACTGGAAGTCCGAGGTGGAGCGGGCGAAACAACTGGTGGAAAAGACGGAGTTGCGGTCGCCGATCGACGGCGTGGTGGCGACGCCGCACGTGGAAGATTTTGCGGGGAGAAAGCTGGAGCCGGGGGACTCGTTCGCGGAAGTGGTTGACACGTCGGAGGCGATCGTGGACATCGCGGTGGATGACGACGACGCGGGGCATTTGAAGGCTGGGCAACCGGCGGTGATAAAGCTGAACAGTTATCCGACGCGGATTTTTCGGGGGAAAGTGGTGGTGGTAAGTCCGAAGGCCGGAATCCTACACGATACACCCGTGTTTTATTCGCGCGTGGGGGTGTCCAACGAGGATGGAGCGCTGCGAGCGGGGATGGAAGGGAGAGGGAAGGTGCGGATCGGGTGGTATCCCTCGGGGTATGTGTTTTTCCGGCGCCCGTTTTTGTGGGGGTATTCGAAGCTCTGGTATTACCTAGGATGGTAGCGGGAGCGGAGGAGCAAGGATGCGAAGAGTGGCGTGGACGAGGATAGGCGTGATGGCGCTGCTGGCGTGTGGGTGCGGAGGAGATGAGAAGACGTCGCCAAGCGTGACGAATGCAGCGACTGCTCCCGCGTTGGCACCTGTGCCAGTGGCTGTGCCGCATCCTTCGACGGAAACGGGTGAGGCGGGACTGGTGGTAAGTGGGCCGATTATTGTGGAGCACCAGGTGGAGATGACGGCGCAGCGAGACGGAATTGTGGAGAAGATTTATTTTGATGCGCCGACGAGGGTGAGATCGGGGACGCTTTTGGCGAAGTTGGATGGGCGGCAAATTTCGGCAAATCTGGAAGCGGTGCGAGCGAAGACGCGGGGGATCGAGGCGGATTTAAAGAATTGGGAGGCCGAGGCGGAGGTGTTGAAGGCGGACTATGCGCGGCAGAAACGATTGTTTGAGCTGGGACTGACTTCGGAAGAGCAGTTGGACCATGCAAAATTCAAGGCGGAATCGGATCAGTGGGATATCAAGCGGGTGAAAGAGTCGCTGAATACGGCGAAAGAAGAGGAGCATTCGCTGGAGCTGGAGCTGGAAAAGACGAAGGTTACCGCACCGTTTGATGGATTGATTGCGCGCCGATACGTGCGCGAAGGGCAGAATGTGGCGAAGGGCGACCGGTTGTTCTGGGTGACGGCTGAAGGGCCACTGCTGATGCGGTTTACCTTGCCGGAAAAATATTTTGGGAAGGTACGGAGCGGACAGCAAGTGGAAGTAAGTTCGGCGGATGTGGAGGGAGAGAAGCATGCGGCGAGGATCAAACAGGTGAGCCCGGTGGTGGATCCCTCGAGCGGGACATTTGAAGTGCTGGCAGAGTTAATTGGGAATCGCGGGGCGTTCCGCCCTGGAATGAATGCGAGCGTGCAGCTCGGCAACCCCCGGTAAAGAACGATGAATCTGACACGCGCACTGGAGGTGGCCCTGCCGGAAATTCCGGCGCGGACGCTTGCAGAGCGGTATCCGCGGTTGGATCCCGGAACGACATTCCGCGAGCACATTGAAGATGGAAAACCGGTGGTACGGTTGTACGTGCCTTCGGCGGAGTCGATGTTTACGTTTCCGGTGCACCTGTGGAAACTTGCGCAACTGTTTGACGGGACGCGGTCGTACGCGGAGATTGCGCAAATCTATTCGCAAGAGAACGGCACGGAATATGACGGCGATGCGGTGCGGGAGATCGCGGGAGAGCTAGAAGGCGAAGGATTCTGGTATAAGACGCCGCAAGAGAAAAATATCCTGCGGCTGCAGCAAAGCGCGGAAGAGCGGCGGAAAAAGGTGAAGGTGCGCAGCCGTTGGGCGGACTTGTCCGATGTGACGTTTCCGGCTTTCAATCCCGACCGGTTTTTAACCTGGTTTTACGCCCGAACAAAATTCATCTACACCCCGTGGTTTACAGCCATGACCTTGCTGGCGTTTGCGTTCACACTGGGGCTCACGATATCGCACTGGCGGGAAATCTGGCGCGACACCGTGGCGTTTTATAACTTCAGCAACAAGTCGTGGGGCGACGTGTTTGCGTTGTACACGCTGGGAATGGTGGTGGTGGCAGTGCACGAATTAGCGCACGCGCACACTTGCAAGCATTACGGCGGGCGTGTACGGTCGATGGGGTTCGCGCTGGTGTACCTGACGCCGGCATTTTATACGGACACGACGGAGGGAGCGGTTCTTGGGTCGAGATACCAGCGGCTGATCATTTTTATGGCGGGAATCTGGTCGGAACTGATTATGTGCTCGATCGCCACGCCAATCTGGTGGATGACGCCGCCGGGAACGCTACTGCACGACGGGGCGTACTTCATCATGATGATGACGGGAACGATGTCGCTGATCATCAACTGGAATCCGCTGATGAAGCTGGACGGGTATTACATGCTGTGCGAAATCGTCGGGGTGGTGGAGATCAAGGAGAACTCGACAGCGTTTGTGTCGGCTTGGGTGAAGAAACACATCTGGGGCCTGCCGGTGGAGGTGCCGTACGTGCCGAAGCGGCGGCGGATCGGGTTCGCGGTGTACGCGATGCTATCGGGGGCGTACAGCTACACGGTGCTCTATGTGGTTGCCCGGTTTGCCGGCAATTTTGTGAGGAATTTCAGCCCGGAGTGGGGATTTATTCCTGAGATCGGAGTCGCGATGCTGATATTTCGATCGCGAATCCGGCTACTGGTGAACTTTATGAAATTCGTTTATCTGGACAAGAAAGACCGCATCCTTGCATGGTTTACGCCAAAACACACGGCCATGGCCGCAGGAGTGTTGGCTGTGCTGCTGGCAATTCCGGTATGGCACGAATCCGTGTCGGGGAGGTTTCTTCTGGAGCCTAGCAGTAGCGCGGTGGTGCGTGCGAGAGTTCCAGGCAGCATTGTAAATCTTTATGTAGAGGAGGGACAGAAAGTGGCGGCGGGCCAGAAACTGGCACAGCTTCAGAACATGCCGCTGCAATCGGAATATGAGGAGATGCAAGCCAAACTGGTGCTGGCCGCGGAGCGCCGCAACTCGGCATCGTTGCGTTACGCGGACTACGGATCGGCGGAGGAAGAGCGGAAACAACTGTCGACCCAGGTGAACCAGTTGACGGAGCGCAATGCAGCGCTGGAATTGACGAGCCCGATTGGAGGGATCGTGCTTACTCCGAAGGTCGAAGCACTGTTAGGGACATACGTAAATGCGGGCACGGAAGTGGTGGAAATTGGGGACGTTCGGACGCTGCGGGCACGGATTTATGTTTCCGAATACGACCTGAACAAAATCAGAATGGGAGCGCCAGCTCAGGTTGAAGTGCAAGGGCAAGTGGGGAAGTGGCAGGCGACGAGTATCAGCATCGCTCCTCGCCCGGCGGAGATGGACTCACGGTTGGGGGCAAGCGGCGAATCGAAAGTGGAGGCGAATCTTCCCCGATACTTTCAGGTGGACCTTGAAATTCAGAATTCCGAATTGAGGCTGCGGCCAGGGATGACGGGAGTGGCGCGAGTCTATGGCAAGAGAAGGAGCCTGGGGGGAATGGGGATCGAGATGGCGCGGGATTTCTGGGGACGGAAGGTCTGGTAGGACAGTCAGCGTAAATTGAGCATAAAAGGAGGCTGCCGGTCGGCAGCCTCCTGGTTGAAAATCAGTTCTTGGTTACTGGCGAGAGACTAGTCAATGGCGCGCTTGGTGGAGAGCGGGGCGCGCTTGGTGGAGAGCGGGGCGCGCTTGGTGGAGAGCGGGGCGCGCTTGGTGGAGAGCGGGGCGCGCTTGGTGCTGATGGCTTCGGACTTGGAGAAGCCTTCCGCGGTGCTAGCGACGTTGGCCTTCTTGGTGGTTTTGAGGGTGCTGATTAAGCTCTTCTTTTCGATTGCCATGGCTGTAAAGCTCCTTGCTAATTTGAATTTTATCCCGCAGACACCAGGACATAGAGCAGGTGATTCGCCAAAGTGTGAAGCGGATGTGGAAAAGGGACTTGGCCAACAAAAGAAAGCACTTAGTACTTTCGTACTGCCTGAGGGGACAGGGCTTCCGGTGAAAAATTCGCCCAATGGTTAAAAATTAACCTTCGATGGGTTAAAAAGTTACCGTGCAGGACTTGCAAGTGGCCGATCTAAAGTTCGGCCACTACATGCCGAGGGCCCGAAGCCGGCATGAAGCCGTCCCTACTCGATGCGGTGTTTGCGGCAGAGGTACTTCATACGCTGTGGGTCAATCTGGAGCAGGGCGGCGGCAGCGGATTTCTTGCCGCCAGTACGGCGGAGGGCCGCGTTGATATAGGCGATTTCGATTTTGGTCATTTCGGCGTCGAAGTCCACGCCGCCTTCGGGGATCAAAATAGCTTCCTGGCCGCTGGCGCTGTGGTGCAGGAGCATTTGCGGCAGGTGTTCCGGAGTGACAACGGGGCCACCGACCATGACCACCAGGCGCTGAATCACGTTTTCCAATTCACGGACATTGCCGGGCCAGGAGTAGTCTTCGAGGATTTCGAGGACTTCGGGCTGAAGTGTCTTCAGGGGCTTCTTGGCGGCGGCGCAATAGACGCGGAGGAAGTGGTCTACCAGAAGTGGGATGTCGCCTTCGCGGTCGCGAAGAGGTGGGACAAAGATGGGAACGACGTTGATTCGGAAGTAGAGGTCCTCGCGAAAACGGCCCTTGCGGACGACGTCTTCGAGGTCATCGTTGGTAGCGGTGATCAGGCGAAAGTCGATTTTGCGGGTGGCGCGGCCGCCAAGGCGCTGGACGGAATGTTCCTGCAGAACGCGAAGGAGCTTGCTTTGCAGGCTGGGGTGCAGGGTAGTGATTTCGTCGAGGAAGAGCGTGCCGGTATGGGCCAACTCGACCATGCCGGGCTTTGCGGCGTCTGCGCCGGTGAAAGCGCCCTTTTCGTAGCCGAAGAGTTCGGACTCCATCAGGGTGTCGGGAAGCGCGGAGCAGTTGAGGCAGATGAAGGGGCGGTCGGAGCGATCGCCGCACTGGACGATGGCGCGGGCGACGAGTTCCTTGCCGGTGCCACTTTCGCCGCGAAGGACGACGGAGGCTCCCGTAGAGGCGACGGCTTCGATGGACTGATAGACCTTTTCCATGGCGGAACTGCCGCCAACGAGGCCGTAGAAGGCGGTTTTGCTTTCCACTTGCTGCAGGAGGCGGCGGCCTTCGAGTTCGAGGGCGCGCTTTTCGATGACGCGGGAAAGAACGATGTGAAGTTCGCCGAAAATGAGCGGATAAAAGAAGAATTCGTCAGCGCCGGCCTGGGCGGCCTTCAGCGCGAGGGCGCGGTTGTTGCTGCGGCTAAAAGCGAAAAGGACAAGGTCGTCGCGGAGCTTGCGGAATTCGATAAGCACGTCGAGGCCGTCGGAGGGGCCGTCGCCGACGCAGTCGAGATCGAAGAGGATGGCGTTGAGGTCGGGAAGCTCGAGAACGGATTTGATGTCGTTTTCGGTGGAGGCAAGAGTGGTGCGGAATTGCGGGGCAAGGAGCTTGCGAACGTCGCGGAAGAGATCGGAGTCGTCGGAGATGACGGCGAGGGCGTAGCGTTCCGGGCTGAGAGCGGGTTCGGGCAAGAGAGTCACATTCGGGGGCGAGGGGAGATTATAGGGGAAGGAGGTTCAGGAGGTAAATGAGGGAAAGGAAGTAAAGGAGAAGAGTTTTTTGCCGAGCCGTGGTCAGGCATGTTCCACCGGCGGCGGAAGAAATGGAAACGGCCCCGCGAAGGGCGGGGCCGTTTGTGCATTCAGGAGCAGAGCGGTGCCTAGAACTGGAAGCGCAAGCCGAACTGCATGATGCGTGGAGCATGCGCGCTATCGAGCACGAGGAAACCGGTGGAGGCACAAGAAGGATCACCCCCGTTGTAACTCGTTGTGCCGACGCAGGTCATAGAGGTGGTAGCCCCGGCACCACCGGAACTGGAATTGCCACTAATAGCGTTCAACTGGGTGTGGTTGAAAATGTTAAAGCTTTCCCAGCGGAACTCGAAGGCGTAACGTTCCTTGAACGCGAAGCGCTTGAACAGGCCGAAGTCGAAGTTGACCCGGTCGGGCAACGTCAAATTGTTGCGGGAGAAGGTGCCAAAGGTAAGGCCAGTGGGGAGTGCGAAAGCGGCGGGATTGTAGTCAAGAACACCGAAGACGTTTTGAGAAGCCAGAACATCCCGCTGCTGTTGAGTGACACCGCGAGCATTGGCGACTAGGAGCGGGAAAGAGACAATGCCCCCAACGCCGTTGGCGACGCCCGCATTGTCGCTATAGGTGGTTCCATTGGTTACGGTGAAGGGGAAACCGGATGTAATCGTGGTAATTCCGGAGATCTGCCATCCGCCAAGAAAGGTATGGGCCGGCCCCGAACTCTTGAAGAAGGGCAAGGCGTAGACATAGCTGAGCGTGAAGGCATGGCGCAGGTCGAAATTGGAACTGGCGCGCGCCTGGTTTGGATTGGTGGAATCAACGAACAAGGAATCGTAGCGATCGGAAGAGTCGTCGATGGAATGGCTGTAGGTGTAGCTGGCACTGAGCGTGAGATCGCCAACCGTGCGCCGGGCAGCGATTTGGAGGGAATGGTAGATGGAGTTGGCAGAATTGTCGATGCGAGTGATGCTGCCGTACCCCTGATATTTCCGATAGTAGTTGGCGCCCGGATTGCCACAAGCAACGAAGAGATTGCGGAGGACATTTGGATCCGTGACGGTAATGGGAGAGGCGCCCTGTGTGCCCATGAGGCTGGCAGAAACGGGCAACCCCCAGTTGGGATCATTAATGTTGCCAGAATTGTCCACTTGAATGCTGGCACAGTCGTTGCCGGTCATGGCACCCAGGTTGTTGAGAACATACGGATTTTCGCTGGCAGGAATAGGCGTGAGCTGATTGAGATCATACTGGCGGGTGAGGTGTGTGCCCTTGCTGCCGACATAAGCAACCGAGAGGAGTACGTTCTTGGGAAGCTCATGCTCGACGCCGAAGTTCCACTGTTGCATGTAAGGCCATTGCGCATGCGATGGAATGGAGATAGCGCCCAGCGGGCTAGGATAGGAGGTGCCCGTGTTCGAGGAGCCGACGTTGGGATAGCCAATGATTGAACTGACACCGCCGTTGACGGCCAGCGGGGAAGCGCTGAACTGGAGGGATTCCGCGTTGGCTTCGTTGCCGTTCATGTGTTCGAAAAAGAGGCCATAGCCGCCGCGGATGGCCCATTTACCGTCACCGAAGGGATCATAGGCGAAGCCGATGCGGGGGCCGGGGTTGACCCACTTGTTTTCCATACAACCGGTGGGAGCACCGGTGACGCCGGGAATGGTCGGATGAGATTTGCCGCACTGAATCAGACCGTTGTACAGCGACTGGCCCGAACCGACGTTGAGGAGTTGGCCGTTGTCGCTGCCGAGGGGGAAGAAGGAAGGTGCGGCGAGAGAATTATAGGCAGCGGGAGAGAAGCCAAATTCCTGGTCGTTCTTCTCCTGATAGCGACCATAGACACTCCAGCGAAGTCCAAGGTTGAGGGTGAGTTTCTTGGTGACGCGCCAGTCGTCCTGGAAGAAAGGCTCGAGGATTTTGTAGCGGTCGTAGTAATAGAGATTTTTTTCGTCCTGCGCATAGCCGCCGATGGAACCAACGAGCATGTCGGCGAAGGGATTGCCGGTGGTGCCAGGGTTGCTGGCGGCGAAAGAGAGTTGACCCTGGACATCAAGAGAAGATCCCTGATTCTTTTGCGCCGCAACGAAGTAAGCGCCAAAGAAGAGAGTGTGGTTGCGGATGATCTTGGTGACGATGTCCCGATAGGAGTAGGTGGGGTTAGCGTTCTTCCAGGGGAAATAACCGGTGTCGACGGAGAAGCCGGCGCCGTAGGCTACGCCATTATTGGTGGCTCCAACGGAGAAGGCGGGGATTTTGTTACCCAGGCCGTTGGAGAACAGGGGAACGAGATCGATGCCGCCCTGAGGGATGTTAACGGCGGAATTGACATTGCTCAGGAAGATGTGGTCGTCGGTGTAGCTGGCAACGAATTCGTTCAAAAGAGAAGGAGAGAAATTGGAAGTGAGTCGAGCGACAAAGCTCGTAGTCGGGCCGTTGAAAGTGGTGTTGGTATTGTCGAAAGTATTGGCATACTGACCCCACAGAGGACCCTGGTTGATGGTGCCCCAGGTGTCGTGGATGTAGCGGAAGGTAAGGCGCTGATTGTCGGTGAGATTGTGGTCAATGCGGATTAATTCCTCACGCCAATGCGTGGGGTAACTGGGGTTGGCGACATACGAGGGAAGTGGATTGCCCGCAGCTTGACCAGTGACGTAGATGCCGTTAACTCCCGTGAAGTTGTTGGCATTGGGGATCAGACCTAGCAGTGCGGCGGCTGTGGAAGAATAAGGCGTCGGCACGGTGTTCTTTGGGAACGGTGTCCCACCTGTATTCGGCTGATAGGGGCAATCCGGATAAGCCGCAGGACTGAAGCTCGCCCCGGTATAGACGGGACAGACATCGTTGAAGTCGCCGCCGCGCTCGGCATCGGAAGGAACAACCTGGCTGATCGTGGAGCCGGGCTGAATTTCACGGCGCCATTCCTGTGACCAAAAGAAGAAAGTCTTGCTCTTTTTCTCGTTGTAGACATGGGGAATAAAAACCGGGCCGCCGATGGTGTAACCCCAGTCATGCTTTTTGTAGCTGGGACGCGGTATCTCCTGACCGTTGTTCTGCCAGGAGTTGGCGTTGAAGAAATCGTTACGCCCGTAATAGAAGGCGCTGCCGTGAAACTGGTTAGTGCCAGATTTGGTTTCGACTTCGACGGTGCCAGAACCGTTTTTGCCATACTGCGCGCCATAATTTGAAGTGAGGACCTTGAATTCGGCGATAGCTTCGATGTTGGGGTAGACGTTGAGGCTGGAGTTGGAGCCGTTGTCCATGTTGTCGCCGCCGTCGATTTCCCAGTTGTTGTACTCGGTGCGGCCGCCGTTGACGCTGTAGAGAGTGTTGCCGGCGATGCCAACGGTGCCTTCGTCCTGTCCGGTCTGATTGACGACGCCGGGAGCGAGGGTGACGAGCTGCGTGAAGTTGCGGCCGTTGAGTTCGAGTTGCTGAACCTGCTTGCCGGTGATGGTGGTGCCGATTTCGGAGGATTGCGTGTCCACTTGGGCGACGTTTTCGCCGGAGACGACGACTTCTTCGGTGACTGTGCCGACGGTCAGCGTGACGTCCAATCGAGCTTTTTGCGCGACGTCGAGGACAACGTTCTTGGCTTCGAATTTTTGAAAGCCTTTGGCGGTGACCAAGATGGTGTATTTGCCGGAGGGGAGCGCGGAGGCGACATAGACGCCGTCCCCGTTGGTTTCCGTGGTGCGAGTGAGGTTGCCGCCTGCGCTGGTAATGACCACTTGCGCGCCAACAATTGCCGCGCCGGATTTATCGGTAACCGTGCCGCTGATCAGGCCGTTGGTCTGCGCGCTAGCCAGCGAGGGGAGAAGCACCGCGAGCAACAAGGCAAAGCCGGCGAGGAGCGATGCGCAAACGAAATAGTTCGACGAAAAACGGTGTCTCTTCACGATGAGACCTCCACAGAGATGGAACTGCGAGAAAAACAGAAAAGGGGAAAGGGTGAGTGCAAACGCGGAACAGGAACGCCTTCCAACGCCAGAGAGCGACCACTCTCCAAAAATCCCCCGGTCCTCGACGGGGCAGCCAAGCACCCTTAAAAGAGCTATTAAATCGGATTAATAAAGGAAAAAGGCGGGCGTGTCAAGGGTAAAATGGAAGGGCGATGAAGAAAGTTCCAGAAAAAAACGGTCCGGATTGGTTGAACTTTGGCCGGGGATTAGCAGAGACTTGGGTGCGATGAAGAGATTTTTGATGAATTCGGGCCTGGCAATCGCCATTTTTTTTGTTTGCGGGGGCGTGGCGGTGTGTTCGTGTGCGGCAGTCGCGCGCGAGAACTGGCCGCAGGGCGCGCAGGGAGGAGCGGCGGCGAATGAAGCGAAGGCGTGGTTTGCCAAAGGGCAAGCGGCGTTGCAGGGCGGGGACCTAGACGGGGCGGAGAAGGCGTTCCGCGAAGTGCTGAAGCTGAATGCGAATTCAGCCGCGGCGTACGCAAATCTGGGTGTGATCGCGATGCGGCGCAAGAATTGGGATGAGGCGCTGAAGGATTTGCAGAGGGCAGAGAAGTTGGCTCCGCAGATGACCGGCGTGCGGCTGAACATCGGGCTGGTGGAATTCCGGCGAGGTCAATATGCGGAAGCGATTGCGCCGTTGCAATCCGTTTTGAAGGATGAGCCGGGGGCAGGGCAGGCGCGCTATCTGCTGGGGATGTGCCAGGTGTTCACGGACCGGTTTGCGGAGGCGACGGAAACACTGGAACCGCTGTGGGCGGAGCGGTCGGCGGACGTGATGTATCTCTATGTACTCGGGATTGCGGCGAACAAGGCGGGAAAGAAGGAGTTGGATGAACGCGCGATGCAGCGATTGCTGGAAGTAGGAGGCGACACGCCGGAGTTTCATCTGATTCTGGGGAAGGCGTATTTGCAGCACCAGGAGTACGACACGGCGTTCGCGGAATTGCGGAAGGTGGAAGCGGCTGCGCCGGATTTGCCGTTTCTGCACTTCAACCTGGGAATCGCGTACGAAGAGACAGGGAAAAACGATTTGGCAGAGCAAGAGTTTTTGAAGGATGCGCGGATCGATACGGATCTGGCGGACAACTACTACCAATTGGGGAAGATTTATGCGCAGGAGCAGAAGCTCACAGAGGCGGAGCGGGCCTATCAAGAAGTGCTGAAGCGCGACCCGCGGCGGCCGGGAGCGTGGTTTGGGCTTGCGAAGATTTATCAGCAGCAAGAGAAATACGAAGAGGCTCTGAAGGCCGTGGAAGAGACGCTGAAGGCCGTGCCGGAGAGCGACAAGGCGCACTACTTGCGGGCGCAATTGCTGCAGAAGCTGGGGCGGAAGGACGAAGCGAAGGCGGAATTTGCGACGGCGAAGAAGTTGATGGACGCGGATTTGGATAAGGACCGGGAAAAGTGGGGAGAGAAGCAGGTGGCGAGCCCGGAAGTCATGCAGAGAGAGAAGGAATGAAGTAATGAGGTAACGAAGTAAAGAAAGCCGGAGTCGGGATGAAAGATTTCACCACAGAGTACACAGAGAGCACGGAGAAGAAGAGAGAACGGAGGCGTCTAGCCGGGGAGGAGTTTTTGGCGAATTAGAAGGGAGGGGCTTGCCAGGGGCCGCGGGCTTGTTCGAGGTGGGCGGCCACGGACAGGAGGAGATTTTCTTCGTAGGGGCGAGCGATGAGTTGGATGTTGATGGGGAGGCCTTCGGGGGAGCGGCCCATTGGCAGGGAGAGGCCTGGTAGGCCGACAAGGTTGAGCCACTGGCAGAAGCGCATGGTGTCGCGATAGTTGTGGGGCTGCCCGGGCGTATAGTTGCCAGCGCCGTGCGGGAAGGCGGGTTCGGTGGAGATGGCGGAAAGAAGAATCGGCGTGTCGTGCAATTGACGGAGAATAGCGGCGCGGACCAGGTCGCGATCGGTGCAGGCTTTTTGGAAAGACTCGAGGGTGAACGGGGAATCGGGAGTGGCGGCTCCGAAGTAGTCGCGGAACATCGGGCTGAGTTCGGATTCGTGGCCATGCACGTAGCGGCGGTAGAGATCAGCGACGACCGGGCCGAAGAAAAACCACCAGAGATCGAGAGCTTGCGACAGGTGGTCGAGTTTGAAGGGTTCCACGCGGAAGTTCAAATCACACAATAATTGAGCGGTGCGGCGGAGTGTCGAGAGCGTTTCCGGCGAGGGGCGTCCGAGTTCTGGATTTTCGAGGATGCCGATGCGGAGACCTTGGAGTTCGGCTTGCCCGATGGGGCGAAAGGGAATTGGTGCAGAGAGCGAGTCGCTGGGATCGGGGCCGGCGATGACGGAGAAGATCGCTTGAAGGTCGGCGACGGTGCGGGCCATGGGGCCGACCACGCCGAGCCAAGGGAAGGAGCCTTCGCTGGCAGGGAAGTGGCCGGTGGTGGGAACGCGGCCGGGCGTGGGCTTGAGTCCGCAGATGCCACAGGCGTGAGCGGGCGTGCGTATAGAGCCGCCGCCATCGCTGCCGACGCCTCCCATAGAACATCCGGAGGCGGTGGCTGCTGCTTCGCCTCCACTGGAGCCACCAGCGGAGTAGGCGGGATTCCAAGGATTTGAGGTTTTGCCGGAGAGGAGATTGTCGGTTTCATAGGCCATCAGGAATTCCGGAGTGTTGGTGTTGCCGAGCAGGATGGCGCCAGCGTTTTCGAGGCGGGAGACAATCGTGGCGTTCGTGTGGGGGATGTAGTCTTTCCGGAGAAGCGACCCGGCGGGGCAGGGCCACCCGGCGACATCCAGACAGGATTTTACGGTAAGAGGAATGCCTTCGAGCGGGCGAGGCGGTGCGCTGGCGGAAAAGCGGGTTTCGGATTCACGGGCACGCGCACGAGCGGATTCGGCGTCGATATGAACGAAGGGATTGAGGATCGGCTGGATTTTCTTAATGCGGGCGATGTGGGATTCAATATGCTCGACGGGGGAGAGTTCGCGGCGGCCGAATATTTCGAGCGTTTCAGCAATAGAGAAATAATGGAGGTCGGGCATGGCCTCTTGGGAAAGTAGCGGCAGGGTGGGAATTCGTCAAGGCGGCGGAAAGCCCTTATAAAATCGGTTGACGATGCGGTGGGGAGTCTTGAGAATCGAAGTGCGTGGAGCAGGTCAGGGTTCCGCGGTCTGTGCGCGTCCAGAAGGAAGTCTTCCGAATGAAAGTTTTCGAGAGGGTGATGGGCCGGCGGTGGTGGATTTCCGGAGTGGTCCTGGTGTTGTTGCCGGTGTTGGTGGCGTTTGGGGGGACGCGAATCGCGCGAAATGAAGCGAGCACTCAAGATGCCAAGGCGGTAACGCGGAAAGCGCCAGCGGGAGAGGCGCTGCGGCTGAATACGCTGGGTGTGGCCTACATGAACCAGCAGAAGTCCGCGGAGGCACAGAAATATTTTGAGCAGGCGCTGGCGGCGGATGCGGATTTTGCCGAGGCGCGCATGAATCTGGGGATTTCGCTGCTGGCGCAGCAGAAGATTGAGCAGGCACGGGCGGCGTTGGAAGCGGCCGCGGCAAAACTTCCGGAGAATGCGTATGCCTGGTACAACCTGGGGCTGGCGCTGAAGGACGCTGGAGAGCCGGAGAAGGCCATTGCGGCGTTCCAGCACGTGGAGAAGATCGTGCCGGAAGAGCCGGACGCGTTTTATTTCGAAGGATTCCTGAATTCGCAGATGCAGAAGTATGACGAAGCGATTCCGGCGTTCCAAAAGGCGCTGGCGCTGGCGCCGTATCACGCTTCGGCGCAGTTTGGATTGGCGCGGGCGTATCAGCGAAAAGGCGATGCCGATGCGGCGCGCGAAGGGATGAAAAAGTTCCAGCAAATTACTGCGGGGCATTTGGGGACGCCGTTTGGAGCGGGTTATGGGGATCAGGGAAAGTTCTCTCTGGCGGAGTTTATACCTGGTGCGGAGACGCGAGTGCCGGCGGAGATTGCGGTGCGGTACGAGCCGCATGTATTGCAGACGCTGGTGAATGGGACGGAAAAGGACACCGGGACGGGGAGCAATGGCGCGTGCTTTTTGGATTTTGATGGCGACGGAAAAACCGATTTGTTTTTGGTGGGAGGGGCGAACGGGAAGAGCCACCTGCTGCGAAACGTGGGCGGCGGGCGATTTGAGGACGTAACGATAAAAGCGGGATTGAGCCTGGTGGGAGAAGGACACGGCTGCGCGGCGGGGGATTTCGATAACGATGGGAAGACCGATCTAGCGGTGTGCGAGGCGGATGGCGTCCGGGTGTTGCACAACGAAGGGAATGGAAAGTTTGTGGATGTAACGGAGAAGGTGGGGATTCGCCGCGAGAAGGGCTGCGTGGCCCTGACGTTTGTGGATTACGACCACGACGGGGATCTGGATTTGTACGTGACGTCGAGCGGCAGCCGGAACGTGATGTGGAGGAACAACGGAAATTCGACGTTCACGGATGTTTCGGAAGAGACGGGATTGGGTCTGGAAGGGACCGGCGGGGGAGCGATCAGCACGGACTTCAATAACGACCGGGCGATTGATTTTGTGATTGCTGGAGGAAAGGACGGGGCGGGCGTTTATTTGAATCCGCGCGAAGGGAAGTTCGCGAAGTTGCCGGCGATTGATTTTGCGAAAGAGAATCTTCCCCCCGCGGTGGGTGTGGTTGCGCTGGACTTCAACAAGGACGGGTGGATGGACGTGGCGTTCACGCACGCGGGCGCTCCGGGAATTTCGTTGTGGCGGAATGTAAACGGGAAGCGGCTGGAGCGAGTGGCGCTGCCGGATTTGGGCTGGAAGCGGGGCTGGGGAATCACGTGGCTGGATTACGACAACGATGGGTGGCTGGATCTGGCCGCAGCCGGAGAAGGAGCGAATGGCGGAGAGATTCGCGTGTTGCGGAATCTGGGCGAGGCCGGATGGGCGGACGTGACAAAGAGCATCAGGCTTGATGGATTGAAGTTGAAGGAGCCGCGTGCGCTGGCCGTGGCGGATTTGAAGAATGATGGCAGTCCGGACCTGGTGGTGACGCAGGCGAATGGCGAAACGCTGGTGCTTTCGAATGTTGGTGCGAACCAGAATCACTGGGTGCAGATTGATTTGAAAGCGTTGAATGATAACAAGAGCGGCATCGGAACAAAGGTGGAGCTGTTTGCGGGCGGGTTATATCAGAAGTGGGAGATCGCGGGGGCTTCAGGATATCTGGGGCAGAACGGGCCGGCGCTGCTGGCGGGATTGGGGAAAGAGAAGGCGACCGATGTAGTACGGCTGCTGTGGCCAACGGGCGTGCCGCAGGATGAAGTGAACCTGGCGGCGGAGAAAATGCAGACGATTGGAGAGTTGGACCGGCGAGGGAGTTCGTGTCCGGTTTTGTTTTCGTGGAATGGCAAGGAGTACGAATTTATCGCGGACATGATCGGGCCGGGCGTGGTGGGGCACTGGGTAGCTCCCGGAGAGCGCGACGTCCCGGACCCGGATGAATATCTGAAGGTTCCGGCGAAGAGCGTGCGGGAGAGAGATGGAAAGCTGAGCTTCCGGTTCATGGAGCCGATGGAGGAGACAGTCTATCTCGACCAGGTGCGACTGTTGGCGATTGATCATGCCGCAAATGTGGAAGTGAATCCGAATGAGCGGTTTGCGAGCAATCCGCCATTTCCAGAATTTCGCGTGATTGCGACGAAGGAGTCGCACGCGCCAGCGGGAGCCTGGGACGACCAGGGGCATGACGTTCTGGCGCTGTTGGCAAAGCGCGACCGGAGATATGTGACGGGATTTGAAGAGTTGCCGTTCGCGGGATTCGCGAAATTGCATTGGATCGAACTCGATTTGGGCGCATGGGATGTTCAGAAGCCGCTGCGGTTGCTGATGGATGGGTACACAGACTACTTCACGGCGACTTCGATGTATGCGGCGGATCAGGCGGGAATCAAGGTGATCGCGCCGTACGTGGAGGCGCAAGACGCGCAAGGGAAGTGGGTACGCGTGGTGGACGACATGGGTTTCCCGGCGGGACTGGAACGCACCATGGTGGCGGACCTGACCGGGAAAATTCCCGCAGGGACGCGGCGCATTCGGATTGTTTCAAATTTGAAGATTTATTGGGATGCGGTGCGGATTGATCAGACGCCACCCGTGGATGGAATCAAGGTGCAGGAAGTGCCACTGGCCACCGCTTCGCTGGCGTATCTGGGATATCCGCAGGAGGTCCGGCTGCATCCGGCGAGCGACACGATGTATTCGTACGCGCGGCGCAGCATGACAGGGCCTTATGCGCATGCGGCGGGCAATTACACGCGGTATGGCGACGTGAAAGCGCTGCTGAACGCGGCGGACGACAAGTTCACGGTGTTTGGTTCCGGCGAAGGAGTGAAGCTGGAATTCGATCCGGGCCGATTGGAAAAACTTCCACCTGGCTGGGTGCGCGATTACTTTTTCTATGCGAATGGATTCGAGAAGGACATGGACTTTTATGCGGCTTATGCATTTACCGTGGAGCCGCTGCCCAGGCACGGATTGGCTTCCTATCCATATGCGGAGGGAAAAGAGTATCCGCTGGATGAGGAGCATTTGAAGTACGAACTGGAGTACAACACGCGATCGCGGTCGGATCGCCTGCCGGAGAATTTGCGTTACAACTATTCCGCACCAAAGTGAGGCGCAGCGATGGGTCGAACGGGCGTGATCACGATCCGGGACGTGGCACGGGAGAGCGGGTATTCGGCTTCAACCGTTTCGATTGTGCTGAATGGCGCCCCGCTTTCACGGTACATCCCCGCGGACACGAAGACGCGGATTGAAACGGCGGCGAAGCGGCTGGGTTACCGTCCGAATCCGCTGGCGCGATCGCTGCGGAGCCAGCGTTCAAACATTGTAGGCGTGATGGTCTTCGACATCACCGATCCGTTTTGCACGCCGATCCTGCGTGGACTGGAGAATGCGCTTTACCAGTCGAGCTATTTGTCGTTGCTGGCCGATGCGCACAACGAAGCGCACCGGTTTGAGCGGTATCTGGAAATGCTGCTCGACCGGCGTGTGGAAGGACTGGTGGTGATTGCGAACTGGCTGGTGACGGACATCAAGCTGCTGACGGACCTGACGGAATGCCAGGTGCCGGTGATTATCGCGGGGCGAAGTTTTGAGAACGATGCGCTGAGCAGCGTTTCGGTGGACAACGAAGCGGGAGCAAGCACGGCACTGGAGCATTTGTATCGGCTTGGGCACCGGGAGATCGCGTTTTTGCGTGGGCCGAAGGCGCTCTCCAGCAGCGGGCAGCGATGGAAGGGTATCCGGGCGTTTGCGCAGAAAGTGGGACTGGAGCTGAGTCCCAAGCGGATTGCGGAACTACCGGAATCACTGGATCCGAATTCGGGATTTGAAGCGGGAGTGCAGTTGACGGCGGAATTGTTGCGGCAGGGCGGGTCGTTCACGGCGCTGATGGCGTATGACGATGTGACCGCGCTGGGGGCGCTGCGGGCGCTGAAGAAAAAGGGATTACGGGTGCCGGAGGATTGCTCGGTGATCGGTTTTGACGATGTGGCGCAGGCGAGCCTGTCGGTGCCGTCGTTGACGACGGTGCGGCAGCCAATGGAAGCGATGGGGAGCATCAGCGCGGGGATGGCGCTGGAAGCGATCAAGGCGGTGGATCAGAAAAAAAATATTCCGGTGGTAAAGAAGAAAATTCCGGCGGAGCTGGTGGTGCGGGAATCGACGAGGGCCGTGAAGTAGGGAATCGAAAAGCGAAAATAGAAAAGCGAAAATGGAAAAGTGAAAACGGGAAGCAGATCCCTCACCCTGCAAACAGCGCAGGGTTCGGGATGACAGACGAGTCGCAATAGGTTTTTATTTTGGGGCGGGTTGGAAGGCTTCGGGCGGGTCGAGGTAGCTTTGAGACCAGAAGGCGTCGCGTTTAAGTGAGCCGGCGGCGAGTTTCTGGATGTCGGCGAGCGTGGCGCCGGCGATACCGCCGTCGGCGGCGTCGAAAATAATGGCGATACCGTCGGGCGCAGGATTCGCGGCGACGGCTTCCTTGGCGGCGATTTCAAACAGGGCAATGCAGAAGTTGAGCCGGGCGGCAGCGCCGGTTTCCTTTGTGTTTTGCCCCACGATCTGGACCGTATATAGCTTGACGAGTTTGCCTTTGAGCGGGGTCCATGCCCCTGGAAATTGGCTGCTTTCGCTGCGGACGAGGCGGAAGCCCGGGAATTTTTCCTGCAGGGCGGTGGCGGGTGAATCGAGTCGTTCGGCGATGTGTTGCGGGAGTTCCACGGAGTCTGCATGGACGTAGCCACGGGAATCGCCGGAGATGGTGATGTGAATCCAATTGTGATCGGTATCGAGGAATTCAAATTCATCGTTAGCGGAAGCTTCGAAGAGCAGGCGTGAGGTATCCGCGGCGCGCGCGTAGACCGGTGTACCGGATGTTTTCACCACCACCAGATTTTGCGGATGGCTCTGGTTTTTCTGGATTTCCTGAAGATTTTTTAGCTCGTCGGTGAGCTGCTGGACGCGTTTTTCAGCGGTGACGCGTTGATTGCGGAGGGCAGCCACTTCATCCGGGGGCTGGTTGGAGGAAGAAGGCAGTGGAGCGGCCATCGTGGCGGCCGTGCGGGCGGAGGAAAGATCGAGTTTGGGGGCCGGAGCTTGAACGGCCGAAGATTTTGCGGAGGCGCCAACGGGTTTGCCTGTCAGTTTTTCTTCGAGACGATCGAGAAAATCGAGTTCAAGACGGCCATTGGAAGGAAGCACCTGATAGCCGGACTTGGTGACGTCCCGATCGGCATACCACGCGGTGATTTTGGCGGAGAGGCGGACGACTGTGCCGCCGTTGTCGCCGGGAAGCAGATCAATGGCGAACTGGTAAAAGCCACGTTCATAGCGGTCCAGAGGCTTATCGCCGGTGGCGACGAAGCCATCAAGGACCGGAAGCTTTTGCCCGGAATACCCCTGCAGATCCTTGATGGATTGCTCGACCTCGATGCGCGGCTGGGAAAAATTGCGCGCGTAGGGCATGGCCTGCGCGGACGCGTGTGCTGCACCGAGCAGCAGCGTGAGAACAAAGAACATCAACCGGAAGGATGCCTTCAAGGCAGTTCCTCCAATTGTTCGACCGGGAGCCATCCGTGCTGCCCATCGGGAGTTTCAATGCCGAGCCAGTGTGGAGTGACGATGAGGACGAGAACGCTGGCCTTGGCAGGCATCTGGCGAACGGTGGCCGCGGAGCGGAAGGGAGCGGCTTTGAGCTCGGCGCCGGGTGCTTTGACCTGGCGTTCCAGTTCGCGATGAAGCGCCGTGACTTTTTGCTGCAGTTCTTTCTCGTTGGCCTGAGCAGTGCTGAGACGCGAAGTTTCGTCTGCCTGCTGACGAACGAAACTTTGACGGACGAGTTCCGCACTTAACTCACGCCTGCGGGCATCGGCGGCCTGCATGGCGGCTTCCTGCTGTGCTTCGAGTTGTTCCTTAATCTGGTTCAATTCGCTTTTTTCAACCGAGCCGTCAGACGCGTGAACGACCTTATGTGAGTTTTCGACGTAGATGGCGTCGACTCTCACACGGGAACGGTTGGTGTCCACGGGAATGATGACGTAACGGACGGCGATGGAGCCCTGGTCCGCGGAGGCGATGAAATGCCGCGGGGCGATGGCATCCTTGCGGATTTTGTAGAAGACCTCACCTGGGCCGGTCCAGGGGTCAAAGAGAGGGGTGGATTCGACGAATTCAGCGCCGTTGAGGATCGGGGTTTTATCGAAGACCAAGGTGCCATGGATGATCTGATCGTGGACCACGGCCAAGACGGCCTGGCGCACTTCGTCGAGCGGGGAAGAAAATTCGCGAACGAGCCCCGGGGTAGTGAGGTTGTCGTTGGAATGCGCCGAGAGAAGAAGCGCGGAAAAGGCGGCTATCGATAGCAGGAAAGGCAAGGAAAACAGCAGAGAGTTGCCGGTGTTTGGCCGAGGAGCCTGGAATGATTTCCACATGAGAAGTAGGAAGCGAAGTTTCTTAGTTAACTCTGACGGGGAAGAAAGTCAAATCGGGCGGAGAGGTAATAGAGTCATCGGCGCGAGTACTATGACTCCAGCACAAAACATTTTTTTGGATTCTCTGAAGAAAACTCTTGCATTCAATTTCGAAGTGGGAGTAGCATCCATCCCGGTTCAGGGACTGGAAATTGCGCGCAACTCTTTTGACGGAGGGTTTGCGCAGCGAGATCCGGTGGTTAGTGTGGAGCGCATCACATAGATGGCGGCGAGCGGCTCTTGGGGTAAGCCGACGATTCCTGCTATGTGAAGCCACCCGTACCACTTTCCCTTCACCCAACTAGACGCAATACAACACGTTGTCTGCTCTCAGCGTTGCGCCGACGTTTATGAGGAGGCAGTATGGATGTAAGGGGTAACGGGGTGAATCGGAGTCGATTCCGTCTTGGGACGACTCTATTCGGTAGTGTGGCTCTTCTCGTAGTCTTACTCTTCGCCTGTGATTCAGCCAGTGCCATTCCTGCATTTGCCCGAAAATACGGTATGCCGTGCTCATCCTGCCATGAAGCGTGGCCGAAGCTGAGCCCCTTTGGCCAGCAATTCAAGGACAACGGTTATCAATTGGGAAACGACCGGGACGCTCCCATTTTCCAGAGCCCGGCCTATTGGCCGATAGCACTGCGCATCACGCCAAACTGGCACATGGAGCGCAACCAGAACACAGTTGTGGATGGACCGGCTGGATCGGATACGCAAGTGACGGCGACAGTCACGACGCGGGGATTCGACTACACCGGCATGGACCTGCTGACGGCCGGAACGCTGGCGAAGAACTTCAGCTTCCTGCTGGTGCCGTCTTCAGATGAAACGGGTGCGTTTCACTTTGAGTCCGCCAACGTGCGATTCGATAATTTGTTCGGCAGTACCTGGGCGAACATCAAAGTCGGAAAGTTCGAATTGGATAACCTGCTGTCTGAAAAACGAATCGTAACGCTTTCGGCGAATGGCGGGTTTTATCAGAACTATCACTTCCAGCCATGGTTGGCTCCAAACCAGCCGTCGCCAACTTACGTATTTGGGCTTGGCGACAACCAATTGGGTATTGAGTGGATGGGACACTCGAAGAACGATCGCACACGCGTCTCGGCGTCACTGTTACAGGGCACCGACGGGAATCCCGACTTCCAGGCCGGGAGCGGTGGAGCGGCTGGTCGCGCCTATGAAGGGTATATCGCGGCGAGCCAGGCATTTGAAGTGGGTAGCCTGGGCTTGCAAAGGGTAGGCGGTTTCGCGTACTTCGGGCAAGCGCCTACATACCCCCAGTATACGCAAGGCGGGGCCCCGATCTTTGGAACAGGGATTGGGAACAAGCCATACTATCGCGCTGGTTTCATCGGCATGTGGTACTTCAAGAAGCTGGATGTGACCACGATGTATTTCTACGGCCACGACAACGTGTTCCTGGCTACAGGGACACCGTCGAATCTTGGCACTGACGGTCTGCCGGAAGGCGCACATGCGCCCTCATGGAATGGTGCACTCATCGAGACGCACTACACGTGGAGTCCGCAGTTGATATTGATCAACCGCTACGAACTCATCCGCATGAAACAACAGACGCTAGACACCAATCCGGGTGACTTGGGGAACGTGGATGCGCTCACATTCGGCTTCCGCTACTACCCGTTCATCAACACCCGCGCAGGCTTTGCATTCCACAATGAATATTCGATCGTCTGGAACCGGAAGGTCCAGATCTCGCCGACCACAGGCCTGCCCATCGACCTGACCAGCAGCAGCCTGTTCTTTGGCATTGACTTTGCATTCTAAAGGAGAGTGAGCATGCGAAACATCACTACGTTGAAGCTTTGCTTGTCCGTTGCTTCCGCTCTCATTCTTCCGTTTGGGGCCTTCGGCCAGGGAGAACAGCCGCCAGCAGCAAAGCCCGCCAGTCACATGGAATCCCACATTGGAAATCTGACGGGGCATTCCGAACAAGGAAGGGAACTCTACTTTCGGTACTGCTGGGGCTGTCATGGTCCGCACGGGGACGGGAACGGGGAAAATGCGCCGTACTTGAACATTCTGCCGCGCAATTTTGTGGCAGCTACGTTTAAATGCCGTTCCACCCCGACGGGGACTCTCCCAACCGACGAAGATCTGTTTAATTCAGTGAAGAGGGGCTTCAACTTCACGAACATGCCCAGCTGGCTGGCGCTGACGGATCAGGAGCGAGCCAACCTGGTGGCGTTCATTAAGACGTATTCACCGCGCTGGGTAACGGAAAAGGCGGGGACCCCCATTACCGTCCCGACCGAGCCGAAGCTGACGATCGAGAGCATCAAGCACGGTGGAGAGCTTTTTCAGAAGCTGGAATGTTGGAAGTGCCACGGGCAAGAAGGGAGAGGCGACGGACCGTCGGCTTCAACCCTGACCGACAGCAATGACCAACCCATCCGGCCCTATAACTTCACTTCCGATAACCGGTCCAAATGCGGAAGAACGAATCAAGACCTTTATAAAATCTTCATGACTGGCCTGGACGGGACGCCCATGCCGTCGTTCGCGGATGTGGTCAAGCCGGAAGACGCATGGGATCTTGTTCACTACTTGCGTACATTGCAATATAATAATCCAAGCCCGGAGTTGACGCTTTGGGAGAGCACCCCCGAGGGTAAGGCGATTGTCGCAGCCAAGCAGGTGAAGGAGACGAGTACTGGCTCTGGAATCAAGCCGTAACAAGGGATTCAAATTTTCAGGAGGGCTGGGAATGGAAATCAAGCGAGTGGTTTTTGTAGGAGCGGTAATGCTGGCGGCGTCCACGCTGGCGCTGGCCGGGCCGGATCCGAGGCCGGCGGGCGGCACCATCAGCGGCAAGGTTTCCTATGAAGGGACACCGGCCAAGATGAAGCCGATTGATATGTCGAAGGAGCCGTCGTGCGCGAAGATGTATACGACGCCACCGATAGCAGAGTCGGTGGTGACGGGTCCGGGGAACGTGCTGGCGGACGTGGTGGTGTACATTTCGGCGGGAGCGCCGGATGACGCGGCGCCGTCCACGGCGGCGGTGTTCACGCAGAAGGGCTGCCGCTATATTCCACACGTTCTGGCGTTTCAGGTGAACCAGGAACTGAAGATTGTGAACGAGGACCAGACGTCGCACAACATTCACCCGCTCCCGAAGCTGAACCGGGAGTGGAACAAATCACAGCCGCCGGGAACGCCGCCGATCATCGAGAAGTACGACAAGGCGGAATTTATCCCGGTTAAATGTAACGTGCACCCGTGGATGCACGGGAACTTTGCGGTGATGAAGAATTCGCATTACGCGATCACCGGCGATAATGGGACGTTTACGCTGCCGAACCTGCCGCCGGGAAAGTACACGGTGACGGCGTGGCAGGAGTCCTACGGCGACCAGTCGCAGGACGTTACGATTTCTGGTGGAGAGACCAAGTCAATCACCTTCACGTTCAAGGCCAAGCCCTACTAAATAGGGCTTGGCTGTATTTTTGCGGTGATTTTAACTCGCTCCATTTACAACAACGGTACCCAATTTTCCGCCCATGATGTGGGCATGGCGAGGAACCATGGGGAAATTTTTTGCAGTCGTTTTGGTAATTATTGCGGTCGCGTCGGCCTACCCGATCGTGATGCACCATTATCCGCTGCCCGAAGACATTTCTACGCACGGCCATCTGATTGACGAGCAATTGAACGAAACCATGATTGAGGCGGGAGTCGCCTTTGTGGGGGCGCAACTGGTGCTGGCTTTTTTCCTGTGGTCCTTTACCGGACGCAAGCCTGGCAGTCCGCTGAAAACCTTCCCTGGAGGCGCGAAGGGGTTGGTGGTCTTTGCATTCGTGATCGTCGGGATAGAAGTCCTGGCGCTTGGCGTGATGGGGCAGAAGGCGTGGGCGAGCGTGTACTTCACACCCGCGAGTGCCGATGCCGTGCAGGTTCAGGCGCAAGCGGAGCAATTCGCGTTTTACTTCCGCTACCCGGGACCTGACGGGAAATTCGGCGGGATTCATCCCGAGAAAATTGACGAAGGCAACCAGAACTATTTCGGTCTGGACCCGGAGAACGATGTGGCGGCGCGCGACGACATTGTGTCCGGCGAACTCGTGGTTCCTGTAAACAAGGAAATTCATTTGATGCTGCACGGAAAAGACGTGGGGCACTCGTTTTACGTGCGCGAGTTGCGGCTACAGCAGGATTTCATGCCGGGCCTGGACCTGTCGTTGCACTTCACGGCCACGAAGGTCGGAAAGTACGAGATCGTGTGCACGCAGTTGTGCGGTTTGGGGCACTACAACATGAAGGGGTATTTGAACGTGATGTCCCAGGCAGATTACGACGCTTGGTTGAAGCAGCAGTCGCAGTAACAAAGTATTCGGCAAGCCGGTGCCAGGTCGGATTCGCTCCCCTCTCCTGCGCCCATAGCTCCTGAGTGAGGTGAATCGATGTCGGAAACGTCAGCCCAGCAGGCCCATGTACATGCGCCGCCGGAAGGATTCATCCGCAAGCATGTATTCAGCCTGGATCACAAAGTAATCGGAAAGCAGTATTACGCGTTGGCACTGGTGGCGGTGTTCACCGGGATGTTTTTGTCGTGGCTGATGCGCATCCACCTGGTGTGGCCCGACGCGAAGATTCCGGGTCTGGAACTGATGTCGAAGGTGGGAGCGCCGGGCGGCATCATGACGCCGGAATATTATTTATCGCTGCTGACCATGCACGGCACGTTGATGGTGTTCTTCGTGCTGACGAATGCGCCATTTGCGGCTTTTGGTAATTATTTTCTGCCCATCCAGATTGGCGCGGAAGATATGGCGTTTCCGCGGTTCAATATGATGTCTTTCTGGACGACGTTCGTGGCGTGGGTAGTGCTGATGCTGGCATTCTTTATTCCGGATGGGCCGCCAATCGCGGGCTGGACGGAGTACACCCCGCTGAGTGCCATCGGCAAGGACGCCGGACCGGGTATGCAGTGGGGGGCGAGTTGCTGGGGCCTTTCGATCGCGATCTTTTGCATCGCGTCCCTGCTGGGTTCGCTGAACTTTATTGCCACGACGCTGGACTTGCGGGCGAAGGGCATGACACTGATGCGCATGCCGCTGTGTACCTGGGCGTGGTTCATCACGTCGTGCATTTCGCTGCTGGCGTTCGCCGTGCTGCTGCCGGCCTGTATTTTGCTGGTGCTGGACCGTCACGCCGGGACGAGCTTCTTTGTGCCGTCGGGAATTGTGGCCAGCGACCGGTTGCAGCCGCACTCCGGGGGGTCGCCGCTGCTGTGGCAGCACCTGTTCTGGTTCTTCGGGCACCCGGAGGTGTACATCGCGATTTTGCCTTCGATGGGAATCGTGTCACACATACTGGTGAACAGCATGCGCAAGCCGCTGCTGAGCGCGAAAGTAGTGATCTACTCGATGATGTCCATCGGATTCCTGAGCTACATGGTTTGGGGACACCACATGTTCCTGAGCGGTATGAATCCGTTGTCCGCGCTGGCGTTTTCCTTCCCGACGCTGACCATCACGATCCCGGCGACGGTGTTGACGCTGATCTGGCTGGGCAGCCTATATGGAGCGAATATTCAGATCAATTCGGCGTCGTTGTTTGCGCTGGGATTCATTTCGATGTTTGTGGCGGGGGGCGTGAGCGGCTTCTTTTTGGCGCAGCCGTCGATTGACATCTACTTGCATGCGACGTATTTCGTCGTAGGCCACTTCCACCTGGTGATGGGCGTGGCGTCGTTGTTCGGCGTGTTTGCCGGGACGTATTTCTGGTTCCCGAAGATGACCGGGCGGTTCATGAACGAAGGCCTGGGCAAGTTGCACTTCTGGATCACGTTCATTGGCGCCTACTGCATTTTCATGCCGTTCCATTATCTCGGCCTGATCGGCAACGTGCGCCGCTATCAGTCGTTCGTAGATGATTTTATGGCGCCCTATATGGGCGTGCACAAATTCATTACGATCGCGGCGCTGATTACCGGCGCGGGGCAGTTCATCTTCCTGTTCAACCTGATTTACAGCCGCTTCAAGGGAAAAGAAGCGCCGGAAAATCCGTGGAACGCCACCTCGCTGGAGTGGTCCATTCCTTCGCCGCCACCCTGGAACAATTTTGGCGACAAACATCCGGTGGTATACCACGATCCTTATCAGTACGGAGTGAAGGGATCGAAGGGCGATTTCGTGATGCAGGATTCACCGGAGCAAGTGCCGGCGAGCGGAGACTAAATTTCAGGGAACGCAGCGCCTCATGGCAGGGGGCGCTGTGCGTTCTTGGAGATCAGGAACTATGGCTTCGACAACAGCGCCCGCAGTGACAACACAAGCCGGAAAACTGAGCAAAAGCGTACCGCGCCCGCTGGCGAGCGCGGAGCGTGCGTCGCGGAGCGGCATCTGGGTCGGCATCTGCGCGATCACCATGAGCTTCATGGCGTTCACCAGCGCGCTTTTTGTGCGCGAAGGATCCATGGACTGGGGGCACCTGGTGCTGCCCTCCATCCTCTACGTGAATACGGTCGTGCTGTTGGCGAGCAGCGTGACGTTTGAGGTTTCCCGCCGGTACATGGAACTCATGCCCAGCGGCCTGCTGCGCGGCAAGGGGTTGGGCGCCCTGTGGCTGATGGCGACCTTGGTGCTTGGCGTGACATTCTGCGTCGGGCAGTACTTCGCCTGGCAGGACTTGCGGGCGCAAGGCATCTACCTGGCGACAAATCCGAACAGTTCGTTTTTCTACGTGCTAACGTTTCTCCACGCGCTGCACGTGAGCGCGGGAATCTGCGCGTTTCTCTATATGTTGAGCCGGTTTCTCGTGGGAAACGGTTCGGTGCGCCGAAGCTTTCTTGAAAGCACCGCGATTTACTGGCATTTCATGGGAGTGCTTTGGGTCTATCTGCTCTTGCTGTGCCGGATCAAGCTGTAACCAAACGGAGGGAGAGAAACTGTGAGCGAGTCGGACGTGGCAGTGCACGGGCACGGCGCCCTGATGGAAGAATCGCCGTACGCTATCCCTTCACGCAAATTAACGATGTGGCTGTTCCTGATTTCGGACGCGGTGACGTTCGGAGCGTTCCTGTTTGCTTACGGGTACATCCGGGTGGCAACGCCGGACTGGGTGCGGCCGTTTGAGAGCCGCAGCGTAATCAACGTGATTGCGATGACGGTCATCCTGATCACCAGCAGTCTGACGATGCTGGGAGCGGTGGACGCGTCAAAAGCCGGAGACAAGGCCAAGACGATGCGATTCATGTATTCGACGGTCGCGCTGGGCGTGCTGTTCGCGGCGCTGCACTTGCGGGAATGGTTCGAACTTTTCGGACGGCATATCACGCTCAGCTCGGGCTTGTTCGGGCAGACCTTCTTTACGATCACCGGGCTGCACCTGCTGCACGTGATCAGCGGCGTGATCGCATTGCTGGTGGTGGGCGCCAAGTATTCGAGCGGCCGTTTGACGGCGGGACACGTAGAGAGCACGGGATTATACTGGCACTTCGTTGATCTCGTCTGGATGTTTGTGGTGCCGCTCGTCTATCTGACGAATATTGCACACTAACGGAAGAGAGGAGAGATAGAATGTCGGAAACGGGGAAGTCGGGGAACGTGATCGCGAAGTATCTTCCGGTCTATTTTGTGTTGCTGGCAATATTTTTCGTCGAGGTATTTCTGGCGTTTCGGGATTTTTCCACGGGGACACTCGTGACGATTCTACTGGTGCTGGCGATCTGCAGCGCGTCGCTTGGCCTGATGTACTTCATGCACCTGGGGCAGGAGCGCCGGAGCCTTTTTCTTTCACTGATACCCGCCACGATTTTTGTGCTGTTGATGATGAACATGGTGTGGCTGGATAGCGTGCGATTGCTGCACAGCCGGATGGGCCCACACTAGACTGGGGATTCGAATGAAAGGCTTGCTCCGAAGGATGGACTGCTTGCGTTACTGGGCTTTCGTTTCCAGTGTTCTGCTTACGCCTGCTCTCGCAGGCGCCCAAGGATGCGCACTGTGCTATACGCAGGCCGCCGGATCCGGACAGCGGGTGATTCAGGCGCTGAAGAGCGGGATCTTGATCCTGGTGATTCCACCGATGCTGATTTGCCTGGGCATCACCTGGATGGCCTACAAAAAGAGGAATGAGTTCAACGAGGATTTGCCGCCGCAAGACTCGGAAGGGGATTAAATTTGGGTTGAGCGGGCTGAACCGGGATCAAAATCAAATGAAACAAAAAGGCCCCGCCACAAGGCGGGGCCTTTTGCTGAATACCTCAGTTTGCGCTGGTGCCAATACCAAATGACTTTACAGCGCTCGCTTCGTCCGGATGGATCTCGAAGAGCTTGTTGAGCGAAGTTGCGGTCAGAAGGTCATTGACGTTTTTCGTCAGGCTGCAGAGCTTCAGTTGGCCATTGATTTTGCGGAAAGCCATGTGGCCCTTGACCATTTCGCCGATGCCGGAGCTATCCACGAAGTCCACTTCCTTCAGGTTGATGACAAGTTTTTTCGTTCCGCCCGCCAACAGATTGGCGAGCGCCTCGCGGAGGCGAGTGTTGCCAACGCCGAAAGCGATGCGGCCGCGGAAATCGAGAATAGTGACCCCCTCCGAAGTACGAGTGGAGCTGGTAGTGGCACCGGTGACGGTTGCCTGCTGAGCTCCGATGCCGAGGCGGTTCAGAATGGAAGTGGCTTTGGCTGCTACTTCGTGATACTCGGTCTGCACCAGGACGACGGAGCGGCCGGTCTTTAGGACCTCGAGGAGGTGACTGGCTTCCTCTGAGGTTTCCGAGGAGGCCGGTTTGGGCTTGTTCGGATCTTCGGAACCAGCAATATTCCCTGCAATGGAACCACCCGCCTTTGAGCCGAGATACCCAAGGAGGGCGGCGCCGCCGACTCCCAGGGCAAATACCTGGCCGAAGCCTGGAATGAGGGCAATGGCTGCACCGACGCACCCGGCGGTGACGCCTACCGCCCCGCCCAGGAAACCACCGGCATAGGTGCCTAGTTCCTTGCCAAAAGCCATGGCTTCACTTTCCGAACTGGTGAGGAATACGATCGATCTTTCTGGAATTTGACTCTGGAGGAGTTCCTTTACGGCTACTTCCGCTTTCTCCCTGGAATCGAAAACACCGATGGTTGTTTCCACATGTACCTCCATTCGAATGTTCGAACTTCCCCTGAGGTGGGGTTTGCGTCCCGTCAAAAACGCGACCGTGAATTTGTTCCAAAAGCGCCGAAAAGTCAAGAAAAATCGAGGGTTTTTGGCGTTTTGAAGGAGCAGTTTTGAGGAAAAAAACACTGAGAATAGTGGTGGTACTGGGAATGACTTACTGTAAAGAAGAGCGCTCAGGAATCCGGGCGGGAAAGTATCGCAACGTGCGTTGACTTGTACCTGCTACCACCCTTAGGATACCGCCCAATGAGGGGCCACACCCGGAAGTATCAATTACCACATCCTGAGCCGGTGGACGCGCTGGTACATGCGCGGTCGGGCGGCATTGCCACGTTCATGCGGCTGCCGCACATTGATAAGCCCGAAGAGCTGGACATTGCGCTGGTGGGGGTGCCGTTTGACGGGGGCACGACGTACCGGCCAGGAACACGGTTTGGGCCGCGCGGCGTGCGCGAGCAGTCCGTGCTGATCCGGCCGTGGAATCCGGTGCAGAGCATCAATCCGTTTGCGAAATACCGGATCGCGGATTACGGGGATTTTTCGGTGAACCCACTCTCGATTCAGGATACGTTTCACCGCGTGGAAGAGCAGATGGCGCCGCTGATGGAGAAGGAGACGCGGGTGGCGGCGGTGGGCGGGGATCATTCGCTGAGTTTGCCGCTGCTGCGGGCGACGTCGAAGAAATACGGGCCGCTGGCGGTGATTCAGTTCGACGCGCATAACGATCTTTGGGACGAATATTTTGGATGCAAGCTGTCACACGGAACGCCGTTCCGGAGGGCGATGGAGGAAGGATTAATCCGGGAGCACAGCTTCCTGCAGGTGGGGCTGCGCGGGCAGGTATACAGCGCCGAGGATTTTGAATTTGCGAAGAAGCATAAGGTGGAGATGATTACCGCGGAAGAGTTTCACGCGCACGGAATGAAATTGTTTCGCGAGAAGCTGCAGGCGTTTCATGGGAAGCCGGTGTACATCACGCTGGATATTGATTGCGTGGATCCGGCATTTGCGCCGGGAACCGGGACGCCGCAGGTGGGCGGATTCAGCAGCGCGCAGATTGTGGAGCTGGTGCGCGGGCTGCGCGGATTGAAAATTGTGGGATGCGATCTGGTGGAAGTTTCTCCCCCGTATGACAACGGATCGATCACTTCGTTGCTGGCGGCAAATCTCCTTTACGAATTGCTGTGCGTGCTCTGAATGACGCAGCTGGCGCGCAAGCTGACACTGTGGAACTACTTCGCATTGGGCTTCGGCACAATGATCGGGACCGGCTGGGTCCTGCTGATGGACGACTGGCTGGGACGGGGCGGGCCGCTGGGCGCGATGCTGGGCTTTGCACTGGGCGGAATATTGTTTCTGCCGATCGGGTACATCTACGGACAATGGGTGAAGCGGTTGCCGGACGCGGCGGGAGAGGCGGCGTACACGGCGCAGGTGTTCCCGGCCTGGGTGAGCTACCTGACGGGCTGGATGATGCTGCTGGCGTATTTCATCGTTTGCCCGTGGGAGGCGGTGGCGCTGGGGAAACTGGCCGCATACATTTTTCCGCAGATGGACAGGATGGAGCTGTATCGCGTGGCGGGCCAGCCGGTGTTTTTGCCGCGGCTGCTGCTGGGGATCGGCATCACGGTTTTTCTGGCGTGGCTGAATTACCGCGGGATTCGGGGCAGCGCGATTTTTGAGAATTGGGCGACGACTTCGGTGCTGGTTGTGTTTGTGGTGCTGGTGCTGGTGAGCGCGCACGGGGGAAACGCGGCGAATCTGCGGCCGCTCTTCAGTCATTCGCCGCTGCTTTCGATTTTATTGACGCTGCAGATTGTGCCGTACTTTGTAACGGGATTTGAATCGGTGCCGAAGGTGGCGGAGGAAGCGCATCCGGGATTTCCTTCGGGCCGGTTTTTCACGGCGATTGCGATGGCGCTGCTGGTGGGCGCGGGATTTTATGTATTGGTGATCGGCGCGGTTTCTTATATTGCACCGTGGCAGAGCGTGCTTGGGAAACGCATGGCAACAGCGATTGCGTTTGAGCAGGGAACGCATTCGGTATGGCTGGTGCGGCTGATATTGGGAATTTCGTTTGTCGGATTGTTCCAGGTGTTTAACGGAAATTTTGTGGCGTCCACGCGGCTGCTTTTTGCGTATGGGAGGCGGGGAACGATTTCGGCGGCGTTTGCCAAGACGCATGCGGTGAATCTGACGCCGACGGTGGCGATTTTCGCGGCGGCTGGCGCGACGATTGTTGGTCTGCTGCTGGGCGATGCGTTGCTCGTGCCGGTGACGGAGGTGGGGTCGCTGGCCTCTGCTTTGGGATGGTTTGCTGCGTGCATTTCGTTTTTTCTGGTGGAGCGCCAGCCGGGATTGCGAGTGGTGGCTGGTGTGGGTATGTGCATTGCGGCGTTGCTCCTGTGCATGAAGCTCGTGCCTGCCATACCCGGACACTTCAGCGGGGCGGAGTGGATAGCGCTGGGGATCTGGCTGGCGATTGGCTTATTGCTACGACGGTGGAGCGCGGCTGCTGGCTGAAGCGCGTCGTGTATACTTTCGAAGGCGCGTGCCGCGCACACAACGAATGATTCCATACCTACATTTCGGGCCGCTGGAGATTCCAACGTTTGGATTGATGGTGGCGCTGGCGCTGCTGACAGCGGCCAATATCTTACAGAGGGACTTCGACCGGCGCGGGGTGGAAGCCGATGCGTTCCTGATGATCACCGTTGCGGGGTTAGCGGGGATTGCGGGCGCGAAGATCATGCATCTGATTGATACGCCGGACGACCGGGTTGCGCTGAGCCTGTTTTTTGACCGGCACTGGCTCTTCAGCCAGAACGGGCTGAACTGGCTGCGATTGGGGTTCGCGTGGTTTGGGGGATTCCTGGGCGGATTTGGCGCGATGCTGGTGATGGGCTGGCGGGAGAAGTTGCCGATGTGGGAGTTTCTGGATGCGTCGTCGCCTGCGGCGTGTTTCGGCTATGCAATCGGAAGGATCGGGTGCTTTCTCTCGGGTGATGGAGATTACGGGAAGCCGACGTCGCTGCCGTGGGGCATGAGTTTTCCGAAGGGGATTGTGCCGACGACGGAGCGAGTGCATCCGACGCCACTCTATGAACTGGTGGTGTGGTGCCTGATTGGGTGGGTGCTGTGGCGGCTGGGGGCCAAGACGTTGAAGAGGCCGATGGGAGAAATTTTCTGCCTCTATCTTATCTTGACGGGCGCGGCGAGGTTTCTGGTGGAGATTATCCGGATCAATCCGGTGTGGATTTGGGGAATGTCGAGCGCGCAGGTGGCGAGTGTGGCCTGCGTTATCGCGGGAGCGCTGCTACTCTGGCGCGTTAAAAGCGTTACTCCAGCACAGAAATAGAAAATCCTTCCAAAGAGCTGTCAGGTCTAAATTTACGGGGTTTTCTTTTCGAAGGGCGCGACGTCCTTGGGCTTGTCCTGCAGATCGAAGAGGTGGACTGTGCCGTATTTTTCGAGGATCGGCACGATGGTTTTGGCGTCGCCGACGGCGACGATCTGCATATTCTCCGGGTCGACATATTTACGGGCGACGCGCTGGACGTCGTCTGCGGAGATCGCGGAAATCTGCGCGGGGTACTTGTCCCAATAATCGGCGGGCAGGCCGTAGAGTTTTTGTTCCTCGGCGAAATTGAGCAACTGGTCGGTGCTTTCGAGGGAGAGCGCGAAGGAAGCGACGACAGCGTGGCGGGCGTCGTCGAGTTCGCTATCTGGCACTTTTTCGTCGCGAATGCGGCGGAATTCATTCCAGAATTCGGTCATGGCGCCATCGGTGACCTGGGTCCGGGCATCCCCACCGGCGCGGAAGGGGCCGGCATACTCGGCGGCCGTGAAGCGGCTATAGACGCCATAGGTGTAGCCCTTGGCTTCGCGGAGATTCAGGAAGAGGCGCGCGGCGGCTCCGGCGCCGAGAATCTGGTTCATGACGATCATCGAAGGATAGTCTGGGCTGGTGCGAGTGATGGCGATGTTGCCCATGGCCAGGGTGGTCTGGACAGAATCAGGGCGATCGACAACGAAGATGTGGCGCTCCTTGACGGGCGAGGTGGCGGGGGTGGCGGGAACCGCGAAATCGTTCTTCTGCCAGGCAGCCGTCCAGGTTTTGAGCTTGGCGAGAAACTCCTGGGGGTTGACATCGCCGGCCACGCCGATGAGCGTGTTCTGCGGAGCGTAGCGCTGCTTGTGCCACTGGGCGAGCTTTTCTGGCGTCAGCGATTCGATGGATTCGGGAGTGGCGGAAATGGTGGCGGCGGGATGAGAGCCGTAGACCGCCCGGCTGAACTGTTCCGAAGCCAGGAAGGAAGGCTGCTGGCGCTGCTGGATGAGCTGGGCTTGGAGGCGCTTCTTCAGCTTGGCGAGTTCATCGGCGGGGAAATTCGCATTGAGAAGGATGTCGAAGGCGAGAGGCATCCAGTTGTCGAGATTATCGGAGAGGCCGGAGGCGCCGGCGCTTGCGTCTTCGTCACCGTACCCTGCGTTGGCGAAAAAACTGGCGCCGAGGCGCTCGATCTCTTCGTTGATGGCTTTGCTGCTGCGGGTGGGCGTGCCTTCGCGAAGCATTTGCGCGGTGACGCCGGCAAGGCCATGTTGATCGGCAGGTTCCCACAAAGCACCGGCGCCACGGAAAGTGAAGTCCACTGTGACGAGGGGGAAGCGGTGGTCTTCCAGGATAAGGACAGTGATGCCGTTGGGAAGCGTGGCTTCATAGGGCCGCGGGAGCCTGACCTTGAGAATTTCCTTGGAGACCGGGGCGCGGTTCTTGCGTTCGACCTGGCTGACTGAAACGGCCTTGGAGTCACCGGGAGCTTGCGCGACGGCGAAGCTGGCGGCCGCGATAAAAAGAGCCAAGGCTGGCAGGATACGGAGAGTTACGAAGAGCGATTTGCGATTGGCATTCGTGGTCATGTGCGTTTCCAGTCCTTAATTCATTCCGCCGGCGGGTGCGGCTTTGGGTTTGGGGAGGGTGATGACGACGGTGCGATTTTCGGGGACCAGATATTTTTTGGCGACGCGGAGAATGTCATCCTTGGTGACGGCGTCGAGGCGGGATTCCTCGGTGTTAACGACATTGGGATCGTTCCAGGCGACCGTGTAATAGGCGAGCTGAATGGCGCGGAAAAGCGTGCTGGTCATCTGTTGCGAGTGATCATGGCGGTAGCGCGTACGGACTTTTTCGAGTTCCCAATCGGCGACGGGCTCGGACTGGAGCTTGGTGATTTCGGCGTAGACAGTTTGTTCGATGCCGTCGAGCTTCACGCCGGGGCGGGCGAGAGCGACGACGGAGGCGAGCCCTGTGGCGCGGCGCGAGCCGGCATTGGCGAAGACGGTCGTAGCCTGTTCGGTGTCCTTGACGAGTTTCTGGTAGAGACGCGAAGAGCGGCCGGAGCCGAGAATGCTCATGGCGACGTTGAGTGGCATGTAGTCTGGCGAATTGTAGGCGGGGATTTTGTAGTCCATATCGATGCGCGGGATCTGCGCGAAGTTGTCTTCGATGGTTTTGCGGCGCTCGGCGGCTTGCTGCGGTTCGGTCATGTCCGGCCGGGGAGGCGCTGGCTGAGAGGGAATGTCCTCGAAGTATTTTTTGATTTTGGAGAGGGCATCGTCGGTTTTGAAATCGCCGACGAGTGCAAGGACGGCGTTGTTTGGCGCGTAATAAGTCTTGAAGAAGGCTTTAACGTCATCGAGGGAGGCGGCGTTGAGATCGTCCATGGAGCCGATGGTGGAATGCTTGTAAGCGAAGTTGTCGTAGGCGGTGTCGAGAATTGTCTCTGAGGTTTTGCCGTAGGCTTGGTTGTCCACACCGAGGCGGCGCTCTTCCTGGACGGCGTTGCGCTGATTATCGAGATTCGCCTGGGTCACTGCTAGTGAGCGCATGCGGTCCGCTTCCAGGAAGAGGCCGAGATCGAGCTGGTTGGCGGGGAGGCTCTCAAAATAGTTGGTGCGGTCCTGATTAGTGGTGCCGTTCATTTCGCCGCCGTTATTTTCGATGAGGATGAAGTGCTCGCCTTTACCGACGTTTTCCGAGCCCTGAAACATCATGTGTTCGAAGAGATGCGCAAACCCGGTGCGGCCGGGCTTCTCGTCACGGGAACCGACGTCGTAGGTGAGGCAGATCGAATAGGTGGGAGCAGAGTGGTCTTCGCTGAGGACGACGCGGAGGCCATTTTTCAACGTGTACTGCTGGATGGGAATCTTGGCGGCAGTTTTAGCCGGGGCCGAGGCGGGAGCAGATTGCGTGGACTGCGCGTGGAGCGGCACGGCGAGGATGGGGAGGGCCATCAGGGTGAGGAGGTGAGAATTACGTCGGTTCATTTGGGACTCCTTGCGATTAGCGTTACCCGCTTAGACGGATGAGTTTGGTGGAGAGTTTTCGTGGCCGGTCTAAAGTCCGGCCACTACATTATTCGAGCATCTGGCGAAGGACGTATTGGAGGATGCCACCGTGCTGGTAATAGGCGACTTCCTCGGGGGTATCCACGCGGGCGAGGGCGGTGAAGGTCTTTGTGGAGCCGTCGGCGGCCTTAGCTTTGACGGCGATCTGCTTTCGCGGCATGAGGGAGCTGACACCTTCGATTTCAAAGATTTCGTGGCCGGTGAGGCCAAGGGTTTCGCGATTTTCGCCGGGCTTGAATTCCAGCGGCAGAACACCCATACCGACGAGGTTACTGCGGTGGATACGCTCGTAGCTCTCCGCGATGACGGCGCGGACGCCGAGGAGGCGCGTGCCCTTGGCAGCCCAGTCGCGCGAAGAGCCGGAGCCATATTCCTTGCCGGCGAGCACCACGAGAGGCACGCCTTCTTCGCGGTATTTCACCGAGGCATCGTAGATGAACATTTTTTCGCCATCGGGCAGGTGTAGCGTCCAGCTGCCTTCGGTGCCGGGAGCAAGCTGGTTGCGAAGGCGTATGTTGGCGAAAGTGCCGCGCATCATCACTTCATGATTGCCGCGGCGGGCGCCGTAGGAATTGAATTCGTGGGGCTTGACGCCGTGGGAGACGAGATATTTTCCGGCAGGGGAATCGACGGCGATGGAACCAGCCGGAGAAATGTGATCGGTGGTGACGCTATCGCCGAGAATGGCGAGGACGCGGGCACTGTGGATGTCCGCGAGCGGGCCGGGATTTTTCGGCATGTTTTCGAAATAGGGCGGCAGCTTGATGTAAGTGGAGTTGGCGTCCCACTGATAGAGGTCGCCTTCGGGAACGGGCATGGCCTTCCAGCGTGCGTCGCCTTCGAAGACTTCGCTATATTCCTTCCGATATTGCTCGGTGGAGACGGCGGAGCGGACAGTGGATTCGACTTCCTGCGGCGTGGGCCAGATTTCGCGGAGGAAAACGGGCTTGCCGGCTTTGTCGGTGCCGATGGGTTCGGTGGTGAGGTCGAGGTCCATTCGACCTGCAAGAGCGTAAGCGACGACGAGGGGCGGTGAAGCGAGATAGTTGGCGCGGACAAGCGGGTGGATACGGCCTTCAAAGTTGCGATTGCCGCTGAGGACGGCGACGGCAACGAGATTGTTTTCCTTGATGGCGGCGCCGATGGAATCAGGGAGCGGGCCACTGTTGCCGATGCAAGTGGTGCAGCCGTAGCCGACGAGGTTGAACTTGAGCTTGTCCAGATATTGCGTGAGGCCGGCGGCGGCAAGGTAGTCGGTTACGACTTTAGAGCCGGGGGCCAGACTGGTTTTGACCCAGGGCTTGATCTCGAGGCCGCGCTCGACGGCTTTCTTGGCGAGCAGGCCGGCGCCGAGCATCAGTGAAGGATTGGAGGTGTTGGTACAGCTGGTGATGGCGGCGATGACGACGGCGCCGCTGGAGAGATCGAAGGAGTCGCCGTTGTTCTTGACGTGGGCTTGCTTCGCCGGTGTGCCTTCGACCACCTTGATAAAGGATGCTTTGGCGTTTTTGAGGGCGACGCGATCCTGTGGGCGCTTGGGGCCGGCGACCGTGGGCTCAACCGTGGAAAGGTCGAGTTCGAGCTTGTCGCTGAAAGCAGGTTCGGGAGTGCTGTCCGTACGGAACAAGAATTGTTCCTTGCAATAGGCTTCGACGAGCGCAACCTGATCGTGGGAGCGCGCGGTGAAGTGGAGATAGGCGAGGGTTTCCTTGTCCACGGGGAAGAAACCCATGGTGGCGCCATATTCGGGAGCCATGTTGGCGATGGTGGCGCGATCCGGGACGCTCAGGGTGGAGAGGCCGGAGCCGTAGAATTCGACGAATTTGCCGACGACGCCTTTCTTGCGCAGCATCTCGGTAACGGTGAGAACAAGGTCCGTCGCGGTGGCGCCTTCGGGCAAGCGGCCGTGAAGCTTGAAGCCGACTACTTCAGGAACAAGCATCGAGAGCGGCTGGCCGAGCATGGCGGCCTCTGCTTCAATGCCACCGACACCCCAGCCGAAAACGCCGAGGGAATTGACCATAGTGGTGTGGGAATCGGTGCCGACGAGGGAGTCAGGGTAGGCTTCGAAACGGCTTCCGCTGGGCATGACGCAGACGACGCGCGCGAGATATTCGATGTTGACCTGATGGCAAATGCCGGTGTCCGGGGGAACGACCTTGAAATTGCGGAAGGCTTTTTGTCCCCAGCGGAGGAATGCATAGCGCTCGACGTTGCGCTGGAATTCGAGTTCGGCGTTGAGGCCGAAAGCGTTGGCGGTGCCAAAGCTGTCTACCTGAACGGAGTGATCAATTACGAGTTCCGCGGGGAAGAGCGGGTTGATGCGCTTGGGATTGCCGCCCATTTTTTGTACGGCTTCGCGCATGGCGGCAAGGTCAACGACCGCAGGAACGCCGGTGAAGTCCTGAAGAAGGACGCGGGCGGGCATAAAGGCGATCTCTTTTTGAGCGCTGTTGGGAGTCCATTTGGCGAGGGCGGCGATGTCGTCTTTACGGACAAAACGGCCGTCTTCGCAGCGCAAGAGATTTTCGAGAAGGATGCGGAGAGAGAAGGGAAGCTTGGCGAGATGCGCGACACCGTTTTTCTCGAGGGCCTCGAGGCGCTGGATTTCGAAAGACTGAGCTCCGACATTCAGATTGTCGCGGGTACCGAAAGAATTGGCTGCGGAGATGGACATACCGGTCCTTTCAGAAGGGTTGAGTCCTCTATGATAACCGAAATCGCGGGCTGAGGCGGAGAGGCTATAATGAGGCACTGTGAAGATTCTGCTGATCTCGACGTATGAATTGGGGAGGCAGCCGTTTGGGCTGGCGTCGCCGGCGGCCTGGCTGCGGAAGCGCGGGCACGAGGTGAGCTGCCAGGATTTGTCGCGGCAGGCGTTGAGTGAACAGGCAGTGCGAGAGGCGCGGCTGATCGCGTTCTACGTGCCGATGCATACGGCGACGCGATTGACGCTGGAACTGGCGGAGCCGATCCGGGCGAGCAATCCTAAGACACATCTGTGCGCGTATGGCTTGTATGCGCCGCTGGCGGCGGAGAGTTTGCGGGCGCACGGGATTGAGAGTTTGTTTGGCGGGGAGTTTGAGCAGGCGCTGGTGGATCTGGCCGAGCATCTTTCCGGGTTATCGGCGTTTCCGCAGATTCATCCTCTGGATTCGAATGTTTCTCTAGCGCGGCTGCGATTTGTGACGCCAGACCGCAGCGATTTGCCTACGCTGAAGAGTTATGCGCACCTGGTGATGCCGGAGGGCGGACACCGGCTGGTGGGGTACACGGAGGCCTCGCGCGGCTGCAAGCATGGCTGCCGGCACTGCCCGATCGTGCCGGTGTATGACGGGGTGTTCCGGATTGTGGACCGCGAAGTGGTGCTGGCGGATATACGGCAGCAGGTGCAGGCAGGCGCGGAACACATCACGTTTGGCGATCCGGACTTTTTCAATGGCGTGGGGCACGCTGTGCCGTTGGTGGAGGCGTTGCACCGGGAATTTCCGGAATTGACGTATGACGTGACGATTAAGGTTGAACATTTGCGGGACAACCGGGAATTGCTGAAGACACTGCGCGAGACGGGGTGCTTATTTGTTGTGTCGGCGGTGGAATCTCTGGACGATGGCATTTTGCGGAAGCTGCAGAAGGGGCACACGCGGGCTGATTTTCTGGGAGTGGTGGAAGCTTGCCGCAGCGCGGGGATACCGCTGCAGCCGACATTTGTGCCGTTCACGCCGTGGACAACGTCCGAAAATTATTTGTTTTTGCTGGAGGAGTTGCACCGATTGGACCTGGTGGGCGCCGTGGCGCCGATTCAACTGGCGATCCGGCTGCTGGTGACGGCGGGCTCGCGTTTACTGCAGGTGGAAGAGATTCGGCAGCAGGTGGCGGAGTTTGACGCCAAGACGTTGACGTATCCGTGGCGACATCGCGATCCGGCCATTGACCAGCTGTCCGTGGAGTTGCAGGCAATTGTGGAAGCAGGGGAGAAGGCCAAAGAGGGCCGGGCCACAATTTTTGAAAAGATCTGGATGGCGGCGAACCGGGCCGCGGGCCGAGCGGCGAACGAAGGGCAATTTGCAAAGGTGAAAGGAAAGGAAGGTGTGCCGTACCTGAATGAGCCCTGGTACTGTTGAGCGGAGCCGACGCGGGACCAGTTGGTTCCGATCCAAAAGGTGAAAGAAGCGATGAGGCAGGCGGAATCGTTTTTGTGAAAGCGCCGGGATGAACTCCACGGAAACGCAACCTAGAATCCTGATCTTTGCGACCAAGCTTGGTTATCAGACGCGGGCATTTGACGAGGCCGCGAAGAAGCTGGGCATTGAGCTGGTGTTTGTGACGGATCGCTGCCAGCGGCTGGAGGATCCATGGCACGATCGCGCTTTGCCCGTCCATTTTGAAACGCCAGAAGAGGCGGCGTATGCGGTGATGCAGGCGCAACGAGGGAAGCGCGTGGATGGCGTGCTGGCGCTGGGAGACCGTCCAACGATGGCTGCGGCGTATGCGGCACGGGGACTGGGCGTGCAGCACAATCATCCCGTAAGTATAGAGGCTTGCCGGAGCAAGCTGCGGATGCGGGAAGTGTTTCGCGATGCGGGATTGCCGGTGCCGTGGTTTCGCGCCGTGATGTTGCAGCCTGCGCCGGAGCCGTCGCTGCTGGGAATCGAATATCCTTGTGTGCTTAAACCGCTTTCGCTTTCCGCTAGCCAGGGAGTGATGCGAGCGAACAGCCGGAAAGAGTTTCTGGCGGGAGCGGCGCGATTGAAGCATTTGCTGGAATCGGCGGAGATTCAGGCAACGCGGGAGCCGAATCTGGACCGCATGCTGGTGGAAGGGTATCTGGCTGGAAAGGAAGTTGCCGTAGAGGGGTTGCTAACCGAGGGCGAGTTACAAGTGCTGGCGATATTCGACAAGCCGGATCCGCTGGAAGGGCCATATTTCGAAGAGACGATTTATGTGACGCCGTCGCGGATGAACGTGACGGAGCAGGTGAAGGTTGAACAATGCTTTCGGAATGCAGTACGGGCGCTGGGTTTGGTGCACGGGCCGGTGCATGGGGAGTTTCGCATCAACGAAGAGGGAGTTTGGCCGATTGAAGTGGCGGCGCGGCCGATCGGCGGTTTATGCGCGCGAGCTTTGCGATTTCAGATTGCGGAACAAGAAGAGACAATTGGTTTAGAAGAATTGCTGCTGCGGCATGTGCTGGGATTGAACAGCAAGGATGCGCGGCGAGAGGAAGCTGCCTCTGGCGTGCTGATGATCCCGGTTCCGGCGAGCGGGATACTGGAAAGAATCGAAGGAGTCGATGAGGCTCGCACGGTCAGGGGAGTGACCGAGTTAGAGATTACGGCGCGTTTGCACGACTACATCGCGGCGTGGCCGGAGGGATCGAGTTATTTGGGATTTTTGTTTGCGAAGGGCGAGAGGCCGGAGGAAGTGGAGGCAGCATTGCGGGAAGGGCATGGGAAGCTGCGGTTTGGGATTGCACCGAGATTGCCGGTGGAGCATCCGGTGACGAAGAGGATTTAGGCGTGAAAACAACTCTGGTGATGCGAAGGGTCGGCGATTCACATCGTTAGATCATGTGCACAGGCAGGAATGCCTGTGCCACGTCAACCCTTGGCTTTTGGAGGGACGTAGCCTTCTGGGAGTTTGGCGCCTTCGCCGAAGAAGAACCGCTCCATCTGCTCTTCCATGATCTTCTGGGAGTTGGGGTCGATGGGATTGAGGCGATATTCATTCATGACCATCTTGGAGTATTCGAGCCAGAGCTTCCACGCATCCTTGGAGACATTTTCGTAGACGCGCTTGCCGAGTTCGCCCTTCCAGGGCACGCGGTCCAGGCCGGGCAATTCCTTGCCGAACTTCACGCAGTGAACCATGCGGGTTCCGGGCTTAATCGGCTCGCTGGGAGCCGGGGTAGGGCTGCAAGAGTCATTTGCCATCGTATTCCCCCAAAGGACTCATTTTGCGTCACACGGTGGGTTGTTGCAAGTTTGGGAGATCGTGGTTAAGCTAAGGCCTCTGGTGGGTTGGGTGGTCGTCGTTATCCAAGTACCCAATTTCCCTCTCCATTTATCCGGCCCCTTCCATACTTTTCATTTCGCTGAATCCGTGTTTGGGCATGGCTAGCCCCATCAAAGACTAACTCCTGGCAGCGTGGACATGAGTGGGAAACGAACGTCCTGCGGGGACATCGAGCGCCTGATCGAGCGCGAACAGCAAGCCATTGAGCAAGAGCATCTGCTAAGCCGTTTATGGGCGCAGGATGAGACGCTCTGGCCCTATGGCGATTTTGCCAAGGACCATCTTCGGGGAAACTTGCAATTTCTCCATATCCCGGAGGCACTGTCGCAGTTTATGGTGGGCGGGCTGAAGGCAAATCGGGAGGCGGAGCAAGAAGGGATGACGGACAAAGTCCTCATCTCGTTTGGGAGCGTGCACCATTTTTGTAAAGCGGCGCTGGACCTTCAACCCGAGGGGAACAAAGCGTTCCGGTTCCTGGAGAGTTGCCATCCTGATGCGCTGCCGCGGCTCGAAGAGGGCCTGGACCCGCAAAGGATGTTCGTCATTCTCGTCAATAAGAGCAACTACCAGATCGAGGATCATGCTCTATTTCTTCATTTCCACAGGAAGCTTCGCGGTGAAGTGCCGGAGAAACTGGGAAAACATTTTGCGGCGGTCACGAATGCGGATTCTTACCTAGCGACGCTGTCCGGGCAATACAGGTTTCGATATTTGCTGGAAATGCCCGCGGGCATTCTGGCGCCATACTGTTCCGTGCTATTTCTCGGCTTGTTTCTGGCCGGGGCCACGAAGCTGGAGCCCGAAGTTCTGCGGATCGCGTGCCGCGAGATGAAGAGGCAGTACGTGGACGCGCATCGTGCGGGCGAGAATCCTGCGGGTGAGCTTGCAGCTTTTCTTGCGGGGGCAGCAAAGAGCGGAAGAAGGATTTTGAGATTGGTGGCGGCACCGGCACTGGCATCGTTCGCCGCCGCGCTCTGCCCACTCGTTGGAGGAAGTCTTGGACGTGGCGAGCACGGACTTTTTCCGCTTGCGAGTACATCTTCTGACTGCCGGGAGGGAGAAGAAAAGAATACGAGCTACGTCCTGTTCGGAAAGGGTGATGAAGAAGATGCGGGTCTTGAGAAGCACAAAGATCGTTTGAGAGCCCTGGGGACTCCGTTCCTGGAAATAGGGGTATCCAACCCGCTCGATTTGGTACGGCAAGCGTTCGAATGGCAACTCGCGGTGGTTCTGTGCGCGTCGCGGCTGGGGATTTATCCTTTTGAGCCTGCCGACGTGCTCAAAGGTCAAACTCTGGCGGGTGAGATGTTGAGCGGCTACGCGCCGGGAAAGGACACGTTCCAGCGGAAGGCGCGCTTGCGAGAAGGGGGCCTACAGTTGTTCGCGGAGATAAAGGCGCGGCGGGAGATTTCCCAACTCAACATCATCGAGAGCCTGGGGTCCTTCTTCCAGCAGCGCGCCAGCGCCTCCTATGTGAGCCTGTTTGTGTTCCTGCAGCAGAGGGAGGAGATCGTGCGGCTGTTCGAGGGACTGCGTTGCAAGATCGAGCAAAAGCTGGCGCTGCCGGTGATGCTGACCTGGGGTCCGCGGTCCATCTATACGTACAGTTACCTGCTGCGGGAAGAAGCGCCGGCGGGTTTGCATCTGGTGGTTGCGGGCGAGCCGAAAAAGGACTTGAATATTCCCGGGGCCAACTACAAATTCGGGCAACTCTATATGGCGCTGGCACTGGGGCAGTTTGAGGCGCTTTCGGGAGCAAATGGGTTGGCGCTTCGTCTGCATGTGGGCGCAGCATCCGGATCGGAATTGGCAGAGTTGGAGAATGTGGTGTCGCAGGCGCTGCGGCACGTGGGCGCTTGATGCGCGTTTTTTAACTTTCTTCCTGGTGACAGTTCTGGTATCTCTCAAGGGCTTTCCCGGAGGCGCGCCTTGGCTACCCTGACAACATTATTTTGGGATATCGGCGGAGTTATCCTGACCAACGGCTGGGACCACAATTCACGCATGGAGGCGGTGAAAGCGTTTTCGCTGGATTGGGAGGAGTTTCGCGAGCGCCATGATCTGTCGTTTCCGGCGTTCGACGCGGGACAGATTACGCTGGACCAGTATCTGGACCGGACGCTGTTCTACCGCGCGAGGCCGTTTACGCGGGAAGAGTTCACGGGGTTTATGTTCGCGCAGTCGAAGGAATATCCGGAGACACGGCAATTGCTGCGCGACGTGGCGCGTACCGGAAAATACTTTGTTGCATCTATCAACAATGAGCCACGGGAGCTGAACAATTACCGGATTGAGGCGTTTAGACTCAGAAACGAGTTTCAGGTGTTTTTCAGTTCGTGCTATCTGAATTCGCGGAAGCCCGAGGAGCATATTTACCGGACGGCGCTGGAGGTATCACAGCGGCCAGCCGAGGAGTGCGTGTTCATTGATGACCGGTCGCTGAATCTGGAAAACCCCCGTCGGCTAGGGATGAACGTTATTCACCATCAGAGCGCAGGGCAAACGCGCGCGGAACTGAAGAGTCTGGGGATTGAAGTATAGTCGGAAACGGCTGTCACAATGGGCGGCCGCTTGGGAGAAGGCCTGGAGGAAGCATGGCAGAAGAAGAGAAGCGGTCGAGTTCGATTTACGGTGTGACGGCCGATCCTTGCGCGGTGATTTTGTTTGGGGCCTCGGGAGATCTGGCCAAGCGCAAGGTGATTCCCGCGATGTTCGACCTGGCGCAGCACAACTCGCTGGGTGAGCGCTACGCGATTGTCGGCTTTGCGCGAACGCCGATGACGGATGAGTCCTTCCGGAGCACGATTGGGGAGGCGGCGAAGACGATTTCAGAAGTAGGGCCGATCGATCCCGGCAAGTGGGGCGAGTTTGCCAATAACCTTTATTATTCGGCGGGGGAATACGGCGACCAGAACTCGTACGCGCAATTGGCCAAGCGCTTGGCGGAATTGGACGCGGAGAAGAAGTTGGGCGGGAACCGGCTGTTCTATCTTTCGACGCCGCCGGAAGTGTATCCGGACATTGTGGAGCAGTTGGGAAGGGCCGGACTGGCGCGGCCAGCGAGCCCGAATTCCTGGGTGCGCATCATTATTGAAAAGCCATTCGGGCGGGATCTGGCTTCGGCGAAAGAGCTAAATCAGATTGTGCTGAATGTTTTTGAGGAGAAACAGGTCTACCGGATTGACCACTACCTGGGCAAAGACACGGTGCAAAACCTGTTGGTGCTGCGATTCGGGAACGGAATATTTGAGCCGCTGTGGAACCGCAATTACGTGGACCATGTACAAATTACGGCGAGCGAGACGCTCGGCGTGGAACGGCGTGGCGGGTTCTACGAGACCGCGGGCGCGCTGCGGGACATGATCCAAAGCCATGTCCTGCAACTGACTTCGCTGACGTCAGTGGAGCCACCTGCATCCTTCGATGCCACGGCAGTGCGCAACGAGAAGCTGAAGATCCTGCAGTCCATCCGCCCGTACAACCTGGAGATGGTGGCGCAATCGGTGGTGCGCGGGCAGTATTCCCCGGGGACCGTTGGCGGCGCGAAGGTTGCGGGCTACCGCGACGAGCCGGGGGTAAACCAGAATTCGCGCACGGAAACATTTGTGGCCATGCGGGTGTTGATCGATAACTGGCGCTGGGCGGGCGTGCCGTTTTATTTGCGGACAGGGAAGCGGCTGGCGAAACGCAGCACGGAGATTATGATCCAGTTCCGGTGCGCACCGCACATTGTGTTTCGCGAGCGGGCGATCGAGCCGAACCGGCTGATCCTGAACATTCAACCGGACGAAGGCATTTCCGTATCGTTTGGAGCGAAGCGGCCGGGCACGGAGATGAGCATCGGTAACGTGACGATGAATTTCAGTTACCGCGAGGCATTTGGCGGAGGTTCGCGCAGCGCGTACGCGACCCTGCTGAACGATTGCCTGCGCGGGGATGCAACGCTGTTTGACCGCGGGGACTCGGTGGAGGCGGCGTGGTCGCTGGTGGAACCGATCCTGGATGTATGGAGCGCCGCGAAGACCGCGACAGTGCCGATTTACGCCGCGGGCACATGGGGGCCCAAAGAGTCCGACCAAATGCTGGAACGCGACGGCCGGCAATGGTATAACCCTTAAAACGGTTTAATAGAAGGCTTTTGGGGGAAGATACCAGTGATCATCGCGGGCGACGTCGGCGGAACCAAGTGCAATCTTGCGCTGTTTGCGGAAAAAAACGGGAAGCTGGAGATTGTTTTCCGGCAGCGCTTCGCCAGCAAGGACTTCGCAAAGTTCGACCTGATCATCAAGGAATTCACCCGGCAAGCGGCGCCGCACCTGAATGGCGGCAAGGTGCATGCCGCAGGGTTTGGCGTGGCCGGGCCGGTGATCAACAACCGCATTCATGCGACAAATCTGCCGTGGGTGATTGATGCGGAGACGCTTGCGAGCGAACTCGGCGTGAAGACGATTGCACTGATGAACGACTTGGGCGCCTGGGGACACAGTCTGGAACATCTGGCGCCTGAGGATTTCGTCATATTGAACAAGGGGAATGCGGTTCCTGGCGCCACGCGGGCTTTATTGGCAGCGGGGACGGGGCTTGGAGAGTCCGTCCTGTTCTGGGATGGAACGCGTTATCGCGTGGTGCCCAGCGAGGGCGGGCATTCGGATTATGCGCCACACACGGATCAGCAGATTGAGTTGTTGAAGTTCATGCGCAAGCGGTATCCGCAGGTGAGTTGGGAGTTGATTCTTTCCGGCCGGGGCTTTCGCACGATTCACGAATTTCTGGCTCCCGGCGTGAAACATCCGATTTTTGACGATCCCGATGCGGATCCGGCGCCGTTCATAACGAAGTCGGGATTGACAAAGGAATGTGCCGTTTGCGTGCAGACCCTGGATTTGTGGACCGAGATTTACGGGGCGGAAGCGGGAAACCTGGCGCTGAAGGTGCTGGCGCTGGGTGGTGTGTATGTGGCGGGAGGAATTGCGGTCAAGATTTTGCCGAAGATTCAGGACGGAACGTTTTTCAAGTTTTTCCGGGATAAGTGGCATTTCACGGATATGCTGAGCGATATTCCGGTTTCTGTAGTGTTAAACGAATCGGCGCCGCTGATTGGGGCCGCGCACGAGGCGCTGGCGACGCTGGGACGGTAGCGCGGGCCTCCAGTAGAATCGGCTGCATCTAGAAAATACATGACGTTGAGATCCTTCGGCGCAAAAGGCGCGCCTCAGGATGACATCCGCCGTGTGTGTTCCGTGGAATCAGGTCGACTGCGTCGCCTTGTATAAGCGGTTAGGATGGGGCTTCCCAGCCCCGCGTGACACATAAACTTTGGTACACTGGGTCGTCACAAGTCCGGTCGCACCGACCGCCATCCTTCATATTGCAAGTCCTGCTGCCTGCCATGCGCGGGTGGGGGCACGGAGAAGTTCGATGAGCACCCCGGCAACATCCCAAATTACCGAAGTTGAGAATTATTATGGCGGCGCGTGGCACAAGTCCGCGGCGGCACAGCATGTAGACGTGGTTAACCCGGCGACAGCCGAGGTGATCGGGCGGACACCGCTTTCGTCGAAGGCCGAAGTGGATACGGTGGTGCAGGCCGCGGCGGCGGCGTTTCCGGCCTGGCGGAGGACGCCCCCGGGAGAACGGATTCAATATTTGTTCCGCCTGAAGAACCTGCTGGAAGAGCATCTCGACGAGCTTTCGCGGCTGATCACCGTTGAGAACGGGAAGACGTTCGCGGAAGCGAAGGCAGAATGGCGGCGCGGGATTGAGAACGTGGAAGTGGCCTGCGGGATTCCGTTGATGATGCAGGGATACAACCTGGAGGATGTGACGCCGGGGGTGGATGAGACGCTGATCCGGCAGCCGCTGGGCGTGGTGGCGGCGATTGTGCCGTTCAATTTTCCGGCGATGATTCCGTTCTGGTTTTTGCCCTATGCGATCGCTTGCGGCAACACGTTTGTGCTGAAGCCGAGCGAGCGCGTACCGCTGACGATGCGCCGGACGCTGGAATTAATCGAGAAGACTGGCTTGCCTAAAGGCGTGGTAAACCTTGTGAATGGCGGCAAGGAAGTGGTGGACGCGCTGTGCGACCACCCGGCGGTGCGGGCCATCAGCTTTGTGGGCTCGACGCCGGTGGCCAAGCACGTGTACGAGCGGTCAGCGGCGGCGGGGAAGCGCATGCAGTGCCAGGGCGGGGCGAAGAACCATGTGATCGTGCTGCCGGATGCGGATATGGATCTGGCGAAACAGATCATCAGCGATTCCGCGTTTGGCTGCGCGGGGCAACGGTGCCTGGCGGTTTCTGTGGCGGTGACGATTGGGGAAGCGCAGAAGACGTTTCGCGATGCGATTGCGGATGCGGCGTCTTCGATCAAGATCGGATTCGGCCTGGATGCGGGCGTGCAGATGGGGCCGGTGATTTCCACGCAAAGCAAGGAACGCATCGAAGGCTTGATCGCTAAAGGCGTTTCGGATGGAGCGAGGGCGGTAGTGGATGGCCGTGGCGCGAAAGTGGCCGGCCACGATCACGGGAATTTCCTGCGGCCCACGGTTCTGGACGGAGTGCCGGCTTCGAGCTCGCTGGCGGATACGGAAATCTTTGGGCCGGTGCTCAGCTTGATTCACGCAAATTCGATTGACGATGCGATTGAATTCATTCGCAAGAGTCCGTACGGGAATCAGGCGTCGCTGTTTACGACCAGCGGGGCGGCAGCGCGAAAATTCCGCTATGAGGCGCCAGCCGGAAATATCGGGATCAACATTGGCGTAGCGGCGCCGATGGCGTACTTCCCGTTCAGCGGGTGGAAGGAAAGCTTCTTCGGGATTTTGCACGCGCAAGGACGGGATGCGGTCGAGTTCTTCACGGAGTCGAAGATTGTGGTGGAGAGGTGGTCGCGGCAGGAGACCAGGAAATTTTGAAGAAGCTGTTAGCCGTAAGCCATAAGCAGGAAATGCGCGTGTAATTTGGTGGCACAGTCTGACTTGACTGTGCCACATTTGTTTACGGGAAACATGAACTCGAAGCACATCAATTTGGGGATGAATGAGCGGGTGGAGTGCGCGGAGACGCTGCCATCGCGCTTCTACACGGACCCAGAGGCGCTGGTTTTCGAGAAGGAGCGGATTTTTCGGCGGACGTGGCAACTGGTGGGGACATTGAGCCAGCCGTGCGGGGAAGTGAATGGGGTGGCGCGGACGATTGCCGATCCTGGCGCGTTTTTTACAGTGGATGTGGTTGGGGAGCCGGCGGTGGTGGTGCGGGACAACGGCGGGGTGCTGCGGGCGTTCAGCAACGTGTGCCGGCACCGCGCGGGGCCGATTGCGCAAGGGGCGGGATGCCGCAGCGTGTTGCAGTGCGCGTATCACGGTTGGACGTATACGCTGGAGGGACGATTGATTGGGACGCCGGAAGTGGACGGGATGGAGTTTTTTGACCGGTCCACAATGGGGATGGTGCCGTTGCGGTGCGAGACGTGGCAGCAATTCATTTTTGTGAATTTCGATGCGCAGGCACCGGGGCTTGTGGAGTTCTTGGGGAACATTCCGGAGTCATCGGCTGGTTTTCCGTTTGCCGGGGTTCAACTGGCCGAGCGGCGCGACTACATCGTGAATTGCAACTGGAAGGTGTACGTCGACAATTATCTGGAGGGCTACCACATTCCGATCGTCCATCCCGGATTGATGAAGGAGATTGATTATCCGAGGTATCGCACGGAGACGTTCCGGTATCACTCGCAGCAATTAGGGCCGGTGAAGGAAGTACGGCCGGGGGATACGCACGAGCGGGTTTACAAGCCGGGCGAGGGATTGCCCGAGGCATTGTACTTCTGGGTGTTTCCGAATCTGATGCTGAACATCTATCCGGATAATATTCAGACGAATGTGATTGTGCCGCTTTCCCAGGACAAGACGCTGACGGTTTTCGAATGGTTTTTTCAGGATGCGCAGTCGGAAAGCGTGAGGGAGCGGGCGAAGAAGGCGATTGGGTTCAGCGAGACGGTACAACAGGAAGATATGCATATCTGCGAGGCGGTGCAGAAGGGTCTGCAGTCCGCGACGTATGATCGCGGGCGTTATTCGGTGAAACGGGAAAATGGGGTACACCATTTTCATATGTTGTTGAGCGAGTTCCTGGGAGGACAGTCTGGAGTCAGTAGTCAGTAGTCGGTAGCCTGTAGTGGAAGAGAAGAAGGCGGCGTAAAGCCGCCCCTACACAAACCAAAGAGGCGGCTCCATAACGAAGCCGCCTCTTTTTCTGCTTTTGACTGCCGGCTGTGAGCTTCCGCGTGCGGCGTTACGGGTGCGCGGGGGTTGGGGTTTGCGCGGGCGCGGTGGCTGGCTTGTTGAGGTCGAAGTTGACTTTGGGAGCCTGGCGGGCTCCTTCGTCGGTTTTGAAGTAGGCATCCTCGCGCGAGAAGCCGGCGAAGCTGGCGACCAGGCTGTTGGGGAAAACAAGGATGTAGTTGTTGTAGTCCTGCACGGTTTCGTTGTAGCGGCGGCGCTCGACGGCGATACGATTTTCTGTGCCGGCCAGTTCATCCTGAAGGCGCATGAAGTTTTCGTTGGACTTCAATTGCGGATAGTTTTCGACAATCACCAGCAAGCGGCTCAACGCGGAGTCGAGTTGACCGTTCGCGGCGATTTTATCGGCGGGTGTTTTGGCGCCGCCGAGAGCCGCGCGGGCAGCCGCGATTTCGCCATAAACGGCTTGCTCCTGCTGAGCGTAGCCCTTGACGGTTTCGACGAGGTTGGGAATCAGGTCGGAACGGCGTTGGAGGACCACGTCCACCTGCGCCCAGGCGGCGTTGACGGCTTCTTTTTTGACGGCCATCTGGTTGCGGCGGCCGAAATAGGCGCTGCCCAGAAGGAAGGCCAGAATCGCGGCGATCACGAGAGTTACGACAATAGCTTTCATAGCGACCTCGAGAATTGAGATTTACGGAATCCTTTATGCCCCAGCGCGTTTCCATTCTTTCTTGGGGACCATGGTGTCCAGCGTAACGATCACTTTTTCCAGGGCGTGCATAAATTCGTCATAAAGCGTGAACGGGTCTTTTTTCCAGACACCAGTTTCATGGTGGGCGTAGACGTCGGCAAAGGTCTCGGCACTGGCGCCGGTGAGTTGCTCGATGCGGAGGAAGATGTCCGTGGCAGGCACGGGAGGTTCTTCACCGAAGGCCAGCAGGGTGTGGCGGAGAAGGGTGCGCGCCGAGGAAATTGATTTGCGGAGGATGGGAGTGAGTTCGATCTCGCTGCGTCCGGCGGCGATGGCGTGCTGACGCAGCTTGAGGAGCAGGAGACGGAGTTCATGCTCCACCTCGACGCGGTGGAGATTCATGGGAATTTCGAGATCGGCGACAGGATCCTTGCCGAAGAGCACACGGTGGAATTTCTTGATGTCCAGGCTTTCGATGGCGAATACGTCGGTGGAGCGGCGCAGCTCTTCGCTGAGAAAGAAAAGGGGCGCGGGCTCTTTCATTTCGTGGGTCCACCACTGGATGACGGGCGTGAGCAGTTGAAGCTCGTGGAGGTTCATGGTGACCAGGGTGCACATGAGGTTGAGGTCAGAAGAGCCAGGATGAAAATCGCCGCGCACGGCGGAGCCATAGAGGACTACCGATTCGAGATTTTTGCCCGCCGCTTCTTTCAGCCGGTTGACGAGTTCCGTCAGTTTTCTTTCCATTAGAGCTACTCCGATCCTTTAGAGAGCTAGAGCCCCATGCATTTCCTCGGGGGCTGAAGCCCAATGTATCCAGGCCCTTTGATTGTCGGAGCTAAAGCTCCGACCCCCTTTGCCCTATTCGTGAGGCGGCTATCCATCACGAATGAATCCCCATGCGCTTACCAACTGCCGCTGGCGCCGCCACCACCGCTCATGCCGCCGCCAAATCCACCGAAACCACCCCCCCCCCCCCCTCCTCCACCCCAGCCACCGCCGCGGGAGCCACCGCCACCGCCCCACCCGCCACCGATCATGGGGCCAATCCACCAACCGCTGCCGCCACCGCCGCGGCGGTTGATGTTGCTGCCGGAGCCGCCTGAGCGGGAGAGCAAGATTACAAGGAGAATAATACCCAGAACAATCCAGACGCCGATGCCGCCCAAGTCGTCATCTTGTTTCTTGAGGGGCTGGATTTGCGGTGCGCCCGACAGGGTGACGCCTTTAGCGTCCGCTATGGTTTTGGCGAGCTGCCAGGCCGCTGCAGTAACTCCGCTGCTGTAATCGCCGCGGCGGAAATAAGGAACCATCAGGCGGCCAGCATCGCCGGCGCGCGCGTCCGTGATATCCGGCTCGCTGCCATAGCCGACCTCGACGCGGTATTTCCGGTCGTTGGGCGAGATCAGCAGGAGAACACCTTCGTTGGTGGATTTGCGCCCGACGCCAAGCTGTTTGTAGAGGTCTGCGGCGTAGGTTTCGATGTCGTTGCCGTCGAGGGATTTGACGGTGACGATGGCCATTTGCGCGCAGGTTTTCTGTTCGAGTTCGGTGCCGAGAGCCTCGAGCTGATTTTTTGTTTGGGGCTGGAGAATGCCCGCGAGATCGGTGACGTAGCCGGTGGGGTGGATATTCTTTATGTCGTCGGCGCGCGTGACGCCGGCCACGCATAGTACGAGGCACGCGACACACAACACGGCGGCTAGAAGACGGCGGGGCATGGAGACCATTCTAAAAACTAGTACGAAATTACCTTTCCTGAAATTTCAGACGAAGAGAAGATTCGTGACGGAAATCAGGGCGGAATCCACCAGCGATGCGGCAGGCGGCGCAACCGCTGCGCGAATTCTCTCACAAAAACCAGGCAAAGACCCGTGTTGAAAAATACATCGGGGTTAGCTCGATGGAAGAAGAGCAAGAGGATGTCCAGTTATGCACAGAGACTCGCGAACTGGCTCATCTGTTGCTCCCCGTTGTTCGAGGACCCGGCGACAGGGAGAATTGTGGCCGGCTGCCTATCGAATTTTGCAGCCTGACCGGTGGGTCTGGGCCCTTTCCAAAATCCACACGTCAAGAGTGGTTCCTCTTTCTGTCGCGGGTCCCGCATGTTGTGAGGAGGATGTCATGATCGAGAACAAAATTGAGAAGGCTGTGAAGCCGATTCCGGTTCCCTATGAGGAATTTGAGTCGTTTCCGAAGCATGTGGAGGAGTTTTTTGACATGGTCGCCCGGCGGCCGTTTGAACTGCTGGAGAAGAGGCCGCTTTTCTTCGGGCGTGATCTGGAGCACCTGCTGAGGACCGAGCCCGAACTGGTCCGGCCGATCCTGTTGAAGCTGTATGAGACCGAGGAGAACCTGATTGTGCGCGCGGAGGTTCCGGGCTTCACCGAGAAGGAACTGAACATTTCGTGCGAGCCGTGGCGGGTGGTCATCACTGGCAAGAAGGAAATCCGGGAAGAGGCAAAGGCCGAGAGGAAGGAAGAGGTTCCCTACTACGAGGAGAAAGCGCAGATTTACAAGAGCGTGAAGCTGCCGGTGGAAGTGATCCCGGAGAAGGTGAAGGCGGCACTGAAGCATGGAATGCTGGAGTTGACGCTGCCGAAGGCCGAAGTGGTGAAGAAGGTGAAAGTGGAAGTGAAGCAGCTCTGAGGTGTGAGCAGTTTCCTGCGAAGTGGTTGAGTAGTGCCGAAGGCGCCCAAGTCCCGGGCGCCTTCGGTTTTTGCTACGGGCTATTTTGTGCTGTGAAACTCGGAAGGGAAGCGGGAATACTCCTCGTTGAGTTCTTCCTCCAGTTTGGCTTCGCGAATGGCTTCCCGGTAGCCATGCCAATTCAAGGGGCAGTGACGCCGGGCGAAGGTTGTAAAGATCCGGTCGTAGAAGAAGAAGCCGATGCCAAAGTTTTTGTTCATTCTTCCACGCGCATCAATGGAGCGGTGGTGGATGTCATGAAAGCGGCGAGCGCTGCGGAACCAAGATCCAAGCACCGGGGCGCGTTCCATCCAGAAGCCCTCGAGGTGCATGCGGTCGTGGAGATAGCTGAACATGAATGTGGACCAGCCTACGAGCGTGAGGAAGGCGAGGCAGCGATAGATGATCGGCACGCCGAAGAGCCACAAGGCGATCCAGCAAAAAACAAGGATCAGCGTCGACGGAATGATCCATTCCATGCCGACATTGCCAATCGAAGCGCGCCCCTGCGTGGCATCTTTGTATTCCCGCGTACGCATGGGTTGACGGGGGCCGTAGAGCAACAAATGGTGAATCAGATGCGCACGACTGAGCGCCGGGATACGGTTGCTGTGCATCAGGCGGTGCAGGCCGTATCCGGCGAGCTCCGCCAGGAGCACTGAAGCCATGATCGTAAGGAACAGGCCGCCAAGCGACAGATGGATTGGACCCAGATTCATTAAAATGACTCCTTCCCGCGCTTGAAATCAAAGGAAGCAGTCCGGTGTGCTTCCCGCGCGATTTCCTTATGAGAATTCCGGATCGGGCTGTTAATCAAGCTTTGCCTCGCTCAGTCGAGTAGCGATCTTGTCTGCAAAGGGATGGGCGAGCTGTCCGACGGAATCGGCGTATGCGTTGCCCCAATATTCCGCGCGGATGGTGTCTTCATGCTCGAAGACCTTTTTGCCGTTTGCATCTATGAGCCAATAGTGAATCTTGGCGGTTTCTCGGCCGGTGCCGACGCCAACGAGCATGCGCTTGGCCCGGTTGCCGGGATGCCATTCGAGGATCTCACCCTCTAAGGTGTAAACGTGGGGTTGATTCGAGGGCGGCTCGGCAGAGATTTCGTACTTTCTTCCATCTTTATGCTGAAGTTCCGCGAGTGTTTGGGTGGTCATCTTCTGCATGTCATAGGGCCAGATCACGCCGTTCGCCATTGTGAATGGGTGCATCACAATCACGGGTTTTTCCTGGGCTTGAGCGAAGGGTAGCCACAACCCCCAGAACACCAGACTGAGAACCGCGACTTTCTTTGCTGCTGCGAGCGCTGTGTTGCGCATGGCCATCTCTCCTGTGGGCACCTGGATTGCTTGCTCCTTGTGCCGATGGCGCAAACCTAGACGCATGGCCGGACGACAAACAAGCGGTGAGGGAGGGCAGAGCCCGAAAAAGGAGGCAGTGCCGTCCTTTGTCGCAGTTTGTCGTGGAGGAGGGGAGTTTTGTTTAATGCAGGCCGCAGCGTTTCATCAGATCCTGGAAGCGTTTGTCGGCGCGGAGTGAGTCCGCTAGCGGGTCGACGCCTAAATAAACAAGGCGATCGTTCTGTTCCGTGAAGGATTTTTCCAGGTATTCAAGACTGTGCTCTTTGTCACCCAAGCCGGTATAGATGGCGGCGAAGTAGAGAGCAGGAACGTAGTGTTGCTGAGAAGTGCTCTGAAGATCCCGCAGGACCATCTGTGCTCCTGCAGTGTCTCCGGAAACCGCAAGAGCGTGACCATAAAGACCCAGCAGGGCAGGAGCGTCGTTGCTTTGCTTGCGGGCCGTGTCAAATTCGCTGAGCGCCTGCGCGTACATCCTTTTTTCGCGATAGGCGGAAGCCAGCCAGATGTGGGGATAAAGAAAACCCGGGCTGCGCTGCAGGGTCTGGAGTTCCTGACGGATGGCTGCGTCGTAGTCGCGCTGGTAATAGTAGACCTCACCTTGAACGTTTTGAAGAAGCGGGGATGCTGGATCTAAAGCCAAGGCGCGCTTGGTCTCCTGGAGCGCTTCGGGAATGCGATTGTTGACCATCAGAAAGTAGCCGTACCACTCGTGAGCGGTGACATTGCTGGGGTCGAACTCGGTAGCCTGTTTGAATAGGCGCTCGGCCAACGGCATGTCGTGGTCGTAACTTTGCGCGATGTTCGCCAACACGCTATAGGCATCCGCAGTGCGGGGATCCTCATGCAGCGCCGTTTCCGCGGCCTGGCGGGCCAGAGGCACGGATTCGGAGGGTTGCAAACCGTCATTGGGAGATTGACCAAGAAGGAGGTAGACCATCGCAAGTCCCGCCTGCGCGCGCGGGTATTGCGGAGCAATCTGCAAAGCGCGCTCGTAGGACTCTCTGCTTCGTAATAAGTCCCGATTCAGCCAGTGAACGCGCCCTTCGAGGTAGGCTTCGTACGCTTTGGGATCCACCTGCTGGCCGAAGGGGAAAAGGTCCCGGCCAGTTGCCGATCCTGGCAAGGTGGCTCCAACCTGAGCTGCGACATCCGCGGTGACGGTATCCTGAAGCTGCAAGATGTTCCGGCTTTCTCCGGTGTAGGACTTTGACCAAACCTGACTGCCTTCCCTTGTGGCGATCAGCACGACATCGATCCGCAACTGGTCCTGAGCACGCCGAACGCTCCCCTCCAAAACGTAATTTGCTCCCAGGCTGTTGCGAAGTTCCGCGATGGATTTTGCGCCTTCGGCATCAGACGTGGTAGGGGCGAAAACACCAAGGTGCGCAGGATCCACTCTTCCGAGCTGGATGATCATTTCGTCTTTCAGGCCCTTAACGAACAGCTCTTGCTCGGGGTCCGGGGGAAGAGTGGTGAACGGCCTCACGAAAAGCAGTTGCTTGTAGGAAGGAAAGAGGAACGCTCGAAACCAACAGTGGACAGGATCTACCCAGCCGAGTGCCGCCAAGAACAAAAGCACAAGGATGGCGATTTTCCACCAAACCTTGGTTTTTTTCTTCGGACGTGGCGGCGTATCGGTGTGCGGGGCAGGGGGCGGCGGCTGTGGCTCAGGAAGCGGATCGTCGGGAAGTTCCTGGTCCAGACCCGGCTGGCGATTGCGCACCCAGGCATCAAGCTCCGAACGGTAGGCGTATACCTGGCCCTGTTTGCCGATCTTAAGTCGACGCACCGGCAGCCCGTGAAAACGCTCCCAACGTTGAACGGTTCGAATGTCTCTGCGGAGATAGGCCGCAATTTCGCCCCAGGATTCCAGTCGGGGTTCATTGGGGGGAGATTCGATTTGTTTGCCTGGAGTGGGGGGAATATCCGGCATCCCATCCCTTTCACTTAACTATTTGCGTGGATTATACATAGCAATGCGGGAAGCTACCACTCGCTGGGAGCGGACAACACTCGATGGGTGAGCGAACAGGGTGGCGGAAAATGGGGAGGATACGTTATCCTGAGATGTAAAGAAGTTGTGAAGACTTCCGAACGAAAAAGCTCCCCAGACACAGGAATCGAGTTATGAGCGAGACGAAAACCACTATGCCTGCGGCCAAGGCTGCGCGGCCAACCTGGAAACCAGCGGGACGCGTACATGCCGGCGAGCAGCCATTTAGCTATCCCTTGAAGCGAGAGTTTGTTGAGCCGGACTGGCGGCGTTTCCCTGGCTACAAGAATGTTACGCAGGAAGAGTGGGAAACCGCGCTGTGGCAGCGGCGGCACACGGTGAAGAACCTGAAGGAATTGAAGGACGCGCTGGGCGACGTGCTGCCGGATGCGCTGCTGGCTTCGATGGAGCGCGACATCAAGGAACGCGCAACGATGTCCATCCTGGTGCCGCCGCACATGCTGAACACCATGGACGAGAAGGATTTGTGGAACGATCCGGTGCGGCGTTACATGCTGCCGGCTTTTGACGACCGGCACCCGGAATGGCCCAGCCACCCGAAGGCGAGCCGCGATTCGCTGCACGAAGCGGATATGTGGGCGGTGGAAGGACTGACGCACCGTTATCCGACCAAGGTGCTGGCCGAACTGCTTTCCACGTGCCCGCAGTATTGCGGGCACTGCACGCGCATGGACCTGGTGGGCAACGACGTGCCGCAGGTGGTGAAGTTGAAATTCCAGATTCCGCAGAAAGACCGCTACCAGCAGATGCTGGATTACCTGAAGGTGACGCCTTCGGTGCGCGACGTGGTGGTCAGCGGCGGCGATATCGCGAACTCGCCGATCAGCGCGCTGGAGGATTTTGTTTCCAAGCTGTTGGACATTCCGAACATTCGCGACATTCGGCTGGCGACCAAGGGCTTGATTGCGATTCCCCAGCACTTCCTGCAGGCAGACGTGCAAGCGGGGCTGGCTCGGCTGGCGAAGAAGGCGCGCGAAAAGGGCGTGGATATCGCCGTGCACACGCACGTAAACAACGCGCGGCAGGTGACACCGCTGGTGCGGCGCGCGGTGGAATCGCTGCTGGACATGGGCTACCGCGACGTGCGCAATCAGGGCGTGCTGCTTCGCGGCGTAAATACTTCGCCGAAAGATCTGCTGGAGCTTTGTTTTGCGCTGCTGGATTACGGGAAGATCATGCCCTACTACTTCTATCAGTGCGACATGATCCCGAACGCGGAGCACTGGCGGCTGGCGATTCACGAGGCGCAACAACTGCAACACGACATCATGGGGTATTTGCCGGGTTTTGCCACGCCTCGCCTGGTGTGCGACGTGCCGTTTGTCGGCAAGCGCTGGGTGCATCAGGTGAAAGAATACGACCGGCAACTGGGCATTTCCTATTGGACGAAGAACTACCGCACAGGCATTGAAGCGGATGATCCCGAGGCGCTGAACCGGCGATATGAGTATTACGATCCGGTCTATACGCTGCCGGAAACCGGGCAGAACTTCTGGACGGAGAAGACGGCGCGGCAGACGCTTTCGAAATAGGCGGCCAGTGGCCAGCGTAATCCCACTCTATCGCTTCGGATGGGCCAGATCTTCTTAAATGGTTGCAAGATTAAGGAAGCATCTCCGCAGAGGCTAGAGCTCAGAGTTTCCAGCCCTTTTAATGTCGTAGCTAAAGCTCCGACCCCCTTTGTCCTATTTGTGAGACGGCTGGCTTTTAACTGTGCATGCTTTGTAAGAAGGAGTCGACCGCGGTGGCCAGCTCTTCGGCGTGTTGGGAAAGCTGGGCGGAGATTTCCGTCATCGAATGAATGGTGGTGCTCATGCCGCTGACGAGTTCGGCGGTGCGGGCAGCGGTCTCGCGCATGGCGGAGATTTCGCGGGAAATGCCGCCCGTAGCTTCGGTGGTCTGGCGGGCAAGGCCTTTCACTTCAGAAGCGACGACGGCAAAACCCTTGCCTGCTTCCCCGTCGCGCGCCGCTTCGATCGTGGCATTCAGAGCCAGCAGATTGGTCTGCGCGGCGATCTGCGAAATCAGCTTCACCACTCCCCCGATCTTTTGCGAAGCTTCTCCGAGACTGTGAACGACGGTGTTCAAGTCCTGCGCTCTCTCCTTTTCCTTGCCTGATTTTCGCGCCGTATTTTCTTTTGCGGCTGCCACGCCGTTGGATTCGCCGGCAGCGTGAGAGAGCTGTTTGGCGGTGTGTTTGACCTGCTCCTCCGCGGATGTGCTGAGCGATGAGACTACTTTTTTGACCGTGCTTTCGAACTCTTCCGCGATGCGGACACGCTGCTGCTCGACTTCCTTGAGCTTCGCGCCGTTTTTGGCCATCTCGTCGGAGGCTTCGTTGATGAGCTTGGAAGTGGCGCGGAACGAGCCCAGCATGCCCCGCAAAAGGACACGGCGGTAAAACTTGCCCTGGCCGGCATGCGCCAGCGCCGCGTGAGACTCGCGTATGAAGGCGTCGGTCATGTCCAGAAGATGATTGATGCCATGCATGAGGGGAGAGAAGTCGCCGCATTCGTCCGCGTGCAACAAGCGCATCTCCAGATTCCCTCGGGCGGCTTCCTGGCAAACCTGCGTGCAGCGGCCTAGCCAGGTGCGATACATCTCCAAGAGCGCTTCCTGGCTGGATGGCACAGCCGTTTGCGAAAGTTGCGCCGGCGAATCCATGGATAGAGGAGCGGAAACCGTAAGTAGGGTGGTGTCGTTCATGTGGTGTCCTCTTTTCAAACAGAAAAAACGAATTCCGGATAATCCATGTGGTGATCGGCAACCATCGATTGCAGGAGGCGGCCGGCAGCGGCCATGCCTTCGCGCCAGTCGGCGTGGCGTTTTTCTTCGGCGAGCAGCTTGGCGTAAACGCCCTCGAAGAGTTCCACTTGTTTGCGTTCTGGGCAGCGGCGATTCGAGTGGTAGCCGATGATGCGGCCGGTGGGACCGACGGTAGGGGTGACATGGGCAAAGACCCAGTAGTGGTCGCCATCTTTGGCCTTATTTTTCACATAGGCAAAGATTTCGTCGCCAGCTTCGAGCGTGTCCCAGAGAAGCTTGAAGACTCATCTGGGCATGTCTGGGTGGCGAATAATGTTGTGGGGCTGGCCGAGAAGCTCGCTCTCCGTGTAACGAGCGATACGGAGAAAGGTCTGATTGGCATAGAGGATAATGCCTTTCAGATCGGTCTTGCTTACGATGATTTCTTCTTCGCCCCAGAGAATTTCGCGGCCCGTGGGTATGGGACGCTGCGAAATGGACATGGAAAGCCTCCTGCGCCGCGAGTGCGCGAATCAGGCAGGAGGTAATGAGTGGGGCTCTGCCGAAATGTAAGGAAGGCGCTTGCTCCCAAGGCAGGCCAATCCTGAAAACAGCCTAACAGAACCCAGGCGGGTCGCAAGCGCGGAGTTCCTGGAAGTAACTACGGCGAGAGAATCGCGATCAATTCTGATTGACGACGCGCTGCTTGATGGCGAAGCGCAGCAGGTCGGAATTGTTGTCCAGTCCGAAGTCCTGCATGATGCGGTATTTGTGAAAAGCAACGGTGCGGGTAGCGACGTTTAGAATGGCGGCTGCCTCTTTCATGGTGTGGCCTTCGGCGAGAAGCTGCAGGACTTCGCGCTGGCGCGGCGTGAGCTCGCGGGCGAATTCAGCGCCGCGTGGCTCGCGGGCGGAGAGTTCCACCAACTGCTGCGTGAGGGCTGGCGTAACGTATTTGCCGCCGCGCAGCACTTCCTTTACGGCTTTCACCAGTTCCGAGCCGGCGGACTTTTTCAGCAAATAGCCAGAAGCCCAGGTGCGCATGGTTTCCGCGGCAATTTCCACGTCTTCATTCATGGTAAGAACGATGATTTTCAAGGCGGGAGAGACCGCTTTGAGCTGCTTGCTGGCGTCAATGCCATTCAGCATGGGCATGTTCAGGTCGACGATGACAATGTCCGGCTTTAAAGCGGTTGCTTCGCGAAGCAGAGCGCGGCCATCCGGAACCACGCCGACGACATGGTATTCCGGCTCCAAGAGCCGCTTGATGGCTTCGGCGACCAACGTATGGTCGTCGGCCAGCAAGATTCGAACTTTGGCCACAGCAACACCCTCCGGCGGTCAGCCGCCGCACAGAACTCCCCCGCCCCAAATGCGCAAAAAAGGATACAGCAAAGAGGAGTGGATAAAAAGAAGTTAAGGGAGCTAACGCCAGGGTGGGAGGATGTGCCGACTTTCGAGCAACCCAACGCCGCTCAGAAATTCTCCGCCCAAGAATTTCTGAAAGCACTCCGCTCCGCCTAAAAGAACGAAACGACCTTGCCATCAGCGCGGGCTGCTCGAAAGGAAGCACATCCGGAGGCCAAGTGAAAACGCAAACTGGCGGAAAAGCCAGAAAGCGACGCCTCACGCGCAGCAAGATAATGACGAAGGAAAGGCCAATAGGGAACTGTCAATAGTGACAGTCCTATGCATAGGTAGACGGTATTTGAACGTGAGGAAAATTAGAGTTTTCCCATTATAGTTAAGGCTATATTTTTCAACTATTTAACACGGCAGTTGACGTGACTTTGAGGTTAAGAGCGGTAGTGTATTAATCAGCGGCCAGGGGCAGAGCCACTTCGGTATCGAGCTTCGGGCGCTTGATATCCCAAGCAAGGCCAAGAGTTTTCAGCGCGAAAATGCCATACCAATTGACATCGAGTTCATACCAGGAGCGGGCGTGGCGCGCGGTTTGCGGCTCGGCGTGATGATTGTTGTGCCAGCCTTCGCCGAAAGTCAGGAGGGCCACCCACCAGTTGTTCCTGGAACTGTCTCCGGTCTCGTAACGCTGCGAGCCCCACATATGCGTTGCGGAGTTAACGAGCCAGGTGGCATGCAGGCTGAAAACGCTGCGCAGGAAGACTCCCCAGAAAACAAAGGGCCAGCCTCCCAGGAAATAAAAGAGAATGCCAACGGCTACCGAGGGAACAATGTGCCACTTGCTGATCCAGAGGTGAAATTTGTCTTTGCGCAAATCGGGAACGTAAGGCAGGAGTTCGCTGCGATCACGATGCATGGCGCGGCCGGTGATAATCCAGCCCATGTGCGCCCAGAGGCCGCCGTCGAGAGGAGAATGCGGATCGCCCGGCTTATCGGTGTTCTGGTGATGAATGCGGTGCGTGGCGACCCAGGAGATGGACCCGCCTTCGATGGCCAGGGTGCCGCAAGTAGTGAGGAAATACTCGATGAGCTTGGGGGTTTTGAAGCCGCGATGCGTGAGCAGGCGATGGTAGCCCATGCCGATGCCGAGGCTGCCGGCGACCCACCACATCACGACCGCGAGCAGCAGAGCTTTCCATGTAAAGAAAAAGACCGCGCCGAGGGCGAGAAGGTGCAGAGCCACCATAAAAATGGTGACGCCCCAATTCACGGGCTGATGAAAGGTACGATCGTGGGCAATGAAGGTGCGGAGGCTCATAGTCGTCCTTAACTGTATCACTAGAACTTATGGAAAAGGGGAAAATCGATAAGGCGGTGCGCGAGTGCTTACTGGGAAAGAGGGCGAAAATAGTTGTGGCGCTCCGGGGAAAGTGTGCTAAGCTGAGGTTGCGTTTGTTGCTCTTGTAACACCTTTAGATTCGATTTTAGAGGGGCTGCGAGTTTCAAACTCGCGGCCTTTTTTGCTTTACGGCTGGAGGCGCTGTCGAGCAGCAGCAAATAAATTTTAAGCAAAGAATAGGAAACATCAGTGAAAGAACAAGGAACAGTGAAGTGGTTCAATGCCAGCAAGGGATATGGCTTTATTCAGCGCCAGTCCGGAGAAGACGTATTTGTGCACTTCTCGGCGATTCAGTCCGAGGGGTACAAGTCGTTGAACGAAGGACAGGCAGTTGAGTTCGAAGTCACCAAGGGCCCGAAGGGCCTGCAGGCTGCGAACGTCGTCGGCCTCTAGTCTGGAAGGGGCGAGCCGCGCGTAATGCCGGTTCGCCCCTAATTTTTTGTTCGAACGAGTTTTCTTCGTAGCGCCGGCGTCCTGCCGGCGATTTTTGTTTTAGAGGGCAGAAAAGGCGCACGTAGCAGGCGGCGTCCGCTGCAAAGTCCGCTCACCTTCTAGAAGCAGGCGCTACCAATGCTCACCGCGCGGCTCAGGCTGGAATTTTTGCGCGGGTTTCGATACGCTTGCGCCTCTACTGGCACTTCCAGTCGGGGTGCAAATGCAGCTCACCAACGTCGATCCCTCTCTCTATAACCACGACCTTGCGCCCATTCCCTTAGAAAAACGTTCCTGGGGCACGTACAACTACACATCGCTGTGGGTGGCGATGAGCGTGTGCATCCCTACCTATATGATGGCTTCCGGACTGATTGCCGGCGGCATGGACTGGGTCGAGGCCGTGGGAACCATCCTGCTGGGAAACTTGATCGTGCTCGTTCCCATGCTGCTGAACGCGCATGCGGGCACGAAGTACGGGATACCGTTTCCGGTGTTTGTGCGTGCTTCGTTTGGCGTGCGAGGCGCAAACGTGCCGGCAGTGCTGCGCGCGCTGGTGGCTTGCGGATGGTTCGGAATTCAATCGTGGATCGGCGGGGGAGCGATCTATTCGATGCTGAAGATTGTGTGGCCGGCGGCGGGTAATTTTGCCGGGGCGCATTGGGTGTGCTTCTTCTTTTTCTGGGGCATCAACATGCTTGTCATCTGGATGGGCATTGAGACGATCAAGTTTCTGGAAGGGATTGGCGCACCGTTCATGCTGATTGTGGGATTGCTGCTGCTGGCATGGGTCAGCCGGAAAGCGGGCGGGTTGGGCCCAGTGCTGCATGCGGAGAGCAAGTTCCACAGCACGGGAGAGTTCATCCGGTTCTTCATTCCGTCTTTAACGGCGATTGTGGGCTTCTGGTCCACGGTGGCGCTGAACATTCCGGATTTCACGCGCTACGCAAAATCGCAGAAGGCGCAGATGACGGGGCAGGCGCTGGGCTTGCCGACGGCGATGACGCTGTATGCGTTTATCGGCGTGGCGGTGACTTCAGCTTCGGCGGTGATCTTCGGCGAGCCGATCTGGGATCCGGTGGTGCTAGTGGGGAAGTTCAATCAGCCGCTGGTGGCGCTGATCGCGCTGGTGGCGCTACTGATTGCAACGCTGAATACGAATGTGGCGGCGAACGTGGTGTCGCCTTCGAACGATTTTTCGAACCTGCGGCCTAGCTTGATTTCGTTTCGCACCGGGGGCCTGATCACGGGCGTTGTGGGGATCCTGATGATGCCCTGGAAATTGTTGACTGATTTCCATTCGTACATTTTTGGCTGGCTAGTGGGGTGTTCGGCGCTGCTGGGTCCAATCGCCGGCATCATGATTTTTGACTACTACCTGGTACGGAAGCGGCAGCTGAGTGTGGAGGATTTATACCGGCGCGGTGGAATCTACGAATATAAAAGCGGTTTTAACGGCCGGGCGCTGCTGGTGCTGGCGATTGGCGTGGGAGTGGCGCTGGTGGGGCTGCTGGTTCCGGCCTTGCGTTGGCTCTATGACTACGCGTGGTTTGTGGGCTTTCTCGTTTCGGGTTCGCTGTATTATCTTGTGATGCAGCCGGGCGGGCAGGCTGCCCGGGCATAGCGACGAACGAAGACGGAAAGAAATCCGCAGGAGTTTTACCTTCCTTCTTCCTCAGCCGGGTAGTTCAAAGATTCGGGAACCTGCGGGAGGGTGTCTTGAACGAGAATGTCGCATGGTCGGCGGAGCGGGAGGCGTTGAAAGAGGCGCTGCCGCCGCTGACGCCGCATGAAGCGCTGGTGGAAGCGACGCGATGTTTGATGTGCTATGACGCTCCCTGCACGCACGCCTGCCCCACGCACATCGATATACCGAAATTCATCAAGAAAATTTACACGGGAAACCTGAAGGGTTCGGCGCGGACGATCCTGGAGTCGAACCTGCTGGGGGCGACGTGCGCGCGGGTGTGCCCGGTGCAGGAATTGTGCGAAGGAGCTTGCGTGCTTGGTTCCGAGCACAAACCGATTGCGATTGGAAGGCTGCAGCGCTTCGCGATGGATTATGTGTATGGCAAAGGCGTGAATATTTTTCCGAAGGCGGCGCCGACCGGAAAGAAAGTGGCGGTGGTGGGCGGCGGGCCGGCGGGGCTTTCGTGCGCGGGAGAACTGGCGAAGCGCGGGCACGAGGTGACACTTTTCGAAAAGCGGAATTTTGCGGGCGGATTATCCACGTTCGGAATTATCGGTCTGCGCGAGCCGGTGGTGATTGCGCTGACGGAAGTGGAGATGATTGAACGGCTGGGCGTGCGCGTGGAGACGCACCGCGAAATTGGAAAGGACCTGGCGCTGACGGATTTGCAGTCAAAATTCGATGCGGTGTTTCTGGGGCTCGGGCTTGGCGCGACGCCGAATCTGGGCATTGCCGGCGAGGAGCAGGTGCTCGATGGGCTCGAATACATCGAGAAAAGCAAGATGGAGGGGCACGCGCTGAAGGTGGGAAAGAACGTGGTGGTGATTGGCGCGGGGAATACGGCGATTGACTGCGCGACCATTGCCAAGCGGCTGGGCGGGCAGCACGTGACGATGATTTACCGCCGGACGGCGAATGAGATGACCGCGTACCCGCACGAATATGAGTTCATCAAGAAGGAAGGCGTGCGGTTTGAGTTTTTGTCGCAGCCGATCCGCGTTCTGGCGAAGAATGGCGTGACGGAAGGCGTGGAGTGCGTGCGCATGAGCCTGGGGCAGAAGGACGCTTCGGGGCGGCCATCGCCGGTGCCGGTGGAGGGTTCGCACTTTGTGATTCCGGCGGACCAGGTGGTGAAGGCCATTGGGCAGGAGAAAACTTCGCTGGCATCACGACTGAGTCTGCAACTGGAGCGCGGTTACATTGCCGTGGATGAGAAGCTGCAAACGAGCATTCCGGGTGTGTACGCGGGTGGCGATTGCATTCGCGCGAGGGGATCGGCTTCGACGGTGATGGCCGTGCAAGATGGAAAGATGGCGGCGCGGGCGATTCACGAAAGGCTGGTGGCGCGTGGCTGATTTGTCGATCAATTTTGCGGGGATTCGTTCGCCGAATCCATTCTGGCTGGCCTCAGCGCCACCGTCGAATTCGGGGGCGCAGGTGCACCGCGCATTTGAAGCCGGGTGGGGCGGAGCGGTATGGAAGACGATTGGCGCGCCGGTGCTGAACGTTTCGAACCGGTATGGCGCATGGCATTACGGCGGGCAGAAGATGCTGGCGATTAACAACGTGGAACTGATTTCGGACCGGCCGCTGGAGCAGAATTTACAGGAGATCAAGGAAGTGAAGCGCGCGTGGCCGGACCGCGCGGTGATTGTGTCGGCGATGGTGGAGTCGAAGCCGGAAGCGTGGCACGAAATCATCCAGAAGATTCAGGATACGGGCGCGGACGGTATTGAGTTGAACTACGGCTGTCCGCACGGGATGAGTGAGCGCGGCATGGGGAGCGCCGTAGGGCAGGTGCCGGAATATTGCGAGCAGATCACGGGCTGGGTGATGCAGGTGGCGAAGATTCCGGTGATTGTGAAGTTGACGCCAAATATTTCGAACATCGTGATGCCGGCACGGGCGGCGGTGGCGGCGGGAGCGAACGCGCTTTCCCTGATCAATACAATCAATTCGATTATCGGCGTGGATCTGGACACGCTGGAAATGGTTCCTAACATTGGCGGCAAGGGCGGGCACGGCGGCTATGCCGGCCCAGCGGTAAAACCGATTGCGCTGAACATGCTTTCGGCACTGGGAACAGATTCCGTGGTAGCGAAATCCGGCCTGCCGATTTCCGGGATGGGCGGAATTTCCACGTGGTCGGATGCGGCGGAGTTTTTGCTGCTCGGTGCCAGCAGCTTGCAGGTGTGCACGGCGGTGATGCACTACGGATTCCGCATTATCGAGGACTTGTGCGACGGCCTTTCGAACTGGATGGATGAAAAAGGATTCCAGACGATACCGGAGGTGGTGGGGAAGAGCGTTCATCGCGTTTCGGACTTCAAGAATTTTGATTTGTCGTTCAAGGCGGTGGCGCGGATTGATCAGGAAAAGTGCATCCGCTGCGATCTTTGTTATGTGGCGTGCAACGATACGGCGCACCAGTGCATAGACCTGATTGCGAAGGATGGCAGCGTGGTGCCGCCGGGAAGTTACGATGTGCGCTCGAACGGGAAAGAAGAAGCGGTGCACCAGCGGCCGATGGTGAAGGTGCGCGAAGAGGATTGTGTCGGCTGCCGGTTGTGCTTCAACGTTTGTCCGGTGGAGCATTGCATCACGATGGTGGAGGAGAAGCCGGAGCGGCCTTCGGTGACCTGGGAGGAGTTGACCCAGAAGCAGCGTGACGTGACCGAGGACTGGGAAAAGATGAAGGAATACCGGGCCAAGATGGGGATTCATATCCACTGAGGTTTTCTTCAGGGGCTAAAGCCCCATTTTGCGACGCTCAATGCGCGGGGGCTGAAGCCCCCGCCTCCTGAAGAGGAAATTACGGGGAGATTGCGATGGCATTGCTGATCAAGAATGGGGAAATCGTCACCGTCGGCGCGCGGGAAAAGGCGGACATTTTTGTCGAGAACGAGACGATCACGCGCATTGGTAAGGATCTCGACGCGCCACCAGGGACGGAAGTCATCGACGCGACGGGCAAGCTGGTTTTTCCCGGCTTCATCGATCCGCACGTGCACATCTATCTGCCGTTCATGGCCACGTTTGCGAAAGACACGCATGAAACAGGGAGTATCGCGGCGCTCATTGGTGGGACGACAACGTACATCGAGATGGTCTGCCCGAATCGCAACGACGATGCGCTGGAGGGTTACAAGCTCTGGAAGTCGAAGGCGGAAGGGAAGAGCGCCTGCGATTACGCGTTTCACATGTCGGTGACCAAGTTTGTGAAGGAGACGCCGGGGGAGTTGCGGGAGATCGTGGCGGACGGGACTTCGTCATTCAAGATTTTTCTTTCGTACAAGAATTTTTTTGGCGTGACCGACGAAGAGATGTACCACACGCTGCGGCTGGCCAGGCAACTTGGCGTGATTGTGACCGCGCACTGCGAAAATGCGGAATTGGTGGCGCAACTGCAGAACAAGCTGCTCAGTGAAGGGAAGACCGGACCGGAGTGGCACGAGCCGAGCCGGCCGGAATCGGTGGAAGCGGAAGGCACGGGGCGTTTTGCCACGTTCCTGGAAAACACAAAAGCGACGGGATACGTTGTGCATCTTTCCTGTGAACCTGCATTGAAGGCGGCGCTGGCGGCGAAAGAGCGCGGCGTGAAGATCTTTATCGAATCGGTGATTCCGCACTTTTTGCTGGATAAAACGTATGCGGAGCGGCCGGGCGTGGAAGGTATGAAGCATGTGATGTCTCCGCCGCTGCGCGCAAAGCACAATCTGGGCGTGCTTTGGAGAGCGCTGAATCGCGGGCTGATTGATACCGTGGGGACGGATCATTGTCCGTTCGATGCGGAGCAGAAGCTGCTGGGGAAGGATGCGTTCACTACGATTCCCAACGGAATTCCCGGCATTGAAGACCGCGTGAACCTGCTATACACGTTTGGCGTGAAGCGCGGGCGGCTGGAACTCGAGCGGTTTGTGGATGCGGCCAGCACGCGGCCGGCGAAGCTGTTCGGATTGTTTCCCCGCAAGGGGACGATTGCGATTGGCAGCGACGCGGACCTGGTGATTTACGATCCCGAGTATCGTGGCGTGATTTCGGCGAAGACGCATCACGTAAACAACGACTACAGCGGGTTTGAAGGTATGGTCATTGAAGGACGTCCCTCGGTGGTTACGGTGCGCGGCAAGGTCCAGGTGCGGGATGGAAAGTTTGTTGGGGATCGCGGGCGCGGGCGTATGCTGAAGAGGGAACCCGCCTATTTTTAGCCTAACTGGACTGGGCTGCAGAATCGAAGAGTTCTCTTCGCGGCTCATTGATGCCAGTTGGCTCGGCTGCACAGGCGGGAATGCCTGTGCCATATGAATGCGAATCAGGAATTGAGCATGAGTCTGAATCCAAAACGAACGGTTGCAGAACTCAAGGAACTGCGGGAGCTGACCTCCGATGAGAACGGAGCGCAGCGCGTGGCATGGACCGACGTGTGGCAGAAGGCGCGGAAATGGTTTGCTACAAAACTGGTGGGGATGCCGGTGGAGCACCACTACGACGCGGCGGGAAATAATTGGGTTACGCTGCGCGGGGATTCCGAGAGGACTTTGCTGATTGGCGGGCACCTCGATTCGGTGCCGAACGGTGGTTGGCTCGACGGCAGCTTGAACGTGCTAGCCGGACTGGAAGTGCTGCGGCGGATCAACACGGAGTTTAAGGGAAAGCCTCCGCTGACGGTGCGGCTGGTGGATTGGGCCGATGAGGAAGGCGCGCGGTTTGGGCGCAGCCTGCTGGGTTCATCGGCGTTTGCGGGAACGCATTCGATTGCGGCGGATCGGGTACGGACGGACCGCGACGGCATCACGATGGAAGACGCGCTGAAGCGTTGCGGCGTGCACATGAGCAAGTTTTCGGAAGCGGAGAAAGAGCGCGCCAACGCGGCGGCGTATCTGGAACTACACATCGAGCAGGGGCCCGTGCTGGAGAGGATGGGCCTGCCACTGGGCGTGGTGCTGGGAACGAAAGGCGTGGAGCGGCACACGATTACTTTCTTCGGACAGGAAGCGCACTCCGGCGCAACGCCGATGAACCAGCGGCGCGACGCACTGGCGGCAACAGCGAAGCTGGCGCTGGAGATTCGAAATATTGCCGGGAAGCATGAAGACGCCGTGTGTACGATGGGAAGCGTGAAGACGTTTCCTGGGATAGTCACAGCGGTGGTGGGCCGCTGTGAAGCGATGCTGGATCAGCGTGATCTCCGCCCGAACGTGCTCGCTCAGATGTATAACGAGGCTGTGGAAGCGAGCAAGCGCTTTGCCGCGGAAGAGAAATGCACTGTGGAATGGTCGCGGATCTGGAATATCGAGCCCATTCCCTTCCATCCGCATTTGATTGAGCTCTGTGATCAGACGGTGCGCGAGGTTTCCGGGACTTCGCACCGGCTGCCCTCCGGCCCGCTGCACGATGCGGCGGAGGTTTCGCGCGCGGGCATCCCAACGGTTATGATGTTTGTGCAATCGTTGCGCGGCATCAGCCACAACAAAATTGAAGACACGAAGGAAGAACATCTGGAGATGTCGGTGACCGCGCTGGACCGGTTGGCCAGCAAGACGATGGACTGGATTTTACAAGCACGCTGAATTTGCCGGAAGGAAACGAAGATGGACGCCAAATCGCAGAAGATCGTGCAGGAAAATCGCGACTATACGATGTTTTCGTGGTCGGTACAGAGCACGTCGAACCCGATTCATATGAAGCGCGGGCAAGGCGTGTGGTTCTGGGACGGCGACGATAACAAGTGGCTGGATTTCAGCTCGCAGCTGATCAATCTGAACGTGGGGCACCAGCACCCGAAGATGCTGGAAGCGATCAAGAAGCAGGTGGATGAGCTTTGCTTTGCGGGGCCGAGCTTTGCGACGGAGCCGCGCGGCGCGCTGGGCAAGAAGCTTTCTGAAGTGACGGGGCTGGCGAAAACGTTTTTCACACTGGGCGGCTCGGAAGCCAACGAAAACGCGATGAAAATGGCGCGCCTGGTGACGGGACGCGACAAAATCATCACGCGCTACCGCAGTTATCACGGCGCGACGATGGGTGTAATGACGGCTTCGGGCGATCCGCGGCGCTGGGCCGTGGAACCCGGCATCCCCGGGATTGTGCGCGTGTTCGATCCCTACTGTTACCGGTGTCCGTTCGGGCAAAAGGTGGAGACATGCCACCGCGAATGCGTGAGCCACATTGAAGAAGTAATCCAGATGGAAGGGCCGCATACGATTGCAGCGATTCTGGTGGAAGGCATTACCGGTTCGAACGGCTTGCTGGTGCCGCCGGACGACTACTACCCGAAGCTGCGGGCGCTGTGCGACAAATACGGCATCCTGCTGATGGATGACGAAGTGATGGCGGGATTCGGGCGCACGGGCAAGTGGGTGTCCACGCAGCATTATGGAATAAAGCCAGACATTGTTACCTGCGCGAAGGGGCTGACGAGCGGTTACATGCCGTTGGGCGCGGTGATCGTTTCCGACAAGATTGCGAAATACTTTGAAACCAACATGCTGTGGGGCGGGCTGACGTACAGCGGTCATCCGGTGTGCTGCGCGGCAGCGGTGGCCAACCTGAATATCTACGAAGAAGAAAAGATTTTTGAAAATGTGGAGAAGCAGGGACGCTATCTAGCTTCGCGGTTGGAAGCGATGAAGAAGAAATATGCGTGTGTGGGGGATGTGCGCTTCAAGGGACTCTTCAGCGTGCTGGACCTGGTGAAAGACAAGGCGACAAAGGAGCCGCTGGCGCCATTCAATGGCACGAGCCCCGAGATGGGGAAATTGGCCGCGCACCTGAAATCGAAGCACGTTTATGCGTTCAGCCGGTTCAATATGCTGTGGGTCTGCCCGCCGCTGATTATCAATGAGGCGGAGCTGAGCCACGGGCTGGATGTGGTCGAGGAAGCGCTGCAACTGGTGGACGCAGCGCTCGGGAAAACGAGTGCAGCGGCAGAGCCGGTTGGCGCGCGCTAACGACCAGGCAGCACAAGTTCATTGGCAAATTGGCAACACGCGCATTCCCCGCTTGTCCGGCGAGAATTGCATCCGTTAGGCTGCACTGTATGAGCAAGCGGCAGCGAGCGATTCAGATCCTCTCCATTTTTGTTACCGTTGGATTTTTGCCTGCTGTGTGTGTGCGAACGACAGCGCAACAGCCAACGGCAATTTCCGCGCCCTCGGCTTCTACCCGTGCATGCAGTGCGAATCCTGTTCTTGAGCCGGGAAAGCAGAAACACGCCAAGACAAAACACCCCTTGCCGCAGGAACCAGCTCCAGCCTGCATCGAAGTGAAAGGCGAGCCGCTGGAAGTACAGGAGGCGCTGCAAGGGATCGCGCGCGAGCAGCAATGGCGCATTCACGACAATCATGCGACGGAGGACACCTGGACGTTTCTGCGTTATCTGAATACGGATGAACTGGAGCAGTACGCGGATACCAAGGTGCTGGTGCAGCCCGTCGACTTTGAAGATGGGAAGGTGGCCGTGGTGGTGCGCACGAGCGACATCGGCGGGGGATACACCCGCGTGCAGATTTCGACCCAGTTTACAGGGGAAGGAAAGTCCAGCGATACGACCATGAAGCAGCCGGCGACTTCTTGGTCGCTGCATTCGAAGGGGACGCTAGAAAAAGAGATGATCGCGTCGCTGACGGCTCGTTATCAGCACATTGAGTGAAGTTACGGTCCTTTCGCGAGCCAGCCAGGCGTTGAATTAGGTGGAGTGGGACCGGCTGCACAGCCAAGAATGCCTGCGCCACATACTGTTAGTACCCGACCTCAACTGGACCACAGTACAGCTTTCGCCACACGCCCGGGTGCTGGTATCTCTACAGGATGCCAACCCGGTGCAATCTGGCAACAGGGAATGTGTGTGTCCGAGCCCTTCGCGGCAAGCAAACGGAGGCGAGGGTGCCGATCGGAACGTCCGGCGTGAAAAAGAGCTGCCTGTCTTACAACGGGCAGTGCCGCTGGGCGCTCGGCCTGCTGGTCTTGGCTTTCTTCTTTTTGCCGGGTCGCGCTTCCGCACAAATTTCGCCCGGCCCTCTCTCCAAGGCGCATTCATCGCTAAGCGGAACAACACAGTGCAGAAGCTGCCACGAATTTGGCGCGAGCACGCCCACCTTTAAATGCCTTGATTGCCACAAGGAAGTGGCGCAGGCGCTTGCCGGGAAGCACGGTTACCATGCTCTGCTGCAGATGCAGAATCCGAACGGCAAGGACTGCATTCGCTGCCACCTGGAGCACAACGGGGAGGATTTCCATCTGATCCGCTGGGAACCCAGCCGTGAGAAATTCGATCACAAGCAGACGGGCTACAAGCTGGAAGGGAAGCACGCGCCACTGGGGTGCGAAAAGTGTCACACGCCAACGCATATGGCGGCGGCTGACAAAGCCTTGATCAAGATGAAGGATCTTTCGAAGTCCTACTTCGGGATGTCGCCGGTTTGCCAGAGTTGCCACAACGATCCGCACAAAGGACAGCTTGGCAATGAATGTACGAAGTGCCACAACGTGGAGAGCTGGAAGGCTGCGAAGGATTTCGACCACTCGAAGACGCGCTACCCGCTGACGGGCTTGCACGTCAAGGTGCCCTGCGAAAAGTGCCATAAACCGGACACGCCTGGCGGCCCGGCGCGATATCGCGACATGAAGTTTGATGCTTGTTCGGCCTGCCACACGGATCCGCACAAAGGAGAGTTCAAGAAAGCTTGCGAGACTTGCCATACCACCAGCAGTTGGAAAACGATGCTGCCGGGCTTCGATTTTGACCATTCGAAGACGAAGTACCCGCTACAGGGGAAGCACGCCCAGGTGGCCTGCACGGCTTGCCATCTGAATGGAGATTTCAAGAAGCAGATGCCGTTCGCCCTGTGCAACGATTGCCACAAGCCGGATCCCCACAAAGGCCAGTTTGAAGCGCGCGCGAAGAAAGGTGAATGCGTGGAGTGCCACACGGTGGACGGCTGGAAGCCGTCGCTCTTCGGCGTGAAGGAGCACGACACTTCGAAGTACCCGCTGAAGGGGAAGCACGTCAGGGTGGAGTGCGCAAAGTGCCATATACCGGCGGGGAAAGAAACAATCTACAAAGTGAAGTTTGATACCTGCGCGACTTGCCACAAGGATGCGCACGACAATCAGTTTGCCGCGGCGCCTTATAACAACCAGTGCGAGCCATGCCACACGGTGATGGATTTCCACCGGTCCACGTTTACGGTGGCGAAACACAAGAACACACGATTTGCCCTGGGCGGAGCGCACGTGGCGGTGCCATGCTCGGACTGCCACAAGGCGGGAGCGGGCGGACGCACCGACAAGATCCTGCCGTTCAAGTTCGAGGACCGGACGTGCACGGCCTGCCACAAAGACCCGCACAAGGGCGAATTTAACGACCGCATGGCGCGGAAGCGGGCGAATGGCGCGTCATTTGGCTGTGAAGCCTGCCACACGGTGAAAAGTTGGGCGGACATCAACGGCTTTGACCACTCGAAGACAAAATTCCCCTTGCTGGGGGCGCACCGCACGGTGGCTTGCGGGGAATGTCACAAGGCGACGACGGACTATGCGTCCCGGTTCAAAGGCACACCGCAGCAGTGCGAAGCTTGCCACAACGATGCACACGACAAGCAGTTCGTGGCCAAAGACGGCAAGACGCATTGCGGCGACTGCCACAACGCCCAGCATTGGGTGCCTTCGACCTTTGACCACGATACGAAGACGCATCTGCCTCTGACCGGTGGCCATGCCAACGTTGCCTGTGCGAAGTGCCATATCGACACGCGGGTGGTGGGCGGCAAGACCATCGTGGTCTACAAGAACACGCCGAACAAATGCTCGGATTGCCATGGAAACGATCCGCGTTACGCGAAGCCAGAAAGCCTCAACTGAAGAGATATAAAGACCAAGATTAGAAAATCCTTACTGTATGTACGTCTGCCCCTTCCCGAATTTTTAGAGGTTGTAGTTACTTGTGAGTAAATAATAACTCCAGGCTGGCAACCCAGCTAACACGAATTGCAACCAACTTGCTCAGCCCCAGTCAGACCGGTGAAGCGAAAGTACTAATGGGGGAAACTAGTCACAACTGGTCGAGAACTGTACGCCCGTACAGTTGGAACTGGTCGCTCCTTCCCCCAAACTTGTTGAGATTTTCAACACCGCCGCCCAGCGGACCGGCCTAACTTCGCCATACGGGAGAACTCTACGCTCACGTTGCTCCAGTTCTCGCTCTGGGTTGTGCTGGCGTTATCCAGCCCGGCGAATTCCCTCTCTCCGTCGCGCGCCACGCCTGCGGCGTCGCCTGATCCTGCACAAAAAGAAGCCAGCCGAAATCCACATGGCGCTCTCAGCGTTCCATGCGAAAACTGTCATACGGCAGCCGGTTGGCGCCCGATCAAGGCAGTGCCCGAATTCGACCACAACAAAACGGCTTATCCGCTGCGGGGCATGCACGAAAAGGTGAAATGCGTGCAGTGCCACGTGAAACCCGTGTTCACGAATGTGGGCAAGAATTGCGCGGATTGTCATGCGGACATTCACCGGCGGCAGATGGGTTCGGATTGCGCGCAGTGCCACACGGTGAAGGGCTGGGACATTGCGGTGCAGCAGGTGAAGGATCACCAGAACCGGTTTCCTCTCTTTGGGGCGCACTCCGCGGTGCCTTGCGAGGAATGCCACAAGCAGGCTGCCACGGGGCAATTTTTGGGACTTTCAACGCAATGTGACTCTTGCCACCTGAAAGACTGGCAGAACACGACGAACCCGCCGCATGCCTCGGCTGGTCCGGCGTTTGCCTCCGCGAACTGCCAGGGTTGCCACAATTTCGACAGCTGGTTGAATGCCAAGTTTGATCACAGCACCACGGGTTTCCCGCTGACCGCGGGCCACGCCAACGTGCCCTGCACGCAGTGCCACATCAACAACAACTACAATTTGCAGATTCAGCCGACGGACTGCGGCAATTCCCAGTGCCACCTGACGACATGGCAACAGACGAATAATCCGAGTCACTCGAGCGCCGGAACGGCGTTCGCAGCGGCAAACTGCTCGCAATGCCACAACACCACCAGCTGGACGAGTGTGATCTTCGATCACAGTGCGACGGGCTTCCCACTCACGAATGGGCACGCAAACGTTCCCTGCGCCACTTGCCACGTCAATAACAACTACAACCTGAGCTCCGGCGCCTGCCAGAACTGCCACATGACGCAGTACAACCAGACCAACAATCCGACGCACTCTACCGCCGGTCCGGTTTTTGCCGCTGCTAATTGCGCCACTTGCCACAACACCATCAATTGGACGACGGCCACTTTCGATCACAGTGCCACTGGCTTTCCGCTGACGAATGGGCACGCAAACGTGCCCTGCGCCTCGTGCCACGTCAACAACAACTACAATTTGACCTCCGGTGCCTGCCAGAACTGCCACTTGACGGATTACAACCAGACCAACAATCCGCCGCACTCCACATCAGGTGCGCAGTTTCAACCGCAGAATTGCTCCACGTGCCATGACACCATCGCCTGGACCGACATTAGTTCTTTTAACCATGCTTCCACGGGTTTCGCCCTTGTGGGGACGCATATGTCTCCCACGCCCACGGCCTGTGCGGCGTGCCACGTCAACAATAATTACAACCTGACGAGCACCGATTGCTTGAGTTGCCATCAATCGGCCTGGAACAGCACGCAGACTCTCGGCGGCAATGTGCCGAATCACGTGGCGGCCAATTTCCCGACGACGGCTTCGGCGTGCTCCACGTGCCATACGATTACAGTGTGGGCGAACGGGGTCTTCGATCACAGCACAACGGGCTTCCCACTACAGAACTCCCATCAATTCGCGCCGGCCGGAAAAGTGACGGCCTGCACGGACTGCCATATCGGCGGCAACTACACGCTGAATATCCAACCGACGGATTGCGGCAATTCGCAGTGCCACTTGACGATCTGGCAGGGGACCAACAACCCGACGCACTCAACGGCTGGTGCTCCGTTTGCGGCGGCTAACTGCTCCACGTGCCACAACACAATCTCCTGGACGACAGCGACGTTTGACCACAGCAGCACTGGTTGGCCGCTGACAGGAGTGCATGCGACCACGCCCTGCGCGAACTGCCACGTCAACAATAATTACAACTTTACGTCCGCGAACACAGACTGCTACGGCTGCCATCAGGACAAATACAACAGCACGGCGACGCTGGGCGGGGCGGTGCCGAACCATGTGGCGGCGGGTTTCCCGACTTCACAATGCGCGAATTGCCATACGACGACGAACTGGACGTCTACCTGGAGCCATAATTCGACAGGCTTCCCGCTACAGAATCTCCACCAGTTCGCGCCGGCCGGAAAGATCGCGGCCTGCACGGACTGCCATGTGAACAACAATTACAGCCTGCAGATTGCGCCGACAGCGTGCGGCACAGCGGGCTGCCACCTGACGACTTGGCAAACCACGAACAATCCGACGCACTCGAGCGCAGGACCAGCGTTTGCATTGACGAATTGCTCGAATTGCCACACGACCACGGGATGGGGCACAGCGAATTTCGATCACAGTGTGACTGGCTGGGCGTTGACCGGAGCGCACGTGACCACGCCTTGCGCGAGTTGCCACGTCAATAACAACTACACGCTGACCACAGCGAACACGGATTGCTACGGTTGCCACCAGGCTACCTGGCTGAGCACGCAGACCCTGGGAGGCAACGTACCGAATCACGTGGCAGCCGGTTTTCCGACTTCGCTCTGCTCCACGTGCCACAACACGACGGCATGGAATCCCGGTACGTTCAATCACACCACAACAGGATGGGCATTAACCGGGGCACATACGACGACGCCCTGCAGCTCCTGCCACGTCAACAACAATTACAGCCTGACCTCGGCGAACACGGCCTGCTACGGATGTCACCAGACGGATTGGCAGAGCACGCAGACCTTGGGCGGCTCGGTGCCGAACCATATTGCCGCGGGCTATCCAACCACCTGCGACACCTGCCACACCACGACGAGCTGGCTGGGCGCGACGTTTAACCACACCTACTTCCCGATTCCGCACCATGGCTCGGTGTGCGGCGACTGTCACCAGGTTTCGACGGATTATTCGAGCTTTACCTGCATCAATTGCCACACGCAGACGGCTCATCAACAATCGCAGACGAACAACATCCACCAGGGGATCGGCGGATACAGCTACGGCCCGACGACCTGCTACAACTGCCACAAGAACGGCGGCGGGGGCTGACATGCGTCCGACGTTCGTTTTCGGCCTGGCATGGGTCACTTTCTCCTGCCTGCTTACATTACTTTCTGCGGCGAGCGTGTTTGGGCAGACGCCCGAACCCGCGCAAAAACCGTCCGTGTTTCGTGTGAAATATATTTCCGACAACACGGTCTATGTGGATGCCGGGCGCAATGCGGACCTGCAGGAAGGCATGAAGCTCTCCGTGATTGAGCCGCCGGCCGACAATGCGGTGAGCGACGGCATACGGTTTCGCGATTATCCGCACGTGGCGGAATTGAATGTCGTGTCGGTGGCGGATAGTTCGGCGGTGTGCGACATCGTTTCTTCGCCCGGAGAACTGAAGATTGGGCAGCTTGCGTTTCTGGCGCCGAACAGCGCGGAAGACCGTCATCTGGCGGAAACCGCGAAGGAAGCGGAGAGCTATCCGATTTTTATCGCGTTCACTTCCGGAGATCCGGTGGATCAGGAGTTTCGCGCCACGCACGTGGAAAATCCGGTGGAATCGCCCGTGGGAGTGATGAGGGGGCGAGTGGGGTTCAGTTACGGAGGAATCAACGAGTCGGGCCTGAACTCGACGCAAGTGGGAATGATGATTGATGCGGACATGACGCACATCGGCGGCACGTACTGGAATTTCGCGGGATTCTGGCGCGGATATATGACCACGAACCGCTCCAGCACGCCCGGGGCGGTGACGACCACACTGACCGATCTGATCGACCGCACGTATCACCTGGGATTTACGTACCAGAATCCCTATTCACCGAACACCATCGGCGTCGGCCGGCTGTATCTGCCGTGGGCGCCGAGTTTGAGCACGATTGACGGCGGTTACTTCGGACACCGCATCGGCAGAATCACCACGGTTGGCGCGTTTGCAGGCTCCACGCCGGACCAGACTTCGTGGAGCTACAACCCGAATCAGCAGATTGCCGGCACATTTGTCAGTGTGGAAGACGGAGACTTCAATCATCTGCACTTCATCAGCACCGCCGGCCTGGCAATCAATACCATCAACCTCCGGGTCTCCCGGCAGTTCGCTTTTTTCGAAAATAACTTGAACTGGAAGCGGTACATCTCGTTTTACAACTCGATGCAGTTTGATGCTGCGCGCACTTCGCCCTACCAGGGCGGCGGCAGCAATCCCGCGGGCATCACGCAAACGTACAACTCAATCCACTTTCAGCCCATCGATCTGATTGTGTTTGGCGTGAATTACAACTATTTCCGGAGCCTGCCGACGTTCAATCCGGCTTTGATCGGCACCGGTTTGCTGGACAACTATTTGTACAGCGGCTTCAGTGGAGATTTGCGGCTGAATTTGCCGAAACACATCAGCTTGTACACCAGCATTGGGCAGAGCAAGGCGAGCACGGACACTTCGCACTCGCTCAACGAGTCCTATGGAATCACGTTTGGCAATATTGCACGGACGGGGCTCTTCCTGGACCTGCATTACACGCAGTTCAACAGCACCTTTGGCAGCGGGCAGTATGAGTCGATCTCGCTTTCCAAAAGCCTGACCGAGAAGGTGCACCTGCAGTTCCTGGCGGGGAACCAGAAATTCAATTCGCCGCAGTCCAGCAACTCCAGCGCGAAATTTGTGAATGGCGTTGTGGACTGGACGATTGGTCCGCGATATTTCATCGAGGGTTTGCTCGGCTATTACAACGGAACCACCCTGAATTACACGCAGTGGTCCACGACGTTTGGTTACCGGTTTGGAGGATTGCACAAATGAGCCGGGGCCTCCATACCGTGAAAACGATCCTGGCCATTTTGACTCTGATCATAGCCATCTGCGCCTGCACGGCCTTGCTGTGCGCGCAGACCCGGCTTGCTCCCGCCGATACTCCGGCGGCAGCGGCGCCCGATCCCGCGTTTGTGGCTCGCGCGACCGATGCGATGTTGCGTTCCCGCAAGCTCATCGATCACTTTTTCGAGCAAACGAACAACGTGGTCTGCGACGAGGACGTCGCGCAAACGATCGTCGGGAAAAACGGCAAGCCGGTCTACAGGGAAGAGTCCATATTCGAATACCAGATGCAGGCGAATACGCGGGGCGGTTCGATGAAGTTGGTGGAATCGCGCGAGGCCCGCAAAGAGGCCTTCCGCGATCCCGCGAAGACGCTACTGATCACCAATGGCTTCGCGAGCATGCTGCTTGTTTTGCATCCCGATTTCGAAGCTAGCTATGTGTTCACGCCGGCAACCGAGGAAGTGATGGATGGCCGCACGCTGGAGAAGATCCACTTCAAGCCGGTGGCTGGCGGGTCCTCACCAGCGGCTATCCAGATGCGGAATCGCAACTATCCACTGCCGCTGACGGGCGACATCTGGATTGACCGGGAAAGCGGCGCTGTGGTGAAGCTGGTCGCGAGCTTGGACACGAATCTGGATGATTTAGGGCTGCACGACCTGCGCAGTGAAATTCACTATGCCATCGTGCAGTTCCACGATCCCGAAGAAGCCTACTGGATGCCGTCTTCCGCGGTGATAGACGTGGAGACTCCGAAACAACATTGGCGGAATGTGCACCGGTTCACGGATTACCGGAGGTTCCGGGCGACGATTCAAGTTCAAATTGGGGATGAGAAGCCATGAGTGCAGAAGCTAGCGTACGCAGCGCGATACTGGCCCGCGAGGACGCCGAGCGGGGGCACAAGTTCCGGGTGTTTCTGGCATGGATGACCGCGCTGGCCATCGTGCTGGTGATTGCCGGCTACGGCCTGAACTATTACACACTGAGCGCGCAGAACCGGCCGTTTTCCCCGAAGCACGATATTTTGAAGCCCAGCGGCACGATCGGCATCAAGCTTGGCCTTTTCGGCGTGCTGCTGTTTTTCCTGATTTATCTTTATCCGCTGCGTAAGAAATGGGGATGGCTGGCGCGCCAGGGGAATTCGCGGCACTGGCTGGATTTTCACGTCGTATTGGGGACGCTCGCGCCGATCATCATCGCTTTCCACGCCACATTCAAATTCGGCAATATTGCCGGCATGGCTTTCTGGAGCATGCTGTGCGTGACTATTTCCGGGTTCGTGGGCCGGTATCTCTACTCGCAGGTGCCGCGCAATCTCAACGCCGCGGAGCTTTCGATGAAGGAGATGCAAGATACGGAAGAAAGCATGCGGCAGGAGTTGGCCTCACAAAAGCTGACATTTGGTTCGCGGATGGAAGCGCTCTACGACCTTCCGACGCCCGATGACGTCGAGCACATGCCCATGCTGCTCGCGCTGCTGTATATGGTTTTGATCGACCTGCGCAGACCTTTTCAGATTTCGCTGTTGCGGCTGCAAGCGGCCGGCTTCGGCGCGTGGCTGCTTTCTTTCGGCGGGATGCGCCGTACAGGGGAGCTGAAACTCGAGCGCGGCATCGCCATCGCGAGGCGGCAGGCGGCGCTCTCGAAGCGCATTCTGTTTCTGCAGCGGACCCAGCAGGTCTTCAACCTGTGGCACGTGGTGCACCGCCCGTTCAGCTATGCGTTTGCGATTCTGGCGATTGTCCACATCGGACTGGTGCTCTATATGGGCTACCGGATTTAGGGCTACATATCCATGGATAATCTGATTTCATTTTTGATTGCGGCGGCTATCATCGGGGGATTCCTCGTTTATCATCTCCGCCAGGAAAAGAAAAAAGCGGCGAAGATGAAGGAATCGATGGAGCGCGGAAACCTGCGTTCCGACGGTCCGCAATCGCAACATCCGCACATCGATAATAATTATTGCATCGGCTGCGCCACCTGCACCATGGTGTGCCCGGAAGGCGATGTGCTGGGCATGGTTGGCGGCAAAGCCATGATCATCAATGGGTATAAGTGCATTGGTCACAGCCTTTGCGCGGAGGCCTGTCCCGTGGGCGCGATTCAGATGGTTCTTGCGAAGCCGGGCGTAGGCGCGGATCTGGCCACGCTGACGCCGGAATTCGAAACCACCGTCCGCAATATGTTCATCGTGGGGGAACTGGGCGGGTTGGCGTTGATCAAGAACGCCGTGAATCAGGGCCGCGATTGCGTGGATACCATTGTGAAGCGCCTGGCAGTGAACAAAACCGCGGCGTCAGCGGTAGGTCTTTACGACATTTTGATTGTCGGGGCGGGCCCGGCGGGAATCAGCGCTTCTTTGCGCGCGGCGGAAAAGAACATCAACTACATTACCTTGGAACAATCGGAAGTTGGAGGCACGGTCGCCAAATACCCGCGGCAGAAGCTGGTGATGACAAGCCCAGTAGAATTTCCGATGCATGGGAAGTTCGCGAAGACCGAGCTTTCGAAAGAACAGTTGCTGGAGTTCTGGGCCAAGGTGCTGAAGCGCGCGGACTTCAAATGCAAGAGCGGCGAAAAAGTGGAGAACATCGCCAAGGGAGATGACGGCATTTTCCGCATCACCACGCAGACGAGCGAATACAAGGCGCGCCACGTGATCCTGGCGCTGGGGAAGACCGGTAACCCCCGCAAGCTCGGCGTGAAGGGCGAGGATTTGCCCAAGGTGATGTATCGTCTGATCGAGGCGGATCATTACGTGAACAAGAGAATTCTGGTGATTGGAGGCGGCGATTCGGCGGTTGAGGCGGCGATGGGTTTGGCAAGCCAGGTGGGCAATACGGTGACGCTGTCTTACCGCCAAGCCTCCTTTTCGCGCATCAAGGAGCGAAACAGCCAGCGGGTTCAGGAGTTCGCGAAAAAGGGGAAACTGAAGTTGCTCTTCCATTCGAATCCCGTGGAGTTTCGCCAGGATTCCGTGCTGATGGATGTGAACGGAACGCAACAGGCCATTCCCAACGATTATGTCTGGATTTTTGCCGGAGGCGAACCGCCGACCGCATTTCTGAAGAAGATAGGCGTGGGTTTCGCCAACCGGGATATAACAACGGAAGGCTCGCGCGAAGCGAAGCAAGCCAAAGAAGCCGTCCTGACACCGGCATAGAGCTCATAAATGGCTGTGCAGGGAAGGAGTTCCTCGGGGGTTAAAGCCCCGCTCTTCATTTATTTTTGATGTCTGGGCTGAAGCTCCGACCCCCGAATCCTTATGGCTGAACAGTGATTTTATGGCCAGAGTAGCGGATGGTTTTATCGGGATTTTCCGTCAGGTCGGCTCCCGCTCCGTGTCCTTCTTTCACAAGAACCACGTGGATGGTGCGTTCCTGGAGCATTCCAGGAAATGAGCCTTTGCGTTCGCCGATGGTCAGTGTTTGGGAAGCGTCGTCCCAGGAAAAGGGAATCGTGGCGTATGCGCCCTTTTCGTAGTTGTAGGTGTCGCCTTCATCTTCATAGAGCGTGAAGCTGCCATTCGCTCCGCGATAGACGCGGATCTCGAGAGGATCAGCGGGTTTTTCCGCCGCGTATTCGATGTCCGGTCCAAGCGGAAGGATCGAGCCGGCGCGCACGAAGAGTGGAATGCGTTCGATGGGAGCGCTGGCTTCGATCGCGTGTCCGCCGGCTTGCGCGGAGCCGGTCCAGAAATCGAACCACTTGGCATCGGGCAGATAGAGGTGGCGGGTGGACGCGTTGGGTTCGGTAACAGGATTCACGAGCAGTGCGGGGCCAAAGAAAAATTGGTCGCCGATATTCTGTGCGCGGACGTCATTGCGGAAGTCCATCACCAGCGGGCGCATGGCGGTGTAACCCTCGCTGGTGGTTTTCCAGCCCAGGGAATAGATGTAGGGCATCAGGCGATAGCGCAGCTTGTCGAAGGAGACCAGGATTTTCTGGGCGTCGGGGCCATAGGACCACAGCTCATTCTGATTGGTCTTGCGCGTGCCGTGCACACGGAAGATGGGGCAGAAGGTGCCGAACTCAAACCAGCGCACAAAAAGTTCGCGGTAGGCTGGATCGTCGGGATTGGCCACAACGAAGCCGCCGATGTCCGTGGTCCAATAGGGAAGTCCGGAAAGAGAAAAATTCAAGCCGGCGGGAATCTGGCGGCGGAGAGTTTCCCAGTTGGGATCCACGTCGCCGGACCACATCGCGGCAGAATTGCGCTGGATGCCCGCGTAGCCCGAACGCGAAAGAATGAAGACGCGCTTCTGATCGGAAGCGGCGCGCTGCCCTTCGTAAACGCCGGTGGTGGTCAGCAGCGGAAATTCGTTGGCGTATCGCGCGCCATTGCCCAGAGCAGTCTGGTGGGTGACGAGGAGACTTGTTTCCAGCCCTTCGGTTTCGGGTTCGGTGGTGTCCAGCCACCAGGCATCCACGCCGATCTGAAAAAGCGCGTCGTTCATCAGCTTCCAGTAATATTTGCGCGCTTCGGGATTGAACGCGTCATAAAGCGCCATGCCCGCGGGATGGAAGCCGCTGACTTTTGTCTTGGCGATGAAGTAGCCCTTTTTGTCCATGTCGTCATAGACCGGAGAGCCCGGGCGGAAATACGGCCAGACGGAAACCATAAGGTGGATGTGATCTTTGTGCAGCGTGTCCACCATGGCTTTGGGATCGGGATAATTTTTGTTCCAGACCGGCTCGCCCATGGTGTTCCACCAGAACCAGTCCTGGACGATGTTGTCCACCGGGATGTGCAGGTCGCGGTATTTCGCGGCGATGGATTGAAGCTCCTGCTGGGAATCGTAGCGGTTCTTGCACTGCCAGAAGCCGTAGGCCCACTTGCCGAAAAGCGGCGCAGGGCCGGTGAGTTCGCGATAGGCGGCGATGATCTGGTCGAACTCCGGGCCATAAATAAAATAATAGTCCAAGGCGTCGGCGACTTCGGAGCTGAGATAGAGCGCATGAACGAAGCGGTTGTTCATGCGGCCGCGCGAGCCGTTGTTCCAGAAGATGCCGTAGCCATTGCTGGAGAGCAGCAGCGGCACGGAGATGTTGGTGTTGTCCTGGCCGACTTCGACGTCCTCACCGCGATAGTTCCAGACGCCGGCCTGATGCTGGCCAAGGCCGTAGAAGGCTTCCTGCGTGTCCCACATGTTGGTGAAGCGTTCGGGATGCAGCGTTTGTTCGCCGTTGACTGTGACCGGAGTGAGCGCGCGCGTGTTTTCCTGCGTGAGTTTCTTGCCGCTGGCGTCGAGGAACACGAGCGAGCTATCTGTGCGCGTGATCTGGATGCGAAGTTGCGAGGTGGAGAGGGTGATCAGCTTCGGGTCATCGGTCAAAAGCTGAAAGTCGGCGTGCGGCCAGTCTTTTTTGACGATCAGGAAATCGGTGTGCACGGGCACTTGGCGCTGCAGCGAATAGAGGATGTGCACGATGGAAGGTGAACAGACCTGGAAGCGGAGAAAGCCTTGCTCCAGTTCGAGGCGCGCGCCGTCCGGCAGGCGTTCCACGTTTTTGACGGGGTTCAGCGGCAGCCATTGCGCGTGGAGGCCGCCGGCGAGGGCCAGAGCGAACGTAAGACACAAAAAGGCGCGGCGAAAACGAAATGCACCCTTAATCATGAAATGGCCTCTTCTTGGATGAAGTTTCTTCGGGCAAGCGCCCCCTAGATTCGAATGTGACTGCCGCGAAGTCAACGGAAAAGGTGAGAGATCAAGGAGAATGCGAACCCAAGACCCGGGTCCAAAACCGAATCCGGAGCACCTGGCGGTAACACGAAAAACATCATTTTCGTTGGAAGAATGGCGCGCCCGGCCAGATTCGAACTGGCGACCCTCTGCTTAGAAGATAAATCTAGATATGCTATCTCGTTGCTTTTCCTTGGCTCTGCGTACTTCGTGAATTGCAGTTTTACATGGTATTCGGGCGTTATTGGACCCAAGTTGGACCCAACTTTTTGAGGTGACCCCCTCAGATGTCACAAAAAGTTTGGGCACACTTTCCGAATTTATTTCTACGTCTTTGCATCTCCTAGCAAGGGTTGGGATCTGGGGAAGGGAACGGCGTTGTGAGTCCTCTTAGCGGCAAATCTTGACTTTTTCAAACTTGGCGAGCTTAATAACGCCACTCGGTGGGCGCCTCTAGGTTAGCGGGCGCTGGTAAGTATTTATTTCCGTAATGCTGACGAGAAAATAATTTGGAGGGAGCACAGCCTTCACGCGATGAAAGGACCCAACTTAATCGAGGAAGAGTATGACTTTTCTCTGGTGCTGGGTGGGCCGGTCTTCCAGCTTTTTCGGAAGTCGCATCTCGACGGAGACGGCTTGGAACTCTTGTATCGCCGGCTGGTGATCATCACGCTGTTCGCATGGCTGCCTTTACTACTACTCTCCACCCTCGCACCCTCGGCCGATTACACAGGACGGCTGTCCTTTCTCCACGACGTAGAAGTACATGTCCGGTTCCTCGTTGCGCTTCCGATATTCATCGGCGCCGAGCTAGTCGTTCATTCACGAATGCGTCCTGTCGTGCGCCGATTTGTGGAGCGGAGAATTGTACTGCCCCAGGATCTGCCGCGTTTTCATAGTGCGATCGAGTCCGCTATCCGGCTTAGGAATTCCATCCCCGTCGAAGTTGGACTCTTGCTTGTTGTATACACGGTTGGCCTGTGGTTCTGGCAGACGCAGACGCCATCGAAAATCTCCACCTGGTACGCTATGGCCGGAGGTCGTTGGAGCTTGACCCCTGCTGGGTTCTGGTACGTATTTGTCAGCATACCGATCGTGCAGTTCCTGCTGCTGCGGTGGTACCTGCGACTGTTTATCTGGTTTCGCTTTCTATGGCAGGTATCCCGGATTAACCTGCACCTCATTCCAACACACCCGGATCGGGCCGCTGGCCTCGGCTTCTTGGGGAAGAGCTCTTATGCCTTTGGTCCGATTCTATTCGCGCAGGGAGCAATGCTCGCCGGGCTGGTTGCCAGACGAGTCCTCTATCAGGGAGAAAGCTTGCTGTCCTTTAAACTGCAGATTGGTGGCTTCGTTGGTTTTTTTGTCTTGATGGTTCTCGGCCCGCTGCTGATGTTTACTCCCAAGATGGCGAATGCGAAAAGAAAAGGGTTGGCGGACTATGGTCTGCTCGCGCAACGGTATGTCGACAGCTTCGAACAGAAATGGGTGCGCCCCGATTCTGGTTCGTCTGACGAACTCCTGGGGGCTGCCGATATCCAGTCACTCGCCGATCTCGGCAACAGCTACGCTCTTGTGCGGGATATGCGACCGATTCCTTTCGGTCTCGAGGACGTCTCGCGACTGGCTGCAGCCACCGCGGCGCCGCTCTTGCCTCTCCTGCTCACCATCTTCTCGCTGGAGGAACTCATTATTCGCATCTTCAAGACGGTATTTTGAAGAGGTCAGACGAACTTGCGCATCCGCTGACTGGCGTAACTTGATAACAGGATTCGCCTCGCTATGCTTTTGCGGCAACTGCGGACATGGCGCCCGTGCGCACAGGCGCCCGGGCGGTAACGATGGTTCCTTTGTCTTTACCAGACTCGATATGAAGCTCGCCGTGAACGATTTTGAGGCGCTCTTTCATACTCGTGAGGCCCAGACCTGGAGTCTTGAGAACTTCTTCCAGATTGAACCCGCAACCCGAATCCGAAACTGCTAAAAGAACGTCACTGGAATCCGAGGTGAGAAGTACGCGAAAGTCTTGCGCACCACTATGCTTGGCGGCATTCTGCAGCGCTTCCTGAAGTACACGGAACAAGCAGAGAGAAATCTCTTGGGGTAAGGACTTGGGAATGTTTTCCGAGTGAAATTCAATCTGCACGCTCTTGAGTACGGAAAATTCGCGGCAAAAAGCAGAGGCGGCCGCGGAGAGTCCCAGATATTCAAGTTTCGAGGAGTGCAACCGGTGCGAAAGAGCTTGAACATCCATCCCCAGTTCTTTGGCTTGGTGTTTGACATCGGCGGCATGATGCCTGGCGATCTTGGCTGAAGCAGGGAGTTCGAGGTCCAGCATGTCCAGATTTACAGTCAAAAGGGCCAGCCTCTGATTAATGTCGTCATGAAGCTCCCGCGCGATCCAGGTGCGCTCCTCTTCATGGGCTTCGATGAGTTTGCGGCTGATCGTCGAAAGAGCCTCTTCGGCAAGTTTCCGTTCGGTCACGTCAATGCACGAACCAATATAGCCAGCAAATGACCCATCGTCGTTGAATCGCGGTACTCCCAGGTCGAAGATCCAGCGATACTCGCCGTCATGGCGCCGAGCGCGAAATTCCATTTCAAAAGGTTCACGCCGATCATATGCGCGGGAATACGTGTCCAGACTGCGGTCCAGATCCTCTGGGTGCACCGTTTTTGTCCAGCCGCTTCCGAGTTCGTCCTGGAAGGAGCGCCCGGTAAAAGTCAGCCAGGTCTGGTTCACATAGTTACAGCAACGATGGGTATCGGACATCCAGATCATGACCGGAGCGGCGTTGGCAACAAGGTTGAAACGTTTTTCGCTTTCGCTTATGGCGTCCAGCGCGCGTCTCTGGTCCGTTATATCCGAGAAGATCGAGAGCATACATTGTTGATTGTCTACTCGCACCAATTCCGATGCCATCAAGGCCGTGCGCATTTCGCCGGTCTTCGTCCGCATGGAAAATTCTATATTGCGAACGCTGGCTCCACGCTGAAGGCGGCTGATCTGATCATATTTCTGCTGGGGGTTCGCCCAAATTCCAAGCTCAATCGGACTTCGCCCAAGAACTTCGGATCGCCCCCAGCCCGTCATGGCCTCAAACGTCTCATTCACATCAATATAATGGAGGTTGTTGAAATTCGTCAGCGTCACGGCCATGGGGGCGTTTCGAAAAGATTTGGAGAATTTTTCTTCGGACTTTTCGAGCGCCGCCAGGGCTTTTCGCTTCCTGGACCATTGCCAAAGGAGCGCAATAATAGCCGCAGTCTGGGCGAAAAGCACGGCGATGCCGGCGATGATGTAACGTTTGTAGAGCTCCCAGATTGTTGGCTGATGATTGATGAGCACGCTACCGGAGGGCAATGCGCTTTTCGGAATTCCCCACCTGCGCAGCGCTTGCTCATCAAAAGTGAAAACGGTCAAGCCTTTCGCCCGCGGTAAGTCTTGCGGTCGTTCACCTTTGAGTATCTTCAATGCCATACTTCCAGCGGTTTTGCCTTGCTCGGTGAAGCTGAAAAGATTACCACCAACCTCGCCATGCCCGACGTAGGTATCAAACAGTCCAAACACCGGTGCGTTTGCCGCCGAGGCAATCATCGGGCCAGCCTCCGTTGACTTGAATCTGCTCCCGGCGGCGTCCTGCGCTACGGTGAGGAAAAGCACGATGGTGTGTTCCGGCAAATGGTGAAGGCGCACAAGAAGCTCCGGCATGGCCAAGTCCGTCAAATAGGTAATGTCCACGCGGCCGGCGAAACCCTTCAATTGCCCTTGAACCGCAGTTTCTAGATCTCTATCGAAGCGCGATACACCTCCAACGACGACCACATGCTTCGTATCAGGCCGCATGTGCAGAGCTGCCTCGAGTGTCTCCCCCGCAGCCATCTCGGTCTCCACTCCGGCAAAGTCGTGGTCCAGAGGCTCATGCGTCGATGCAACCAATGTGGGAAGACAGAAGACGACCGGAACGCCAGGGAAGGCTCGCTGGTGCGTCTCCACCATAAAGCGGAGGGGCGCCGGCCCGACGGTGATAATCACGTCCGGTCGCTGGTTCCGGTACTTGTGAAGGTAAAAGTTACGAATTTCCTGCTGTGCCTTTGGGTCAGAAAACAGGATTGTCTCAAGGTTTTCGATGTAAAAATCAAGTTTGTAGGGCGAGTCCGCGAGCGCGGCTTGGATGCCTCGATCGATGCGGTCGATCGCCGGATAGGCCGGGCCACCTTCATTGATGATAAGAATTTTCTTGACCGGTTCGGGCTGCGCTCCGGCGATTCGGGGAAGCAGCAAGTACGAAAGCAAAAGGGCAAATACGGCAGGATGAGAAGCTCTCCATCGCAGCGAATGCGTGCCGGCCCAGACGGCTGCGCTAGTACCCCTTTGCGAGAACCACGGCATACTCTGCGGAAGCCGCAAGAAAAAACACATTGCCCCTTCTAGCTGGCGCCCGGGCGGATGCGGCGCGTTAGTCTTGTCGGAATAGGCGATTCAGGCTAAGCTGGCGCTGAATTTTCGTAAAGGTTACCTCAAAAAGTAGTGAAATACTAGACGGTTAAGTCCTCAAACACGTAGTCCGCCGCTGGCCGTCGAAGTGTCATTCGGGTGTGTGATGCGACTCTGTGCAGTCTGGCTGCTATTCGTGTGGCTATGGGCCTGCCCTGGGGTCTTTGGCCAGTCGTCGTCAACTGGCGCAATCACGGGTGTAGTTCTCGACCCTTCGGGTTCCACCGTTAGCGCCGTCGAGTTGGAACTTTCAACCACGGATGGCTGGGGAACGGAGCATGCGGTTTCCGATGAGAAAGGGTCTTTCTGGTTCGCATCGCTAGCCCCTGGCAGTTATGAGCTGCGGGTCAGTAAAGCCCATTTCAAATTATTGACAGTACCGGCTCTCCACGTGCACGTAACCGAGACACTGCGTCTCGAACTTCACCTGGAACTTGCGAGTCGTGCGGAGCAGGCCCAAGTATTGTCGAATCCGCTTATGGTGCAGGTAGACAGCTCCGCGCTAGGGAGAGGGGTTAACACCAAGGCACTCAATGATTTGCCGTTAGTCAATCGCAATTTTACCCAAATTATCAGCCTCTCGCCGGGAGTGTTCGCCGGCGTATACAACGCGGGAGAGCTTGGAGTCGGGGGGATCGCGCTTTCTCAAGTGGGAAAATCCAATGACGGTATCTATGTACACGGAGCCCGCTCCTACGACAACAACTGGCAATTAGATGGGATTAGCGTAAGTGATGTTCTGAGCTCAGGCACTGCCAGCGGAGGGATCCCCATACCCAATCCAGATGCCCTCGAGGAGTTCAAGGTGCAAACAGGGCTTTATGATGCTGCTTATGGCAGAGGAACGGGCGCAAACGTCAGTGTGATCACCAGATCGGGTGGCGACCAATTTCACGGATCCCTATTCGAGTTCCTGAGGAACAACGTCCTCAACGCCAATGATTTCTTCTTGAATAAGACAGGACAGCCGCGACCGGATCTCAAGCAAAACCAGTTCGGAGCGGCGTTCGGGGGGCCAATTCAAAAGGAACGGTTATTTTTTTTCGGTTCCTACCAGGGGACCCGACAGATCAACGGGCTTGCTTCCGGTCAGAACCGCATCGCGTGCTCTGCAACGCTTAGAGAGCCACCTTTAACCAATAACCGATCGGCTGCCGCACTGGGTCAACTCTTCGGCGGGATGAAAGGAGCCTTAGGGGGAGTTGCCATCAGTCCAGACGGCTCCAATATCAACCCCGCGGCCCTGGCGCTGCTGAACTACAAATTGCCCAATGGCAATTTCCTGATCCCAACGCCACAAATAATCGATCCCTCCCAGCCTTTTGCGAGTCAGGGATTTTCCGCATTCAGCGAGCCCTGCCAATTCAACGAAGATCAGTTTTTGGGAAATCTCGATTACGTCGCGTCTCCAAAGAACCATTTGTCCGCGCGATTTTTTCTTTCTGACGGGGACCAGCAGGTCTCGTTCCCGGGAAACGGGCTGAATTTTTCGGGTAATACCCCTGGCTTCATCAGTCCGGGCGATTCTCAATTTGTAGTGTTTTCACTGGCCCACAGCTATGTGCTCAGCAATGCAAGGATCAACGAAGCCAGGTTTGGTTATGTCCGGACACAAAGCGGTATGGGAGCCAATTCGCCGTTCGCGTGGTCCGATGTGGGCGTTTCCGAGGGCGCCATGAACAACAACAATCAACTGCCCAGTTTAACTATCCTTGGCTCTGTCAGTATTGCTCCTGCATTTCCCAGAACCTATACGCAAAACAGTTTCGTTTTTGATGATGTTTTCAGCGCGGTGCACGGCGCGCATATCTTACACGTGGGTGGTTCATTGACGCGATTGCAAGCCAACCTGGGTTTTGACGGGTTCGGCTCGTTTCTGGAGTTTTTGAGCTGGCCGGATTTTCTGCTCGGACTTGATGCCACTGCGAACGGGACAGGGACGTCCAGCAATGTATTCGAGTCAGCGGATGCCTTTGGGCTGTTGAATCGCGCATTCCGGTCCTGGGAGGGCTCGGCCTTTGTGCAAGATGATTATCACGTCAGGAGGTCTTTGACGCTGAACCTCGGGCTGCGCTACGAACATTTCGGGCAATTTGGCGACAACTTTGGCCGCAACTCGAGTTTTGATTTTCACCGTGCCGATACCAATCCATCCCCGAGCGGGAGTCTAGACGGTTTTCTTGTCGCATCGAATTTTCAGGGTGTCCCGCCGCCCGGCGTAGCTCGCGCCGACAATACTTTTGGGACGTACGGTGACGGCCAGAACAAGATCGCTCCCCGAATCGGGTTCGCATGGCAACTCCTTCCGAGCAGCAGCCACCTGACACTGCGAGGCGCTTACGGCATTTTCTACTCTCGGCCCACCGGTCAAGACTTCTCGCAATCTGTAGTCGCCGCGCCGTTCGCTCTTACTCGAATAAACGTTGGGCTGTCGAATGCTGCCGCCACATTCCAGCACCCATTCGCTGAACCATTTCCGACATCGAGTTCGTTCCCGCTATTTGTGCCTTATTCTCCCAGCACAAGAGAAGGCATCAACGCATTAGCGCCTGATTTCCAGCCGGCCATGGTCCAACAGTTCTCGTTAAACGCGCAGGCCGAGTTGGCGGCAAATTGGCTATTAGAGATTGGGTACGTCGGTTCGCGCGGAGTCCACTTGCAACGGTTCCGGTCTCTCGATCAGGCCCTGAGCGCTTCTCCAGATCAGCCGATTAACAGTCAAATATCGAATACCTTGGCAAATATCGCGTTGCGTATTCCCATTCCCGGATTTCGTCCCGACGCGCTCCGAGAAATGGAGTCGGAGGGAAGCTCCTGGTACAACGGACTCGAAGTAAGCCTGACAAAAAGACTAAGTCACGGTTTGCAGTTTCTCGCGTCGTA